>Ga0163199_1000974_pt1 | contig 17817 bp, 18 predicted proteins | sample PL_2010_150m_FD_113537 | JGI IMG/M metagenome (GOLD analysis project Ga0163199, IMG submission 113537) | Freshwater microbial communities from Powell Lake, British Columbia, Canada to study Microbial Dark Matter (Phase II) - PL_2010_150m | ecosystem: Environmental > Aquatic > Freshwater > Lake ...
CTACCTGCTGGTGCCGCTCGCTCCACTCGCCGGGGCGATTATCGCCGGCCTGTTCGGACGGGTTATCGGGCGCAGCGCGTCGCACTGGATCACCATCCTGGGCGTGGCGCTGTCGTTTGTGCTTTCGCTGATCATTTTCCAGGATGTGCAGCAAGGCCACACCTTTAACGGCAGCGTTTATACCTGGCTGACCAGCGGCGATACGCGCTTCGAGATCGGTTTCCTGATCGACCGCTTGACCGTGTTGATGATGCTGGTAGTGACCTTCGTCTCGTTGATGGTGCATATCTACACCATCGGCTACATGGCGGAAGACCCAGGCTATCAACGCTTCTTCAGCTATATTTCGTTGTTCACCTTCTCGATGCTGATGCTGGTGATGTCGAACAACTTCGTCCAGCTGTTCTTCGGCTGGGAAGCGGTGGGACTGGTTTCCTACCTGCTGATCGGCTTCTGGTACACCCGCCCGACGGCGATTTACGCCAACCTCAAGGCGTTCCTGGTCAACCGCGTCGGTGACTTCGGCTTCCTGCTGGGTATCGGCCTGGTGCTGGCGCACTTCGGCACGCTCGATTATGCGGCGGTGTTCGCTCGCGCGCCGGAAATGACCGGTATCCAAATGGTGCTGAGTCCCGGCATCCAGCCGGCGCTGATCACGGTCATCTGCATCCTGCTGTTCATCGGCGCGATGGGCAAGTCCGCGCAGTTTCCGCTGCACGTCTGGCTACCCGACTCGATGGAAGGCCCGACCCCGATTTCCGCCTTGATCCATGCCGCGACCATGGTGACTGCGGGGATCTTCATGGTGGCGCGCATGTCGCCGCTGTTCGAATTGTCCGAGGCCGCGCTGTCCTTCGTCATCGTCATCGGCGCGATCACCGCGCTGTTCATGGCGCTGATCGCCATCGTGCAGACCGACATCAAGCGCGTGGTGGCCTATTCCACCCTGTCGCAGCTAGGCTACATGACCGTGGCGCTGGGTGCATCGGCTTACTCGGCGGCGATTTTCCATTTGATGACCCACGCCTTCTTCAAGGCGGTGCTGTTCCTCGGCGCCGGCTCGGTGATCATCGCCATGCACCATGAGCAGGACATGCGCAAGATGGGCGGGCTGCGCAAATACATGCCGATCACCTACCTGACCATGGTGATCGGTGCGATTGCCAATGCCGGTCTGCCGCCTTTCGCCGGCTTCTTTTCGAAGGACTCGATCATCGAGGCGGTCGGCCTGTCGCAGATACCGGGCGCCGGCTTTGCCTACCTGGCGATCCTGGCGGGCGTGTTCATCGGCGGCTTCTACTCGTTCCGTCTGGTGTTCTTTACCTTCCACGGCGCAGAGCGCTTCCGTAACGCCCACGGCGACGATCATGGTCACCACGATGATCACGGCCATCACGGCGCGGCCGAGCCGCATGAGTCGCCCAAGGTGGTGACCGTGCCACTGCTGCTGCTGGCGATTCCCTCGGTGGCTGCCGGCTGGCTGATCGGCCCGGTATTGTTCGGTGGCTATTTCGGCGAGTCGATCTTGATCTCCCATGACCACCATGCCCTCGCCCATATGGCCGAGGAATTTCATGGCATCGGCGGAATGATGCTGCATTCCCTGACTAGCCTGCCCTTCTGGCTGGCACTCAGCGGTGCCGCCACGGCGTGGTTCCTGTATATCAAGCGTCCCGAACTGCCGGCTATCATCAAGGCCAGGTTCGGCCTGGTTTCGACGATCCTTGAGGAAAAATACGGCTTCGACCGTTTCAACGACTGGTTCTTCGCCGGCGGCGCGCGTCTGTTGGGACGCGGCTTGTGGAAGGGCGGCGACGTGGCGGTGATCGACGGTTTCCTGGTCAACGGAACTGCACGGGTGGTGGGCTGGTGTTCGGCGCTGATCCGCCATTTGCAGTCCGGTTATATTTACCATTACGCATTTGCCATGATTATCGGCGTGCTGGCGCTGATGACGCTGTTTATTAGGGGCTGACAAGAGTGGGTATGAGCGAAGGTTCGACATTGTTAAGCTGGGTAATCTGGCTGCCGATTCTGGCGGGGGTGGCGGTGCTGGCGACCGGCGACGACCGCAACGCCGGTTTGGCGCGCATCCTGGCGCTGCTGGGGGCGGTCGCCGGCTTCCTGATTTCCATTCCGTTGTACACCGGCTTCAACCTGATGACGGCGGACATGCAGTTCGTCGAGATGGCCCCGTGGATCGAGACCTTCAAGGTCAGCTACCATCTGGGCGTCGACGGCATTTCGGTGCTATTCATTCTGTTGACCAGCTTTACCACCGTGCTGGTGGTGCTGGCCGGCTGGAAAGTGATCGAGAAGCGCGTTGCCCAGTACATGGCAGCGTTCCTGATCATGTCGGGGCTGATGAACGGGGTGTTTGCCGCGCTCGACGCGATCCTGTTCTACGTGTTCTGGGAAGCGATGCTGATCCCGATGTTCCTGATCATCGGTGTGTGGGGCGGACAGAACCGCGTTTATGCGGCACTCAAGTTTTTCCTTTACACGCTGACCGGCTCGCTGTTGATGCTGGTTGCGTTGATTTACTTGTACAACAAATCCGGCAGTTTCGAAATTCTCGATTGGCACCAATTGCCGCTTTCGTTGAGCGAGCAGGTGCTGTTGTTCATCGCCTTCTTCACCGCGTTCGCGGTCAAGGTGCCGATGTGGCCGGTACATACCTGGTTGCCCGACGCTCACGTCGAAGCACCGACCGGCGGCTCGGTGGTACTGGCGGCGATCATGCTGAAAGTCGGCGCCTACGGTTTCCTGCGTTTCTCGCTGCCGATTGCGCCAGACGGCAGTCACGCGATGGCTGGCTTCATGATCACGCTGTCATTGATCGCGGTGGTGTACATCGGCCTGGTCGCGCTGGTGCAGGCCGACATGAAAAAGCTGATTGCCTATTCGTCGATTTCGCACATGGGCTTTGTCACGCTGGGCTTCTTCATCTTCAACGCCTACGGCATGGAAGGCGCGCTGGTGCAGATGATTTCCCACGGCTTTATCTCCGGCGCATTGTTCCTTTGCGTGGGGGTGTTGTACGACCGTATGCATAGCCGCCAGATCGCCGATTACGGCGGTGTAGTCAACAAGATGCCGGTGTTTGCCGCCTTCTTCATGCTGTTTGCGATGGCCAATTCGGGCTTGCCGGCCACTTCCGGTTTCGTCGGCGAATTCATGGTGATCATGGGGACGATCAAGGTCAGCTTCTTTTACGCCTTCCTTGCCGCGACCACGCTGATCTTCGGCGCGGCCTATACGTTGTGGATGTTCAAACGCGTGGTGTTCGGCGCTGTGGCTAACGATCACGTCGCGCAGCTGACCGACATCAATGCCCGCGAAATTGTGGTGCTTGGGCTGCTGGCTATTGCGGTATTGGGCATGGGGATATACCCACTGCCGTTTACCGAAGTGATGCACCATTCCGTCAATAACCTGTTGAGCCATGTGGCTCAGACCAAACTATGAAACGGGGGCTAGAGGCTAGAGACTAGAGACTAGTAAAATCGCCGCGTAGCGGCACAAAACACTAGCCTCCAGCCTCTAGTCCCTAACCTCTAAAAAGAGGAATTTACATGGTTTTCGCGATGCCCAACCTGACACCCGCGCTACCGGAAATCTTCGTGCTGACGATGGCGTCGGTGGTGTTGATGGCCGATTTGTTCAGCGGCAAGAACCGCTTCGTTGCTTACATGTTGACCCAGATCACGCTGCTTGGCGCGGCGTGGCTGACAGTCAGCACCAGCGGCGGCGAGATAGTTCATACTTTCAGCGGCATGTTCGTCGATGATGTGATGTCCGACGTGCTCAAGCTGATGACCTATATCGCGGTATCGGCGATGCTGGTGTATTCGCGCGGCTATTTGCAGTTGCGCGGCCTGTTCCGCGGCGAATTTTTCGCGCTGGTGCTGTTTGCCATGCTTGGCATGATGGTGATGATCTCGGCCAACCATTTCCTCACGCTGTATATGGGGCTGGAAATTCTCTCCCTGTGCCTGTACTCGCTGGTGGCGCTGCAACGCAATTCGTCACAGGCGAGCGAGGCGGCGATGAAGTATTTCGTGCTCGGCGCGCTGGCCTCCGGCCTGCTGCTGTATGGCATGTCGATGATTTACGGCGCAACCGGACACCTCGAACTGGACAAGGTGGCGACAGCCATTCAGCACGGCGAAGGCAACCGGACGATACTGACTTTCGGTCTGGTATTTCTGGTTGCCGGCCTGGCGTTCAAGCTGGGTGTGGTGCCGTTCCACATGTGGATACCCGACGTGTATCAGGGCGCGCCCACCGCCGTGACCATGTTCATCGGCAGCGCCCCCAAGATTGCCGCCTTCGCCTTTGTCTTGCGTCTGCTGGCAGAGGGTTTGCCGGCGTTGGTGCAGGATTGGCAGGGGATGCTGATCATCATGGCGTTGTTGTCGATGGCGATCGGTAATATTACCGCCATTGCCCAGACCAACCTCAAGCGGATGCTGGCTTATTCGACGATTTCCCACATGGGTTTCCTGTTGCTCGGCGTGTTGAGCGGCAATAACGGCGGCTACGGCGCCTCGATGTTCTACGTGCTGGTTTACGTGATGATGAGCCTGGGGGCGTTCGGCATGATCATGCTGCTGTCGCGGCAGGGGTTCGAGGCAGAAAAACTGGAAGATTTCAAAGGGCTTAACCAGCGCAGTCCATGGCATGCCTTCGTGATGTTGTTGTTGATGTTCTCCATGGCAGGCGTACCGCCGACAGTGGGGTTCTATGCCAAGCTCTCGGTGCTCAATGCGGCCCTGTCCGCCGGTTTCGTCTGGCTGGCCGTGGCAGCGGTGTTGTTTTCGGTGATCGGCGCGTTCTATTACTTGCGCATTATCAAGTTGATGTACTTCGATGCGCCGCAGGATAATAACCGGATTCAAGCGCAGCCCGACATGAATCTGCTGCTCTCGATGAACGGCTTGGGTGTATTGGCGCTGGGAATTCTGCCGCAGCCGCTGATGGCGCTGTGCGTTTACAGTATTCAGCATTCGCTTTAATGCAAACCGCGATTATCCTGCTTTTGGCCTTCAGCGCGGCCAACCTGCCGTTCCTCACCGAGCGCCGCTTTTTCATCCTGCCGCCGGCGCGGGAATTCAAAACGTTCGGAATGCGTTTGCTGGAACTCGTCGTGCTTTATTTCATTGTCGGTGCAGTCGCTTACCTAGTGGAACGCAATATGGGCGCCGTGCAGCCGCAGCGCTGGGAATTCTATGCGATTACGGTCTGCCTGTTTCTGGTATTCGCCTACCCCGGCTACGTTTACCGCTATTTCTGGCGGCGCCGCTAAACCCGCGCCGTCTTGGCACGGGCGCTAGCTTGTCAGGCGGCCAGACGCAAACCGGCATATTTATCCTTGGCGGCCTTGGCGGCTTGGGCCTCTTCCCTGGAATATGCTGCGCCGGACCACAACATCGAATAAGCAATTTCCTCGTTGCCGTTTTCGCAAAGCTCCAGCACCTGCTCGAATAAAGGCTGGAAAGTCGAACTGCGGTGCGACTGTTCGTGTTCCGCAAAGGAGCGCCAGAAGGTGATGATCAAGGCTTCCTTGCCCTTCAGCGGGCTTGCCACGGCTTGGCCGGTAGTGCTGCCTTCATTGGAGATCATGCCGCTGTTGAGGCAGACGAAACCGCCGATGAAGCCGGTTTCGGAGTGATAAGTTTTGACGTTTTCGCAGAGCACGGCGACACGTTCCTGCAAGTCGTCCACGCTGTATTCCGGCTTGATCAAGACACGGTTGATGGTAACGATGCCATCGGGATTGAATCCGTTTATAAGGCTGGACATGGCGAACTCCTTCTGAGTAGCAAATTAGGCTGGTGTGCAAGTATTTGATAGGGTGATTCAAGCACTCTATGGTTAAACCATACTAAATCAATCAACAATAGTCAACTAAATTACTCGGGTATTATCATGGCTAAACCGAATTTGACCGAACAGGAGCTCTCCGGCAGGGTGGTATTCGACGGACGTCTGCTGCATGTCCGCGAGGATCGCGTCATACTGCCCAACGGCAAGGAGGCGACGCGCGAATATATCGTTCACCCCGGTGCGGTCGTGGTAGTTCCGATCCTGGATGACGGCTCCATCCTGATGGTGCGCCAGTTCCGCTACCCGCTACGCCGGGAGTTCTACGAGTTGCCGGCGGGCAAGATAGATCCCGGTGAGGAAACGCTGGTCTGCGGACAACGCGAACTGCTGGAGGAAACCGGCTTCGTCGCGGACGCCTGGGAATGCCTGACGACTATCCACCCGTGCATCGGCTACTCGGACGAGCGGATTCTGATTTATCTGGCCCGTGGCCTGAGCGAGCGCGGCCACCGACGTGACGAGGACGAGTTTCTCGATAATGTGCAAATGCCGCTGGGGCAAGCCATGGAATGGGTGCGCGATGGCCGGATCAGCGACGTCAAGACCATGATCGGGCTATTCTGGGCGGAAAAAATAATTAAGCGGGAATGGCCGGCGGATTAGCCCGACTGAATTCCCAAACATGCTATATTCACAACTCAGAATAGACCACGATTGTTCCCAATGGCGGAAACGAGAATTACAGGGCAGTGTTATGAGTAACATTAAAACGGTTTTGATTGTCGATGACAGCCGCGTGTCGCGGATGTTGATTCGCTCGCTGATTCTGGCCAAACACCCGGACTGGGTAATGGAAGAAGCCGTCAGCGGCGAAGAGGCGCTGGAAAAAGTTCGCACCGTTGTTCCGCAACTGATTACCCTGGACATCAATATGCCGGGTATGGGCGGGATTGCCGCGGCGGAAATGCTGGTCAAGGAGTGTCCAGGCGTCCGGGTCGTGCTGCTTTCGGGAAATATCCAGGAAAGCTCGCACCGCAAGGCCGAGCAGCTGGGGGTCGGCTTCGTCGAGAAGCCGATCACCGAGAGCTGCGTGGCTAACGTTCTGGCTTATCTGGACAAATAAGCCATGGTCATCCTATCCGAAATTCAGCACGATGCACTGGTGGAAATTTTCAACATCAGTATCGGTCGTGCGGCGGCGGCCATGAGCAGTATCGTCAACGAAGAAATTACGCTGGCAGTTCCCTCGTTCCGCTTCATGACCGTCCGCGAGGCGGCGGAAGCGTTGTGCGACGGTGAAGGGCGGCGAATCGCGGGGTTACCCAAACTTTTACCGGAACCTTCGACGCCGAGGCGATCCTGATGTTTCCCGAGGAACGCAGCCTGGAAATCGTGCGGATGATGGTCGGCGAGTCGTTTCCGCTGAACGAGCTTTCCGAGCTGGAACAGGAAGCCATGAGCGAGATCGGCAATATCATCCTCAATGCCTGCATTGGCACGATCGCGAACATTATCGGCGGCAAGTTTACATCGACGCTGCCGGCATTTCGGCTCGGCACCAGCCGGGAAATCCTTCATGCCGACGAAAAGGCCGCCGACGATTTCGTGTTGTTCATCTATATCGACTTCATCATGGCAAAACGCGAAATTCACGGCTATGTCGCGTTCCTGATGAACATCCCCTCGATTGCCGGCCTGCTGGAAAGCGTCGACCGTTTTATCGGAAAAATTCCCCAATAACATGCTGACGATGCAAAGTGCGAAAAACGGTCCGCCAGAGGCCAAGCTGCTGGCGGCCGTCATGGACGCCATCAATGTCGGCGTGATCGTACTCGACCAGAGCGAGTGTGTCGTCTGCTGGAATCCCTGGGTGGAAAAGTTTCCGGCATCGCGGTCGATGCCGCACATGGCAAACGATTGACGGAAGTTTTTCCCGAACTGGAAGGCAAGCGTATTCAGTCGGCGGCGCGTAGCGCCTTGCGTAACGGTTATGCGTCGATACTTTCGCAGTCCCTGAACAAAGCCCCCTTCCCGCTTTTCACGCGCGAACCCGCGACAGAGGGGCTGATAAGGATACAACAGGCCATCCATGTATTGCCGTTGCGTATGGCGGAAATGGCCCCGCACTGCCTGATCCAGATTTTCGATGTCACCCCAGCCGTGAGCCGTGAAAGAATCCTGCGCGAACAGGCGCAGGAGATGCGTGCCTTTTCCCACATCGATGGCTTGACCGAGATTGCCAACCGGCGCCGTTACGACGAATGCGTCGAGGATGAATTCCGCCGGGCCAAACGCAACGGCACGTTGCTATCGCTGATCATGATCGATATCGACTACTTCAAGGCATACAACGACAGCCATGGGCATCAGGTGGGCGACGCCTGCCTGACGAGAATCGCGGAAACGCTCAATGCGGCGCTCCACCGTCCGGGCGATCTGGTAGCGCGCTACGGCGGCGAGGAGTTCGTCGTGGTATTGCCCTGCACCGACCGCGAAGGGGCTTACCTGATCGCCGAGAACATGCGCAGTAAAGTCGAAGCGTTGAACATCCGCCACACCGCATCGGCAGTCGCCGATCACGTCACCATCAGCCTGGGGGTGGCGTCGGTGATTCCCCTGCACAGCCGTGAACTCGACGAGTTGCAGGATTATGCCGACAAGGCGTTGTATCAGGCCAAGCACGCCGGGCGCAACCGGGTCGTGGTTTACGACGCTCAGGCGACCTAGCATTCTGGCGCGGCGCTCTTGAATTTGGCGGAAACGACCCCATCTCGTTTCCGCCATTTTTCATTTGCGGAGCCGTTATGACCATCGAAGCACATAAGGAAAACCTGAGTTTCCAGACTGAAGTTCGCCAGCTGTTGAAGCTGATGATCCATTCCTTGTACAGCAACAAGGAAATTTTTCTGCGCGAGCTGATTTCCAATGCCTCCGACGCCGCCGACAAACTGCGTTTCGAAGCGCTGTCGGACGACGCGCTGTACGAAAACGATGCCGAGCTGAAAATCCGCATTGCCTTCGACAAGGCGGCGCGCACCGTCACCATCAGCGACAACGGTATCGGCATGTCGCGCCAGGAGGTGATCGACAACGTCGGCACCATCGCCAAATCCGGCACGCGCGAATTCTTCTCGGCGCTCACCGGCGACCAGGCCAAGGATGCGCACCTGATCGGGCAGTTCGGCGTGGGCTTTTATTCGGCCTTCATCGTCGCCGACAAGGTCACCCTGACCACCCGCCGCGCCGGACTGGGCGCCGAGCACGGGGTGCGCTGGGAATCCGCCGGCGAAGGCGAATACAGCCTGGAAACCGTGGAGAAACCGGCACGTGGCACCGAAGTCACGCTGCACCTGCGTGAGGAAGAGGACGAGCTGCTCTCCAGCTGGCGCCTGAAATCCATCATCCGCAAGTATTCCGACCACATCACCCTGCCCATCGCGATGCAAAAGGAAGAATGGGATGCGGAGAAAAACGAGAACAAGCCCAGCGACGAAGACGAAACCGTCAACCAGGCCTCCGCGCTGTGGGCGCGCCCCAAGAGCGAAATTACCCAGGAGCAGTACGACGAATTCTACAAGCACGTCGGCCACGATTTCGAGCCGCCGCTGGCCCACGTCCACGCCCGGGTGGAAGGCAAGCAGGAATACACCCAGTTGCTGTATGTCCCGTCGCGCGCGCCGTTCGACTTGTGGGACGCCGAGAAGCGCCACGGCATCAAGCTCTACGTGCGCCGCGTGTTCATCATGGACGACGCCGAACAACTGATGCCGCGCTACATGCGTTTCGTGCGCGGGGTGATCGACTCCAACGACCTGCCGCTCAACGTCTCGCGCGAGATTCTCCAGGCCAGCAAGGACATCGACGCGATCCGCGCCGGTTCGGTGAAGAAGGTGCTCGGCCTGCTGGAAGACCTGGCGGAAAACGACAAGGAAAAATACGCCAAATTCTGGGGCGAATTCGGCCGCGTGCTCAAGGAAGGTATCGCCGAAGATCACGCCAACAAGGAACGCATCGCCAAGCTGGTGCGTTTCTCATCCACCGCCAGCGACGCGCAGGAAGTCGCGCTGGCGGACTACGTCGCCCGGATGAAGGAAGGTCAGGAGAAGATTTACTACGTTACCGCCGACAGCTTCGCCGCCGCCAAGAACAGCCCGCACCTGGAAATCTTCCGCAAGAAGGGCATCGAAGTGCTGCTGCTGGCCGAACGCGTCGACGAATGGATGCTCTCCGGCCTCACCGAATTCGACGGCAAGAAGCTGCAATCGGTGGCCAAGGGCGACCTCGATCTGGGCCAGCTGGAAGACGAGGCCGAAAAGCAGGAACAGGAAAAAGAGGCCGGCGAATTCAAGGATCTGACCGAACGCATCCAGGAAAGCCTGAAGGAAATCGCCCAGGAAGTGCGCGTCACCCACCGCCTGACCGATTCTCCCGCCTGTCTGGTGGCGGGCGAGCACGACCTCAGCGGCAACCTGGGGCGTCTGCTCAAGGCGGCTGGTCAGAATGCACCGGCTTCCAAGCCGATCATGGAAATCAACCCGCGCCACCCGCTGGTGCAGCGCCTCAAGGCTGAAAGCGGCGAGCGCTTCAACGACTGGAGCCGCATCCTGTTCGATCAGGCGTTGCTGGCTGAAGGCGGCCAACTGGAAGACCCGGCCACCTTCGTCAAGAAACTGAATCAGGTGTTGCTGGAAATGGCGGGGTAGTGAAGTAGCGGTTTGGTGCAATACGCTGCGCGTATTGCACCCTACATGAATTCCCTAGTGCATTTCAGCGGAGCGTAAATCGTCGGCGAGGGAGGTGCGCGTCGCTGTCGCGATCCGGCATTCCGCCCGGTAGGCCGGATGGTCGATGCCCGCGTAAAGCGCCGTGCCTTGCTTGACCGCCGCGATCATGGCGGGGCTGAGCTCGAAGCGGAGGAAATGCACGGAGGAGGTCTTGTCCTCGGTTTCGCGTTCCAGGTCTTCGTTAGCGATCGGGCGTATCTTGGCATGACCTTCTACCTGCACCCACACGGCTTTTTCAATGCCGATGAGACGCGCCAGAGCCAGTTTCCGCTCTGCCTCGTCCTCGTACTCCACCATGAAAGTGGCCTTCCAGTTGCTGCCGTCGGGAATCAGCGGGTTGTAGACATCCAACTCGTCCTGTATCCCTTCCGCTTCGAAGATCCGCTCCAGGCGCAGCATCTCCTGCACCTGGTACTGCATGGTGAGGGCGTCTTCGAAATACAGCGCGGCGTGATCGCCCAGCGGTACCCGGCGTTGCTTCTTGTGCGCCATTACCTGGGCGCGGAACTCCGGCCTGATCCGGGCATAGTGCTCCAGACTGTAAAGTTTGTTGTGGGTCAGTGCGTTCATGGTTCCTCCAAATTCTAATTAGCGTAGCGCAACTTCGTCCCCCTCTCCCTTTGGGAGAGGGCAGGGGTGAGGGTAACGATTAAATGGCGTAGGCACGGCGCAGCAGGGTGATCGGGTGTTCCGGTGCGCGACCATCCTTCAGCGCATTCTCGATGTGATGGCCAGCCATCGCGCAATCGCTGCCGTAGTGGGACGCCTCGGCCTGCTTCACCCGCTCCACCACCGGCTTGACGATTTTCATCGCAAACTCGTGGAATTCCTTTTTCACCGCGTAAGTGCCGTCGTGGCCGGAGCAGCGCTCGATGATCTCCACCGTGGTTCCCGGGACCAGGGAAAGCGCTTCGCGGGTCTTCTGGCCGATGTTCTGCACGCGCTGGTGGCAGGCGGCGTGGTAGGCCACTTTGCCGAGCGGTTGCTTGAAATCGGTGTTGAGCTTGCCTTCCTTGTGGCGCAGCATCAGGTATTCGAAGGGATCGAAGAAGGCAGCTTTCACTTTCTGCACATTCGCATCGTCGGGGAACATCAGCGGCAGTTCCTGCTTGAACATCAGCACGCAGGAGGGAACCAGCGCGATCAGGTCCCAGCCTTGATCGACCAGCTTGGCGAGCACCGGGATGTTGGCCTCCTTGGCCGCGCGCACCGCTTCCAGGTTGCCCAGTTCGAGCTTGGGCATCCCGCAGCATTGCTCCTTTTCGGCCAAGGTCACCGGAATACCGTTGTGCGCGTACACCGCGGCGAAATCCTCGCCGATGCCCGGTTCGTTGCGGTTCATGTAGCAGGTGGCGAACAGGGCGACCTTGCCCCGGGTTTTGCCGGCCGCGACGCCGACGGTATCGACCGGGAGCTTTTGCAGGCGGCTGCGCATCGGGCGGCTGGAGAATTCCGGCAGCCAGGCTTCGCTGTGGATGCCGGCGACCGCTTCCAGCACCTTGCGGGCCGGGCCGATCTTGTTGACCGTGTTGATGACTTGGGCCACCACCGGGATGCCGGCCAGATTGCCGACGGCATCGGTGCTGGTGAGCACCTTGTCGCGCAGTTTGACCCCGCCCTGTTTGAACTTGACCGCCTTGGCGCGCAGCATCAAATGGGGAAAATCCAGGTTCCACTCGTGCGGCGGCACGTAGGGACACTTGGTCATGTAACACAGGTCGCAGAGGTAACAGTGATCCGCGACCTGCCAGTAATCGGTTTTTTTAACCCCATCGACTTCCAGCGATTCGGAGCCGTCCACCAGGTCGAACAGGGTGGGGAAAGCCTGGCACAGGCTGACGCAGCGGCGGCAGCCGTGACAGATGTCGAAGACCCGCTCCATTTCCTTGAACAGCGATTCCTCGCTATAGAAATCCGGGTTCCGCCAGTCCAGCGGATGGCGGGTGGGCGCTTCCAGGTTGCCTTCGCGAGCAGGACCGGCCATGGTGGATTCTCCTGTTTGGGTGTGGTGGTAACGCAAAATCCGGCCGCCGCTAGACGACCGGGGTATTGCCGGTTAGCTGCCGAACTCGTTGAGGGCCTTCTGGTAGCGGTTGGCGTGGGAGCGCTCCGCCTTGGCCAGCGTCTCGAACCAGTCGGCGATTTCGTCGAAGCCTTCCGCGCGGGCGGTTTTGGCCATGCCGGGGTACATGTCGGTGTACTCGTGGGTCTCGCCCGCCACCGCGGTCTTCAGGTTGTCGACCGTGGCGCCGAAGGGCAGGCCGGTGGCCGGATCGCCGCATTGTTCCAGGTACTCCAGGTGGCCGTGGGCGTGGCCGGTCTCGCCCTCGGCGGTGGAACGGAACAGCGCGGCCACGTCGTTGTGACCTTCGATGTCGGCCTTGCCCGCGAAATAGAGATAGCGGCGGTTGGCCTGGGATTCGCCGGCGAAGGCGTCTTTCAGGTGCTGCTCGGTTTTGCTGCCTTTGAGTTGCATGATAGGAACCTCCTAAAGATAGTGACGAACGACAAGTGACGGGAGCCACTTAATCCAGATTAGATTGCCAATCCCATTAGTGGAAATTGATTGTAACTAATGGGGCGATGGTCTTGGTCTATCGACGTTGCCTAAGCTGGCGCAACGAAAAAACAGGGATTCCTGGTCTGGAACGCCTGTTGCGCGCGGCTTATTTTTTATCGAAGGGGGTGGGACGCGGCGTCGAGTCGCTGGACGGCGGCAGGATGGGCATCTTGAAGTTCGGCTGGTCGCCGGTCAGGGTTTTCAGGAAAGCAACGATTTTGGCGTTTTCCTCGCGCGTGAATTTCTTACCTAACTGGACGCGTGCCATGGTGTCCACCGCTTCCGGCAGCGTGTCGGCGGCGCCGTCGTGGAAGTAGGGATAAGTCATTTCCACGTTGCGCAGGGTCGGCACCTTGAAGTTGAAGCGGTCGGCATCCTTGCCGGTCACTGCAACACGTCCTTCGGCCGGGCTGTTGGCCTTGTAGGGCTCGACCACGCCCATCTTCTGGAAGGAGTTGCCGCCCACCGCCGGGCCGTTGTGGCAGGCCACGCAACCGGTTTCCTTGAACAGCTTGTAACCGGCCTGCTCATTGGCGCTCAATGCCTTCTTGTCGCCTTTCAGCCATTTGTCGAAGCGCGAATTGGGCGTCACCAGGGTGTCTTCGAAGGCAGCGATGGCCTTGGTCACCTTGTCCATATCGACATTGTCGGACTTGAATACCTGTTTGAATTCGGCGACGTAGCCGGGGATGGATTGCAACATGCCGATAGCCAGGTCGTGGGTGAAGGCCATTTCGCCGGGGTTGGCAATCGGGCCGGCGGCCTGTGCCTGAAGATCCTTGGCGCGGCCGTCCCAGAACTGGGCGACGTTGAGGGTCGAATTCAACACGGTGGGGGAATTGATCGGGCCTTGCTGCCAATTGTGGCCGATGGAACTCTTCAGGTTGTCCGAACCACCCATGCTCAGGTTGTGACAGGAGTTGCAGGAAATGAAACCCGATTTCGACAGGCGGGGATCGAAGAACAGTTTCTTGCCCAGTTCCACCATGGCCGGGTTTTGTACTTTAGCCGCTGCTATCGGCTGGATCGGCTCCTTGCTGGCAGCCATCGCCGTTGTATAGCTGCCCAGGGCCATCAGGCCAACTGCCGAACCCAGAATTGCCAATGTTCTCTTTTTCATAATCGTCCCTTAGTCCATTCAAAGAAAAGTTCCCAAGTGTGCTTTCCCATAAAACCTTATCGGGAAAGTGGAGACAGGTTAGATTTGTTATAAGTCTTTTACAATGGTTATTGTTTTATTTAATACCAACTGTTGAGATGGGGAGTAAATGCCGACATTTATCAACTTAAATTGCTTGGGGATGAAAAAAAGTTATCGCCGGTATATTTCCGCTGGTTTGCGGTAGGGTGTGCGGCGCGCTTGGAAGCTGGAGGTCAAGAATATTGTGATAGTGTGTGGCTATTGTGTATATATTAATAATTGATTTTTCAAATTGAAAGCATCTGCCTACAATCTCAATCACCAACCTTCAACAACAATCAACCGAACGACAGGAGAAACATCATGGCAAAGCACCCCGAATCCGTCACGATCAAGAACCTCGAATCTGCCTTCGCCGGCGAATCGATGGCGCACATCAAATACCGTTACTTCGCCAAGTTGTGCCGTGCAGCGGGCGATGAAGCAACAGCTAAGGCGTTCGAGGAAACCGCCGACCAGGAAGTGCAGCACGCTTTCGGCCATCTCGACCTGCTCTATCCGCCTGCCGAAATGAACCCGGCGCGCTGTCTGGAAATGGCGATAGCCGGCGAAACCTACGAATATACCGAGATGTACCCCGCTTTCCGCCACGCCGCCGAAGCGGAAGGCCATGCGGCCGCGGTCAAGGAAATCGACCAGCAGATCGTCGAATCGAAGGAACATGCCGCCCGTTTCGCCGCGACCTTGGCCAAGGCCGCCAAGCGTTTTGCCGCGTTGGCCAAGGTCGAGGAACGCCACGCCAACCACTATCGCGCGCAGCTCGATAAAATTTCCGCTTAACCGAAAAGAAAAAAGGAGTGCTCAACATGAAACAGTACCAATGCATCGTTTGCGACTATATTTACGATGAAACGCAAGGCGACCCGGAACACGGCATCGCACCCGGCACCCGCTGGGAGGATGTCCCGGAAAGCTGGAATTGCCCGGAATGCGGCATTGCCAAGGCGGATTTCGTGATGGTGGAGATTGCCGCCTGATCTTGCGTCAACCGGGGCCGTCCGCGACGGCCCGAATTTTAAAGGAGACGAAAAATGTCCAGTACCAAAAAAAATGCCCCGACCAAGATTGACATCGGTATCTCGGAAAAAGACCGCGCCAAAATCGTCGCCGGTCTCAGTCGTTTGCTTGCCGATACCTACACGCTGTATCTGAAGACCCACAATTTCCACTGGAACGTGACCGGCCCGATGTTCCAGACGCTGCACCTGATGTTCATGGACTTGTACAACGAACAGTGGATGGCGGTGGACCTGATCGCCGAACGCATCCGCGCGCTGGGGTTTCCCGCACCCGGCAGTTATCAGGAATTCGCCGCGCTGACGGCTATCAAGGACAGCAACGGGGTGCCGGCGGCCAAGGAGATGTTGCGTCAGATGGTCGAGGGCCAGGAAACCGTGGTGCGCACTGCCCGCGAGCTGTTCCTGGTGGCGGACAAGGTCAGCGACCAGCCCACCCTCGACCTGCTCACCCAGCGTATGCAGATCCATGAAAAGAATGCGTGGATGCTGCGCAGTTTGCTCGAGGAGTGACGAAAATGCTGCCCGTCGTCATCCTCGGCAGCGGGCTCGCGGGCATTACCGTTGCCCGCGAGCTGCGCAAGCTGGACCAGGAAACGCCGCTTACTATCGTCACGGCAGACGACGGTACTTTCTATTCCAAACCGAATCTGTCCAATGCCTGCAACGCCGGCAAGAGCGCCGCGCAACTCGCCCTGACGCCTGCGGCGCAACTCGCCGCCCAGCTCAGGGCGGACATCGTGCCGCACACGCCAGTCAGCCGCATTTTGCCCGCCCCGCGCGTGCTGGAAACAGCCGCCGGGCAGCTTGCCTATGACAAGCTGGTATTGGCGGTGGGCGCGCATCCGATTCGCCTGGCGCTGGCGGGCGACGGGGCGGCTGAGGTGCTGTCGGTCAATAACCTGGCGGACTATGCCGGATTCCGCGAAAAGCTCGCCGGCAAACAGCGCGTGGCCATTCTGGGGGCGGGGCTGATCGGCTGCGAATTCGCCAACGACCTGCGGGCAATCGGGATTGCCGTGGATGTGTTCGATCTTTCGCCGCAACCGCTCGGGCGCCTGTTGCCGGCGCAGGCAGCGGCCTTCCTGCGCGAGCGGCTGGAAGCAGCCGGGGTGCGCTTTCATTTCGAGACCAGTCTCGTTACCGTGGACAAACACGGCGCCGGCTACCGGCTGACCGACAGCCGGGGGGCGGTTCACGCAGCCGATCTGGTGCTGTCGGCGGTAGGGCTGAAACCGGCAACCGAGCTCGCCTCGGCGGCAGGGCTGACGCTCAATCGCGGCATCGTCACCGACCGGCAATTGCGCACCTCGGACCCGCATATTTACAGCTTGGGCGATTGCGCCGAAGTGCAGGGGTTGGTGCTTCCCTTCGTGCTGCCGATCATGCAGGCAGCGCGGGCGCTGGCGAAAACCCTGGCGGGCGTGGCGACGGATGTTGTTTATCCGGCCATGCCGGTGGTGGTGAAAACCCATGCCTGCCCAACGGTGGTTTGTCCGCCGCCGCAGGGCAGCCAGGGCGCTTGGCGCGAGGAAAGCAGCGCCGCCGGCGTGCGCGCGCTGTTCGAGGATGGCGCCGGCAATCTGCTGGGATTCGCATTGCTGGGCGAGCAAGCGGTCATGGAAAAGGCGCAACTGGCGACACGGATACCGGCATGGCTGTGACGGTTGCCACTCACGGAGAACCAGGATGACCCTGACCGATCTGCGTTACATTATCGCCTTGGCGCGCGAACGCCATTTCGGCCACGCCGCCGAAAAATGCTTCGTTTCCCAGCCGACCCTGTCGGTGGCAGTGAAAAAGCTGGAAGAGGAACTCGGCATCGCCATTTTCGAACGCGGCGCCGGGGAGATCCGCCTGACCGGCATCGGCGAACAGATCGTCGACCAGGCGGAAAGGGTCATGGCTGAAGCCGCGCGCGTCAAAGAGGTGGCCCAGCAGGGCAAAGACCCGCTGGTCGGAACCTTGCGCCTCGGGGTCATCTACACCATCGGTCCCTACCTGTTGCCCCGGCTGGTGCCGTTGCTGCGCCAACGCGCACCGCGGATGCCGCTGGTGTTGCAGGAGAATTTTACGGTGCGCCTGGTCGAGTCGCTCAAGCGCGGCGAACTGGATCTGATCGTCATCGCCCTGCCGCTGGAAGAACCTAGTCTGGCGGTGCAAGCGGTTTACGACGAGGCCTTCCGGGCGCTGGTGCCGACCGGCCATCCCTGGCTGCGGGAAAAGGCCATCGACCCGGCCTGGCTGCTCGATGAACCGCTGCTGATGCTCGGCGCCGGCAACTGTTTCCGCGACCAGGTGCTCGATCTGTGCGCCCATGCCGCTGCCGCGCCGCCCAGCCGCGCCCCGCAGATACTCGAAGGCGGCTCGCTGGAAACCATCCGCCTGATGGTGGCGAGCGACATCGGCATCTCGGTGATGCCGTCC
>Ga0163199_1000975_pt1 | contig 17809 bp, 10 predicted proteins | sample PL_2010_150m_FD_113537 | JGI IMG/M metagenome (GOLD analysis project Ga0163199, IMG submission 113537) | Freshwater microbial communities from Powell Lake, British Columbia, Canada to study Microbial Dark Matter (Phase II) - PL_2010_150m | ecosystem: Environmental > Aquatic > Freshwater > Lake ...
ACCCTTTCCGAACTCTGCGGCTGCGAAATCTGGCTGAAGTTCGAGAATCACCAGTTCACCGCCTCGTTCAAGGAGCGCGGCGCCCTCAACAAGTTGGTGAGTCTCAGCGCCGAACAGGCCGGGCACGGTGTATTGGCTGTTTCTGCCGGCAACCACGCGCAGGCGGTCGCCTACCATGCGCAGCGCCTGGGCATGAAGGCCGTGATCGTGATGCCCAATCACACGCCGACCGTCAAGATCAGCAGGACCAGGCACTTCGGTGCGGAGATCATTCTTGCCGGAGAGACATTCGACGAGGCGCTCCAGTTTGGGTTGAAGATCGCCGGCGAGCGCCGCCTGACCCTGGTGCATCCCTATGACGACCCCTATGTGATCGCCGGCCAGGGCACGGTTGCCCTGGAAATGCTGGAGGCCCAGCCGGAACTCGATGCGTTGGTCATTGCCGTCGGCGGGGGCGGGCTGATCGCCGGAATTTCGGTCATCGCCAAGGCGATCCGGCCCGGCATCAGAATTTTCGGGGCTCAGAGCGAAGCCTTCCCCGCCATGCACGACGTGTTTCATGATCGGCCCGGCTCGTCGATGGCCGCCTCGATCGCCGAAGGCATTGCGGTCAAGACACCGGGCCTGTTGACCCGCGAGATCGCGAAGCGTTACGTGGATGACATCTTCCTGGTCTCAGAGGACGAAATTGAGAACGCGCTGATCCTGCTGCTGGAAATCGAGAAGACCGTGGTCGAGGGCGCCGGCGCCGCCGGACTCGCGGGGGTGATCCGCAACCGTCACCAATTCAAGGGCCGAAAAGTTGGGCTGGTGTTGTCGGGAGGCAACATCGATTCGTCCATGCTGTCAGACGTCATAGCCAAGGAAATGGTCCGCTCAGGGCGGCTGGCGCGCCTCCGGGTTGATTTGCGTGACATCCCCGGCGCGCTGGCGCGGGCCGCGCAGATCATCGCCAATGCGCAGGGAAACATCGAGGAAGTACATCATCAGCGCGCCTTCACCTCGTTGCCGGCGCGCAGCGTGGAGGTGGACATCGTGATCCAGGCCCGCGACGGAGAACATGTTGCCCAGATCATTGACGAACTCAACCGTACCGGGTTCCATGCGGTATTGCACAATCAATAGTGGTGAGGAATACAGTCGATCCATGAAGTCCATAACTTCCGCTCCCGCCAAAGCCGTACGCGCGCGGCGGACAACATCATGAGCGTTTCCGAAGTGGGCGGCCCGCCTGACTGCGCGTGCAACCAATGAGGGTGGTGATTCAGCGCGTCAGCGCGGCTGCGGTCAAAGTGCACGACAGGATCACCGGCCAGATCGGGGTCGGGCTGCTGGTACTGACCGGTTTCGAAGATGCGGATCGGGAGACCGACCTTGTGTGGATGGCGGGAAAGATCGCGCGCTTGCGTGTCTTCCCCGACGAAGCCGGGGTCATGAACCGGAGCGTGCAGGAGGCCGGCGGAGAGATTCTGGCAGTATCCCAGTTCACCCTGTATTCGTCGCTGAAGAAAGGCAATCGGCCTTCATGGGCCCGGGCGGCGAAAGCGAATGTGGCGCAATCGATGTTCAATCACTTCGTAGACTTGCTCTCGGCCGCGCTGGGCAAATCCGTACCGACAGGGGTATTTGGCGCCGAGATGCAGGTCACACTGGTCAATGATGGACCGGTAACACTCACGATCGACTCACGAGCGCCCGAGTAGACATGGCGCGGGCCAGTTAACCCGGATGGCGTCGACCCCGGGGCGGCGCGCGGAACGTCCGGGCGGCTTCTGCCGGCTACTTCGCCACGGGCATCGAGAATTCAGCACCCTTGTCGATTGACGCCGGCCAGCGTTGCATGATCGACTTGTAGCGGGTGTAGAAGCGGATTCCTTCTTCCCCGTAAATATGCGTATCGCCGAACATCGAGCGCTTCCATCCACCGAACGAATGCCAGGCCATCGGCACCGGTATGGGCACATTCACGCCCACCATGCCGATCTCGATGCGCCGCGAGAATTCTCTTGCGGTGTTGCCATCCGAGGTAAACAACGATACGCCGTTACCGAATTCGTGGGCATTGATGAGTTCCACGGCCGCCCGCAAATCGGGCACTCGAACAATGCAGAGTACCGGCCCGAAGATTTCTTCCCGATGGATCTTCATCTCCGACGTGACGTGGTCAAACAGCGTGCCCCCCAGGAAGAAGCCGTTTTCGTGACCCGCCACTCTCAGACCACGACCGTCGACCAGCAACGAGGCTCCGGATCGCACGCCCTCTGCTATGTAGCTCTCGATTTTTTCCTTGTGTTGCGCCGTCACTACCGGCCCCATTTCCGCGTCGGCTTCCATGCCGTCCATGATTCTCAGCGCCTTCACCCTCGGAATCAGCGCCTCCACCAGTCTGTCGGCCACATTTCCGACGGCTACCGCGACCGAAATTGCCATGCAGCGCTCACCAGCTGAACCGTAAGCTGCCCCGATCAAGGCATCGACCGCCTGCTCCAGATTTGCGTCGGGCATCACCACCAGATGGTTCTTGGCGCCTCCCAGAGCCTGGACGCGTAACGGGTAGGCGCCTTTGCGGCGGGTGGCCTCGGTGTAAATGTATTCGGCGACCGGCGTCGAACCGACGAAGGAGATCGCCTTGATTCGCGGATGATGCAGCAATGCGTCGACCGCGGTCTTGTCGCCCTGCACGACGTTGAAGACTCCTGCTGGAAGGCCCGCCTGATGCAGGAGTTCCGCCAGCATCAAGGAAGGCGAAGGGTCGCGCTCCGAGGGTTTGAGGACGAAAGTGTTGCCCGTGGCGATCGCCATTGGCGCCATCCACAGCGGCACCATCACCGGAAAATTGAATGGGGTGATCCCGGCCGTCACTCCCAATGGCTGACGCAACTGCCAGTTGTCTATTCCGCCGCCGATATTGTCGCTGAATTGGGTTTTCAGCAACTGCGGTATGCCGCTTGCGAATTCCACGATTTCCATGCCTCGCGTGACCTCACCGCGGGCATCCGAAAGCACCTTGCCATGTTCGCGGGTGATCGCGGCCGCCAGGTCGGCCTTATGCTTCTCGATCAACTCCTTGAATCTTGACAGGATGCGGGCGCGCCTCAGCGGGGCCGTATCGGCCCAGGCCGGGGCTGCGGCGTCCGCAGCCGCGACGGCGCCATTGACCTCATCGGTACTGGCCAGCGCGACCCGCGCCGATACGGCGCCGGTGGCCGGATTGAATACATCTTGCCGGCGACCGCTGGGCGAAATTACCGCTACGCCATTGATGAAATGTCCGATGCTCGCGGGAGAATTGTCCATGCGAATTTCCTTGTTCCCTGGCCTACCAGAATGTTTCCAGCGTCCTTGTCCGACCGGATTCACCATGGATGGCCATCCATCGGGTAACCTGATTCAGATCGCCCGGTTGAGCGAGGATCGGTCGTATGCAACCAATGGTGCCAATCCATTCGGGTTCGTGACATATTTCACGGCAATCCGATCGGCGAAGCACGGGGGTAAACCGGCAGTATTTTCCGCTTATTGCCAGCCGCCAATGGCCATTTCCTTGCGATCGGTTCCGGTTTCCGCCTGCACTTGCTGTATTTCCGGGGTCTCGGCATCACTCCGCAGGGGTTGGCACACTTGATGCTGTACAGAAGACATGATCCTACACTAAGGAATTAAATCATGTCGTTCGAATTCATAGTATCGGTCAATGACGTAGTCCAGATGCGCGGCGGACTGACCCAAGCGACCACTTATTTGATCAACCGCTACGGCAGCCTGGACGAGGGAATAAGCGCCGGGGCCAGGATCCTGCCCGAGTGGTTACAGCTTCCGCCGAATCCACCAGCCGACGCGACACGCCCGGGATTCACGCAGGGGCCGTCATGGCATCTGGCGCAACAGCGCATTTAGCCAGCCGGCGCGATGAGGCCCTGAGGTGCTAGCCGTGCCAGCGCAGAACACCGTTGCCTACATGATCCAATCCGGATTCATGGCCAGCTTCCTGGATGGGCGAACCTCTTGCCTGATCTTGCTGATCGCGCTTACGGTCGTCACCGCCATTTCCACCAGTCAGGTGGCAAAAAGCAAGCGTCGTTCGGTGGTCGGGTGGGTCAGTCTGGCGCTGGCGATTCCGGTAGTTCCGCTGGTTCTGATTTGGCTGCTGCCCATCCTGCCCACGCCAGACTGACCGGCGATTCCGCTGGGCAATGTCTATGAGGCTGGAAACATCGCCAGGTTCCGGAGTTGACGCGTCGGTCCAAACCTCACCGTAAGCGACCGCGCACTCCCCTGTGACCTTTGTCACAGGCTTGAGGAACAATTTCAGTTGTTTGCGGCAATTGGGCCGATAATCAGCCGATCAGAGACCAGGTCGGACTGCGGATGCCCGGAAATAACCGGGGATTTCAATCCCGCCGAGCGAGAGTGACGATGCGAAATTGGTTCTGCGCCGGCTTCCGGCATCTTGCTTGGTTACTGGTGCTGGCGCTTGTCACGACCGCGACCGCGACAGCCGCCGCGCAGCCTTATGCCCCGACGACAGGCACCATCAACAATCTCGTTGTGTTCATCAGATTTAGCGATCAACCCGAATTTTCCAGGCCGCTGTCTTACTACGACAACCTGTTCAATTTCGCCAGCAACTCGCTGAAGAACTTCTATCTTGAAAATTCCTACAACACCCTGACGGTCAATTCGACTTTTTATCCGGCGTCCACCGGCGCGGTGGTGTCGTACCAGGACGCACACCCGACCGCGTACTACCAGGCCTACCATGCGGCGACAAATCCGTCGGGCTATCAGGGCGCAGAGTCGACGGCGCGTGAGACGGACCTGGTCACCAATGCGCTTAACGCCATCAAGGATCATATTCCCGACGGATTGAATCTGGACGGCAATGGCGATGGCTACATCGATCATATTGTCTTCGAGGTCTATTCCACCAACGCCAACCCGTTACCGGTATTGTTTTACTCCAGGGCGACCTATGACGCGAGCGGCGCCATCGTCGTCAACGGGAAGAAGGTGGGAAATTACACCTGGGTCTCCGCCAGCCAGGATTTCCAACCGTCTTTTGTCGGCGCCCTGGAAATTCATGAAATGGGCCACTCGTTCGGCTATCCCGATCTGCGTGACAACAGCGGCCGCACGCCGGTCGGTGACTGGGACGTCATGTCCTTGTCGCGCCCGGTGCATTCCGGCGCCTACATGAAGAACAGATTTACCGGATGGATACGCAGCATCCCGACGATCACCGCCTACGGAACCTACACGATCAATGACCTGACCCAGGCGACGAACAACAGCTACAAGATCGCCATTCCCAATTCGAGCGAGTTTCTAGTGCTGGAATACCGGAAGGCCGTTGGGCCGTTCGAGTCCAATCTGTTCGGCAGCGGTCTGTGCGTCACGCGGGTGAACGAAGCCGCCGGTATCTGGGGCAACCTCGACGGCCCGCCCTACTTCCTATATTACTACCGAGTCGACGGCAGTACCTCGAACGACGGGACGGGCAACGCCTGGACGGCCTGCCTGAATGCCGAATCCGGACGGACGCAATTCAACGACCGCTCGAACCCGGCATGCTTCCGTTCGGACGGCAGTCCGTGCGGAATCAGCCTCCACAGCGTTGGATCGACGTCCGGATCTACCCTCACGTTTTCGGTCGGAGATCCCAATGCCGTCACCGTGACGCGGGCAATCAGCGGCTATCTCTACAACGGCGGAAACCGGGTCATCGGCGCCACCGTCACGCTTTCGGGCGACGCAAACAGCGCGGTGACTACTGGCAATCTTGGAACCTATGCGTTTTCCGTTGCTGAACATGGCAACTACACCATTACCCCCGCGAAGGCCAACTTGACTTTCGCGCCGATCAACGCGATGTTTGCCAATGTCACCGCGGACCAGACCCAGAACTTCCCGAGCACCAACAATACCAACACCATCTCCGGAACTGTGAGTTCGGCAGGCATGCCGATGAGCGGCGTCACGGTCACCGTCAGCGGTGGCAACTATCCGGCCCCGGCCACCACCGACGCGAACGGCGGCTACTCGTTCACCGTGTATGCGGGCAGCGACTACGAGATATGGCCTGCCAAACCCGGCTTCCTGTTCTCGCCGAGCAGTGTGACAGTGAGCAATGTCACGGCCAGCCTGGTACAAAGTTTCAGCACGGTCCTGAGTGCTTCGACGACTACCACTACTACCACTGCTCCGACCACCTCGACAACCTCGACGCCGGCGACGACTACCAGCACGACGGTCGCAACCACCACGACCACTACGCTGGCGGCGGTCACCACGATCCCGACAACCTCAACCACGACCTCCACCAGCACGGCTGCGCCAACGACGACCACTACCTCATCTCCGACAACGACCACGACTACCACGACCACCACCATCACCGCGGCGGGAGAGTCGTTTGCCTTGACCACTGCCAGGACATTTACGGCTGGTGCCGGCAGCACCGTGATCATCCCGGCGGGCAGTGCAGCAGCGGGATCCCTGATCAGCTTGCCGGCGCCGCCGAGCAGCGGCGGCGCACAAGCTTCAGTGGCGGTAATGATCGGCGGCCAATCGCTCAAGGTCTCCGGCGTCTCGACCGACGCGGTCATCGCGGTGGGTACCGCAATCATCGATGGTGTCCCGACGACCGTGTTGAGGACCACCTCCGGCACGGCGTCGGCGACTTCCACCGTTTTGTCCCAACCCTTGTTTGCGGTCGGCAACACGATCGTGATTTCGGCCGCCACATTCGCGACTGCGACTTCTGCTCTGAATGGGACCACCGGCGACACCACTCTGGGTGTGGCTCTCGGCGCGGTTACCTTGTCGGCGGCGACAATCGCGGGCGGCAGGATGTTGGCCGGAGAGTATGCGCTGCTCAACTCGGCGGGCGTCGTGTCATCAGTGACGCTAGGGTCGGCCGGCGGGACCGGCGCCGTCGGAGATCCGCTGGTCATTGCCGGCAAGCCGGCCAACCTGGATCTGGGCGGCGTAATCCTTCCTAGCCTCAAAGGCGCCGCGCTGCGCATAGACGGCGGCATGCAGTCGCTTGAACGGGCGATCCTGGCGGTTGCACCCGGCGTAGCTCTGGGTACCGGCGGCCAGACCGCGTCGGGCGCTCTGCCGGTCAGTGCCGGTAATACCCGGGCGTACCTCCAGCCGATGGGTGCAGTGACGATAGACGCCAGCCAGCCGGACGGCACGACGATTCGAGATGACGGCCTGATTCAACTGGCCCGCAACGGCGTCCTGGTTACCTTCGCGCCGGGCCTGGCGGATACCCGCCAATTTGCCACCGATCTGGGCACGGTGGTCGCCGATGCGACGATGAGAATTTCCGCCAGCGGCGCGATCGTCACTCGGGCTGGCGGCACTCAATGGGTGTTCCAACCCGGACTCGCGGTGACGCCAGGCGCTGCAACCGGATTGGCCGGCTTTGAAACAGACCGCAGCGGTCTCGTGGTGTATCGGGACGGCGCGGGAAATCGACAAACTTTGTATCCGACTTTCCTGGATCCAAGCGCCTTGGGGCTGATGCTCAAGACGACTTTCGGACCGGGCATCGGCGTCGTGCCTGATTTTGCCGGTTCGGTTAGAGTTAACATCGCAAGCTTCCCTGCCCGAATCCTGAAACCCGATTACACTATGACTGTGGTTCCGGAGACGCAGAAGGGAAAGAGCTGGTGGAGCGACGCCGGGACAGGAAAATTCTTCATTGTCTATGCCGACGGAAGCGCGCAAGGATTTTCGGCGGAGTAGCCGATCCTGCAAAGATGGCTGGATCGTCGGCGCGGATCGTCGGCCTCAATCAAATGCTGGAGACGAACATGGGACATTTGCCCAAGCTGATCCTGAGTTCCATTTTGCTGACTGGCCTGTGGGCGATGCCGGCCCTGGCTGCTGATGCAGCATTCACGTTTACGACCCTCGCCGGAAGCTCCGGGACGGTCGTAAGCAGCAAGGATGGCACCGCCAGCGAGGCCCAGTTCTCGGCCCCGCGCGGCATTGCGGCGGACAGCGCGGGCAATCTGTATGTGGCGGACAGTTCCAACCATACCATCCGCAAGGTCACCGCGCTCGGCGTGGTGACGACCTATTCCGGCAGTGCCGGCAGCACCGGAAACGTGTCCGTTACACCGGCGAAATTCAGCGAACCATTCGGAGTCGCAGTCGACAGTGCCGGCAACGTTTACGTGGCCGACACCAACAACAATGCCATCCGCAAAATCACTGCGGCCGGGACCGTTACCACGCTTGCGGGAGGCAACGGCATGGGCACCACTGACGGCGCAGGTTCGGTTGCGAAATTCAGCGAGCCGCACGGCGTCGCACTGGATACCAGCGGCAACGTCTATGTGACCGACTACATGAACCACAGCATACGCAAAATCACCGCCGCGGGCGTCGTCACGACACTCGCCGGCAGCGCCGGCAACTCGGGTTTCAGCAACGGCAGCGGCACCGCCGCAAGCTTCAAGTCCCTTCAAGGCATTGCTGTGGACAGCGGCGGCAACATCTATGTCGCGGATGCCGGCAACAAGGCCATCCGCAAGATCACGCCGAGCGGAACGGTGACCACATTTGCCGGTGGCAGTACCGAGTCGTTCGGCGATCCACGTGGCGTGGCGGTGGATTCCGCCGGCAATCTGTATGTCGCCGACTACGGCGCCAACGTCGTCAAGAAGGTGACGTCGGCCGGAGTGATCTCGACCTATGCCGGCACCGCCCCGACCAGGGGGACCAGTGACGGAACGACGACAACTGCCCTCTTCAATGCGCCGTCATCGGTGGCCGTGGACGGTGCCAACAACGTCTACGTGGCAGACACGCTCAACAACACCGTGCGCAAGATAACCTCGGGTGGAACGGTCACCACGCTGGCCGGGCTTGCCGGCCGCAGCGGCAGCGTGGACGGCAACGGGACGGTGGCGCGCTTCGAAGATCCCTATGCAATCGCAGCCGATGGCGCCGGCAACCTGTATGTCGCCGACGCGACCGATCATTCGATACGCAAGATCACCGCCGATGGCACGGTCACCACGCTGGCGGGGAAGGCCGGTACTTTCGGCAGCAGCGATGGCTCCGGAGTCGCGGCGCTCTTCAACGGACCGCTTGGCATCGCCGCCGACAGCGCAGGCAACGTCTATGTCGCCGACACCGGCAATGCCATTGTGCGCAAGATCACCCCCGCGGGCGTGGTGAGCACCCTGGCGGGTGCGGCGGGTCAAGGGGGCAGTCTGGACGCAACCGGATCGGCAGCGCGCTTCAGCAGTCCTTACGGCATCACCGTCGACAGTTCCGGCACGGTCTATGTCGTCGACTCGACTGCCGTCGTGCGCAAGATCACTGCTGCCGGGGTCGTCACGACCCTCGCCGGCATATCGGGCACCAACGGCTTCACCGATGGCACGGGGACCGCCGCACGCTTTTCCGTACCCTTTGACATCGCCGTCGACGGCTCCGGTAATCTTTATGTCAGCGATCACGGCAATCACGCCGTGCGCAAGATCACCTCCGCAGGTGTCGTCACCACCCTCGCGGGCTCCGGCAGCCCCGGCAAGACGGATGCCACCGGCAGCGCCGCCAGCTTCAAGTTTCCCTCCGGCATCGCCGCGGACAGTGCCGGCAACGTCTATCTTGCCGATACCGACAACCAGGTGATCCGCAAGATCACGGCCGCTGGCATCGTCACCACAATTGCCGGCACCGGCGCGCTCGGTTCGGCCGATGGAACCGGCACGACCGCCAGTTTTTACAATCCCAAAGATGTCGCCGTCGACTCCAACGGAAACCTGTATGTCGTCGACCGCGGCAACCACACCATCCGCAAAGGCAGTCTCAGTTCCAGTGCCTCGCAAAGCATCAGTTTCGGCACCGCGCCGACCGTCACCCTGACCACGACGGGAATAGTTTCGGCGACGGCGAGTTCCGGTCTTGCGGTAACGCTCAGTTCGTTGGCGCCAAGCGTCTGCAGTATCTCCGGCACCACGGTGACGGCATTGACGGCCGGTACCTGCACCATCGCGGCGAATCAGGCGGGTAGCGCGAGCTATGCTGCTGCGGCCCAAGTGACCCAGAGCATCACCATAGTTGCCGCGACGACGCCACCTGACCTCACTCAGTCGTATAAGCTGACCGTGACGACATCCGGTTCAGGTTATGGCAGTGTTGCCTCGAGCCCATCCGGAATCTCCTGCTATGTTCCGGAGCCGGGGTTGAATTACCTGGTTGCCCCGGACTGCGTCGAAAGTTATTCCAGCGGTACGAGCATCACATTGACGGCAACGCCAACCTCGGGTTCGAAATTTGCCGGATGGAGCGGAGCATGTGCGGGCTCGTCCAGTTCCTGCACTGTTACCATGAGTGGGGCGAAGAGCGTGGTCGCCAGCTTTACGAATATCAGCTCAACGTCTGATTGCGTCTTCAACTGGGCCGAAACCACTTATCCGCAATATTTCCCGGTCGGACCACCCTCGGCGACGGCAAAGCCCTACTATTACAGACTCTACACAGCCACAGCCACTTACTTGGCAACTTCGTCGGCTGACAATAGCATCTGGTTGCTGGGCCCGCTTACAGGAAACGCTCCTGTCAACATTGGGCCAATGGCAGCCTTCACGGCGACCGCGGGGTGCTCTCTCGACGCCCCTACCAAGGTTGCGGTGGTTGAGACGGGAACGCAGACGGTCGGCAGCATGAGCTTCGGCTCCTCGAGCAAATTGCTGGCCAGTTGGACCGCGCCGAACGGCGCCGTGGACCATTATGAAATCACCGCGACCGAGTCGTTGATGAACACCAGCGTCAAGGTAACTGCGGCGGCCGCGGCGGCCAGCGCCGCGCTGACGCCGTTGAAAGCATCGACGAGCTATTCGGTGGTGGTCAAGGCTTGCAAGGACAGTTCGTGTGCCACCGCCGGAACCGCTACGGCGGTCAGCGCAACCACGCCGGGCGAGTACTGGCAGTTGCAGGGCACCCCGACCGGCAACTCGGTGTCGACGCTCACCAAGCCGGTGTCGGACGGCAACGCAAGGCTCTCCGCCACGCGCTTTGGCCCGGAGGCAGGGGCGACGGCCAATACGGTGCAGTTCTATTACGGGCCGAAAGGCGTTTCCGGGCAGTCCGTGGCGAGCAGCGGTGTCGTTTCATCCGCCAATTCGGCCAGTTACCTGACCGGGTTCACCAGCTATGCCAGCACCAGCGGCGTGCGTTCACCCACACCTGCGGCGACGGTCGGGATCAAGGACATCATGACCGGGCAGGGTGTTCCCCTGTCCGAAGCCATGGGCGCAAAGGTGAGGTTGTTTTTCGAGTCCAACGATGCCGACGGCAAGACCCGCATCTATTCGGTCGACAGCGTGGATGGCTATGTCGGGCGCGATTTCAATTCCGGCCCGGCAACCACGTGCAGCGCTTCGGCGGACTATCTTTCGACCGGCAATTGCCCGGCGACCGTCATCGTCGGCGTGCAGGGGGATACCGTCAAACCTACCAACAAAATCAGCGCAGCGCGCCAGAACAAGATCGGCTGGCCGACGCTCACGGACTGGCGCTGGGACGGCGCGGTGGGTACTTTCATGGTGTACACGTTTGAAAACGTAGCCGGGTGCACCACCGCCAGCCACAACCATGCTTACGCGGTCTGGAACGGCACCGGCTTCGTCACGCAATTCGACAGCCTCGGCTGCCCGAAAATGTTCGGGGCCGCGCAGGCGGCGCTCCCGATGCATATCGGCGACGTGCGCTACAAAATGTATTTCGGCGACCCGACCATCACCACGGGCAGAATCGCCGGTTCCACTCTGCCATTTGTCGGCCCGAAAAAACTCATCTACGCCGACGGCCGCACCAGCGGCGACGCCGGCATCGTCGACTACGAGGATTGGGAGAGCGTGAGCAACGGCCGCAATGTCATCTTCCTGTGGCCCAACGGCGATCAGCTGAACGACGCCGCCGAGGGATACATCGACGACTTCCACTTCCTCACTCCGACCGCTAGCCTGGACATCCAGGTGCTTTACCTGTCGGTCACGGATGGCACCGTTTCTCCCTTTGCCGCAACGGCGGTGCTGGTCAATCCATGAGCCTTTTGGCGATGTCCGGATTCGAGTGATCGCCGGTCAGGCGATCAATTCCCGTAGAAGCGTTCCCCGTTCGCCGCCATGTCTTTCAGCAACGGCGGCGGAGTGAAGCGGGGCCCGCACTGCGTCGCGAGAATTTCACACGCCGCAACGAATTCAGCAATGCCAAGGGTGTGGATCCAGCCGATCGGCCCGCCGCGGAAGGCCGGATAGCCCCAACCGAGGATCGCCCCGACGTCCGCGTCCTGGGGTCGCTGCAATACTTTCTCCGCCAGGCAGCGCACGGCTTCGACCGACTGGATCAGCATCAGGCGCTCGACGATCTTGTCGACGGCCGGTTGCTCGGCCCGCGGCGGGAAATGATCGGCGAGTCCCGGCCACAGGCGCTTGCCGCCCTCCGCGGGATAGTCGTAGAAACCCCTGCCGATTTTTCGGCCGAGGCGTCCTAGCGATTCGACCATCAGCTTCACGATCGGCGCCGACGGCGGTTCCAAATAAGCTGCGCCAAGATCGGACTGGGTCTGCTTCGCGACCTTGAAGACCAGGTCCAGCGAAACTTCGTCGGTCAGCGCCAGCGGGCCGACCGGCATGCCGGCGATCAGTCCGGCCCTGTCGATCAACGCCGGCGCGACGCCCTCGCCCAGCATCGCCATCCCTTCGCTGATATAGGTGCCGAATACCCGGCTGGTGTAGAAACCGCGCGAATCGTTGACCACGATCGGCGTCTTGGCGATGGCTTTCACAAAATCCATGGAGCGCGCCAGGGTTTCCGGCGAAGTTTGCCGACCGACGATAATCTCGACCAGGGGCATGCGCTCGGCGGGCGAGAAGAAATGCAAACCGATGAAGTTGGCCGGACGGCTGCTGGCCCCCGCCAACCCGGTGATCGGCAGCGTCGAGGTGTTGGAGGCGAAGATTGCATCCGCCGCAATGACGGCTTCCGTGTTCCGTGTTACCTCAGCCTTGAGGGAGCGATCCTCGAAGACCGCCTCGATCACCAGCTGGCAATCCTTGAGCTGCGCGTAGTCGGCGGTCGGCCGGATCCTCGCCAGCACCGCATCCGCCGCGCCCTGCTGCATGCGGCCCCTTTCCACCTGCCTGGTCAGGAGCTTCTGCGCGTACCCCTTGCCCTTCTCCGCGCCTTCCCGCGTCGCGTCGATCAGGACCACGTCGATACCGGCAGCGGCCGTGGCGTGCGCGATACCAGCGCCCATCATGCCGGCGCCGAGAATGCCGATCTTGCTGAATTTCTGGCTTGCGACATCCGTCGGGCGGCCGGCCAGCTTGTTGGCTTCATTCATGCCGAAGAACAGGGTGCGTATCATGTTCCTGGCTTCGGGGCTCCTGATCAGGTTAACAAAATAACGCGCCTCGATCTTCAATCCGGTATCGATATCGGTCTGCAGGCCTTCAAAAATGCAGGAAAGGATATGCCGCGGCGCCGGGTAGTTGCCGTAGGTCTTCTCCCGCAGCATGGCATTGGCACCGGTAAAAAGCTGCAGTCCGGCCGGCGTCATGGCGCCGCCGCCGGGAATTCTGAATCCCTTGCTGTCCCATGGCTGCGCCGGCCTGTCTCCGCTCCGGATGTTCTCCAGTAGCCAGACGCGAGCCGCCGCGCGTTCGTCTCCAGCCGGAACGACGGCATGGATCAGGCCTGCCTTCAGGGCATCCTGCGCCTTGATGCGCTTGCCTTCGAGTAGCAGCGGCATGGATGCCTGCATGCCCATCAGCCGAGGCGCCCGCTGCGTGCCGCCGGCGCCCGGCAACAGGCCGAGCGTTACCTCGGGGAAACCGAAACGTGCTTTGGAATTATCCGCGGCCACACGGTAATGGCAGGCCAGCGCCAGCTCAAGGCCACCGCCCAGTGCACTGCCGTTCAATGTCGCGGCCACCGGCTTGCCGCCTGTTTCCATGGCGCGCAACACCTTGTGCCAGCTCATGATGCCGTCGAACAGCGATTGCGCGTCGCCGCCTTCCAGAAGCTTTTCCAGGTCGCCGCCGGCAATGAAATCCTTCTTTGCCGAAACAATCAGCAGGCCTTTGACGTCCGAATCGGCCAGCGCCTTGTCCACCTCGGCGGCGAAAGCCCCCATGCTGTCGGCGTTGAGAATGTTTTGCGGCTTGCCGGGGTAGTCCCATTCCAGGGTGACGATGCCGTCCGGGTCCTTAGTTGTATTGATCATGGTCACCCCTCCGCAGGGCCGCCCCAAGGAGGCGTGCAGTCAAGAATCGGAAGCCGCGCCGCGGCTGAACAATCGTCACCCCTTTCCACGGGAAAGGGGATGGGGGATAGGTCGTCATGCTTAGATCCGTTCGATGATAGTGGCAGTGCCCATTCCGGCACCGACGCACAGGGTGGCGAGCCCGGTAGACAAGTCGCGCCGTTCCAGTTCGTCCAGCAGCGTGCCGAGGATCATCGCGCCGGTGGCGCCCAGAGGGTGTCCCATGGCGATGGCGCCGCCATTGACGTTGATCTTGTCGTGCGGCACATCGAGGACCTGCATGAAGCGCAGCACCACCGCGGCAAACGCCTCGTTAAGTTCGATCAGGTCGATGTCGCGGATCGCCATGCCCGCGCGCTTCAAGGCCTTTTCCGCGGAATCGCTGGGGCCGGTCAGCATGATCGCCGGCTCCGATCCGATGGAGGCGTAGGCGCGAATCCGCGCACGCGCCTTGAGTCCCAGCCGCTCACCCATTTCCTTGCTGCCGAACAACATGGCGGCGGCGCCGTCGACGATGCCCGAGCTGTTGCCGGCATGATGGACGTGCTCGATGCGCTCCACTTCCGGGTAGCGCTGCAGAATGACGCTGTCGAAGCCAAATTTCTCTCCCTGCTCCTGAAACGCGGGCTTGAGCGCCGCAAGATCCTCCAGGGTGGTCTGTGGTCGCATGTATTCGTCATGATCGAGCATGACCAGTCCGTTGAGGTCCTTCACCGCCACGATGGACGGTCGAAAATAGCCTTTGTCCCACGCGTGCTTCGCGCGGCGCTGGGATTCGATCGCATAGCTGTCCACGTCGCAGCGCGTATAGCCCCATTTGGTGGCAATCAGATCGGCCGAGATACCCTGCGGTGTGAAATAGGTCCTGAATGCCACTTGCGGGTCGGTCGGCCACGCGCCGCCGGAGGAGAACATCGGCACCCGCGACATGCTCTCAACGCCGCCGCCAACCACCAGATCGGACTGCCCGGCCATGATTTGTCCGGCGGCCTGGTTGCAGGCCTCCAGCCCCGAGGCGCAGAAGCGACTGACCGTGACGCCTGGCGCGGTGACGGCGTAGTCGGCATACAGCGCTGCCACGCGGGCAATGTCGGCGCCCTGTTCGGCGACCGGCTCGACGCAACCGAGCACCACATCGTCGACGAAGGCGGTGTCGAGCTGGTTGCGTTCGCGAATCGCCCGCAGCACGGTTGCCGCAAGATGAATTGGCGTCGCCTGGTTCAGTCCACCGCCCTGCCTGCCTCTGCCGCGCGGCGTGCGCACGGCATCGTAGATATATGCGTCTGCCATATTGCTCCCCTATTCGGATGGTCCGTCAGCGTCCAACTCTAAATCAACTTGCTCGACTTGTCTGCACCTGACACGCTCCCGCGTCCTGACGCCGGCGTCAGCATCAAACTCCACGATCACCGGCCAGACGACTCTGTAGGGATGATGTCAGGTAACATGTCAACCTGTGCGCGGGACAAGCCAGGCATGACAGGCATGACATCGGATGCCGGTTTGATTCGATCTTGCGGGCAAAAGGAAGCTAATGTCCAAGCTGTTGTTGTTTGGTTTGCTGGCAGTCATCGCGTACTTGTTTCTTCGCAGTGCCGGACGGCGTCAGCGCAAACCGCCGGGCGCGCCTCCGGCCCAGGAGATGGTGGCGTGCGTGCATTGCGGCGTTCATTTGCCTGAGGGCGAAAGCCTGAAATCGGGTGGTCAGAACTATTGTTGCGAGCAGCATAGGGAACTCGGCCCGCTTGAACGCTAGCGCATCTGCACCTCGGTCAGGGCCGCCGGATACTTTTTGGCGCTCGCTGCATTTTTTCAATCTGTACCGCCTGGGCGTCGCAACGGTCTTTGTCTGCGCCATCCTGATCTACAGCGGGTCGCTCAGTTTCGGATCCCAAAATCCCGGCATGTTTGCAACGGTCAGCAGCGCTTACCTGCTGCTCGCGCTGCTGTTCTACATCGCCCTGCAATTGTTCAAGCGCGGCTTCAATCTTCATCTCACCCTGCAAGTCGCCATCGATATTCTGGCCCTGACGCTGCTGATGTTTGCCAGCGGTGGCGCCAAGAGCGGGATGGCATTCATGCTGTTGGTGGTTCTGGCGGGAGCCGGACTGGTCGGACAGGGGCGTCTGACTCTCTTTTACGCGGCGCTGGCGACGCTGGCAGTGCTGCTGGAACAGGGTTATCGCGTGCTGCAGTTGGGTGGCAACGCCGAGGACTTCATCCAGACAGGCATCACTTGCGTTGGCTTCTTCGCTACCGCAATCACGGCTCGTCTGTTGGCGCGCCGCGTCGTCGCCAACGAAGAGTTGGCGCGCCGCCGGGGTATCGAACTGGGCGAACAGATGAGCATCAACCAGCGGGTGATCCGCGACATGCAGGATGGCGTGCTGGTGGTCGGTTCGGACGGCCTGGTCCATCAGTACAATCCGCAGGCGGAAAAGTTGCTGGGCGCGAGCGCTCCGCCGATGTCAGATCTGGCCGCCTTCTCCCTGGCTCTCGCCGAATATTATCCGCGCTGGCACCTACAGGCCGTCGAGACGGCCGAGATCCTCCGCGATCCCGCCACCGGCCGTTCGCTGCGTGCCCGCTTTCTTCCGGCGGGGGAAGGCGGGAATGCGCTGATCTATATTGAGGATCTGGACCGCGAGTTGGCACAGACGCAACAGCTGAAACTGGCTGCGCTGGGCAGGCTCACCGCCAACATGGCGCATGAAATCCGCAATCCGCTCTCGGCAATCAGCCATGCCGCGGAGTTGCTCGCCGAGGAACAGGGCGGCGTCACTCAGGCGCGCCTGACGCGCATCATCGGCGACAACTCGCAGCGCCTCAATCGCCTCGTCGCCGAGGTGCTGGAACTTGGGCGACGCGACCGCGCCCAGCCGGAAATGCTTAGTCTGGACCCTTTCATCGAGACTTTTCTGGACGAGTATGCGGTCAACGACAATCAGGTCAAAGAGATTGTTGAACTTTCCGTGGACCAAGGCGCAATGCTGAATTTTGACCGCAGTCATCTCAACCAGGTATTGTGGAACCTGCTCGACAACGCGTTGCGATATTGCCTTGGCAGGCGGGGAAGCATCAAACTCGAAACACGCCCGGCATCCACCCCGGGGCGCACGGAATTGCATATCATTGACGACGGCACAGGAATTGGCCCCTCACATCGAAGTCAGGTGTTTGAGCCATTCTTTACCACCCACAGCAGTGGAACCGGGCTCGGCTTGTATATCGCCCGGGAACTATGCGAAGCCAACGGCGCGCTGCTCGAAATCCGCGACAACGCTCCGGGCGCGCACTTTTGCCTGACCGGCAAGGGGGAGTGATGCCAGCCAAGAACGAACGCAAAAACCGGGGTGAGTCGGCGATCCGCGTGCTGGTCGTTGACGATGAGCCGGACATCCGCGAACTGCTCGATCTGACGCTGATTCGCATGGGTCTGTCGGCGGATTGCGTCGGCAGCGTGGCCGAGGCCCGGCGCATGCTGGGCGAGAACCACTACCGCTTATGCCTGAC
>Ga0163199_1000976_pt1 | contig 17804 bp, 12 predicted proteins | sample PL_2010_150m_FD_113537 | JGI IMG/M metagenome (GOLD analysis project Ga0163199, IMG submission 113537) | Freshwater microbial communities from Powell Lake, British Columbia, Canada to study Microbial Dark Matter (Phase II) - PL_2010_150m | ecosystem: Environmental > Aquatic > Freshwater > Lake ...
AGGGCCCCCGCCGCGTCCCTGAGCGTCGCCACCACCCGGCCTGGATTGACCGCGCTGATATTCGCGATTGGCCCACCGGTGCCCGGGCTGACCAGCGCAACGCCGACACTCGCCGCGCCGACGCTCACGTTGGTGGCAATCACTGAAAAGCCGGCACTGGCCGACAGCGAAGTTCCGCCAACCGAAGCGGTGGCTGAAATGGTGGTCGCCCCGGCTGCTGCCGGATTGGCAGCCAGGATCTGAATTGAAGCCACGCCGGACGCGTCAGTGAGGGCGGTGCCTGATGAAGGGAGCATGCTGGCGAGCGCTGGCGATGTCGCGAAAGTAACGACCGTGAAAGGAACCGGTACGCCCGAAGAATCTCTGACCACGGCTGTCACGTTGGCCGGATTGCCGACGCTGATGTTGGCGATCGCCGCGCCGCTAACCGGACTGGTCAGCGTCAGGCCAATCCCCGTCACGCCGGTACTCGTGGCAATCACGCCAAAGCCCGCGAAGCCGGACACCGGCGTCGTTCCCAGCGTCACTGTCGCGGTGATGGTCGTCGCTCCCGCCGCCGACAGGTTCGCCGCGTCAATCAGGATGGTGGCCACGCCCAAGGTGTTGGTAAGGGCCGTCCCGGATGCTGGAGTCATCGTTGCCAATGTTGCAGAGGTGGAAAAGGTCACCACCGCGTTCGGAACTACAGACCCGGACGTGTCCCTGACCGTCGCCGACACCTTGGCTGGCTTTCCGGAGCTGATATTGGTCAGCGTGGCCCCGCTGACGGGGTCTGTCAAAGCGATCGAAATACTCGCGTCAACCGCCTTGGGAGGAGCATCGCCGCTGCCGCTGACGCAACCCATCAGACCAAGTACGCCACAACACATGAGAATGACGGGGAATCTGCGGGAAATTGAATTGAGCATGTTTGATCAGTTTATTAACGGGGCATGTCGGCTAGAGTCAAATGCGTTTTGCTCTCGCCAATCTCAGGTGGTCCGGTTTCAATCTATGATACAAGGCCGAACAGATACTTGCAAAAGCTTGCGAGACTGCCGGGGTTTCATATTTCCCCGACTGCGAACATCCGGCGATGTTCCCGGATCGCATAGCGGTCGGTCATGCCGGCGATATAGTCCGCCACGGTCCGTGGCAACCCGGCCGCCGCCATCTGTTGATACTGCGGCGGCAACAGGTTCGGATCGCTCATGAAGGCGCCGAACAGGTCGCGGACAATGCGTCGCGCCTTGTTGGTCATGCGCAGCACCTGGTAGTGGCGATAAAGCTCGTCTCGCAGGAAGCCCTTCAGCGAGCGTTGCTGCATATGCATGTCGGCGCTGAAGGCGACCAGCGACGGAGCCGAATGGACATCCTCAAGCGATCGCGGAGCGACACAAGCAATTTTTCGGCGCGTCTCGGTGATGAGATCCAGCACATGGGCGTTGATCATGCGCCGGATGGTTTCATGGATCAGGCGACGTCCGGAAATTTCCGGATACGAACTGCGCACGGCGTTGATATGCGATGAAAATGCATCGACTTCGTCGAGCTGGGTCAAAGTCAGCAGGCCCGAGCGCAGACCGTCATCGAGGTCGTGGTTGTTATAGGCAATCGAATCGGCCAAATTGCAAACCTGCGCTTCCAGAGACGGGCGGCGATCCTCCACGAAACGTCGGCCGAGTTCACCTAGCGCACGGGCATTGACCAGCGAGCAATGCTTGAGTATGCCCTCGCGGGTCTCGAGACACAGGTTCAGGCCATCAAAAGTCGCGTAGCGTTCTTCGAGCAGGTCGACCGTCCGCAAGCTTTGCAAGTTGTGCTCGAAACCGCCGTGGGCCTTCATGCATTCGTTCAACGCGTCCTGTCCGGCGTGGCCGAACGGCGTATGTCCAAGGTCGTGCGCCAGCGCGATGGCCTCGACCAGATCCTCGTTGAGGTGCAATGCACGCGCAATGCCGCGGGCGATCTGGGCGACCTCGAGGCTGTGCGTCAATCGCGTACGAAATAAATCACCCTCGTGATTGACGAAGACCTGGGTCTTGTATTCAAGGCGCCGGAATGCCGTGGAGTGAACTATGCGGTCGCGATCGCGCTGAAATTCGCTGCGTTCCTCCGGTGAAGGTTCGGCAATTGCACGACCACGCGTATTGCCGGCGCTGACGGCATAAGGCGCCAAAGGCGATGCCGTCTCAGCCATGGCAGCACTCTTCGATGGCGGCCAGAATTTCATTCTGCGGGGCATCCGACCAGGTGACAGCCTCGCCGATCCGTTTCAGCAGCACCAGGCGCAACTTTCCCGCAACGACTTTTTTGTCGTGGCTCATCAGTTCGAGATAGCGCTGCGCACCCATCGCAGGGCCTTGCACGGGTAGCCCGGCACGCGCCAGCAGGCGGCGCACCCTCAGCACGTCGGTGCCGGCAAGCCAACCGAGGCGTCGGGATAACTCTGCGGCCATTACCATTCCCACACCGACGGCCTCCCCATGCAGCCAAACGCCATAGCCGAGCCCGGTCTCGATGGCGTGGCCGAACGTATGACCAAGGTTCAGCAGGGCGCGCCCGCCTTGGGTAGCCGATTCGAACTCATCGGCCGCCACCACTTCGGCCTTGCTGGCGCAGGAACATTCGATCGCGTGTGCCAGCGCATCGGCGTCACGAGACCGCAGCTTATCCATATTTGCCTCGAGCCATTCCAGAAAACTCAAGTCGCGAATCAAACCATATTTGATCACTTCGGCCAGGCCCGCCGAAAGTTCCCGCTCCGGCAACGTCTTCAGCGTATCCGTCGGCGCGAGCACCAACTTGGGCTGCCAGAATGCGCCGATCATGTTCTTGCCACGCGGATGGTTGATGCCGGTCTTGCCACCCACCGAAGAATCGACCTGCGCCAGCAAGGTTGTCGGCACCTGGATGTAAGGAACGCCGCGCTGGTAGCTGGCGGCAGCGAATCCGGCGAGATCGCCGATGACACCGCCGCCGAGGGCAATTATGGTGGTCGAACGATCGCAGCGAGTCGCCAGCAGCGTGTCGAATATTCGGTTCAGCATCTCCCAGTTCTTGTGTTGCTCGCCGTCGGGCAAGACGATTTCCGTCAATTTCACGTCGGCAGCACGCAACGGATCGGCAAGCGCCGCCAGATATAGCGGCGCAACGGTGCTGTTGGTGATAATTGCCGCATGCGGAGAGGTCAGCTGAGGCAGCAGCAAGTCGGCCCTGCCCAACAATCCACTGCCTATATGAATCGGGTAGGCGCGTTCTCCGAGACTGACGGTCAGGCTGTGCATCGAGTGCGGACCTCGCGTTCGAGCTGCTTGACCAGGTGGTGAAAAGCGCCCCCGCCGGTCTCGATGACGAGATCGGCAATTTCCCGATACAGCGGATCGCGCTGGACAAACAGCTCCTGGAGTTTGGCCAGCGGATCGGCAACCTGCAGCAATGGGCGGTTGCGATTGTAGCGGGTGCGTTCCCAGAGTTGCTTCGGTTGGGCGCAAAGGTAAATCACCATGCCGGTGTTCGCCAGGTTGGCGCGATTGCGCGGATCGAGAACAACGCCACCCCCCGTGGCCATCACCAGATTGTTTTCGCGCGTCAATGCCTCCACCACCTGCATCTCGCGCAGGCGAAATCCGGCTTCGCCTTCAAGTTCGAAAATGATCGGGATATTCACTCCGGTGCGCGCCTCGATCTCGTGATCGGTATCGGCAAAGCGGCGCCCGAGGCGCTTGGCGAGCTGCCGGCCGACCGTCGTCTTGCCGACGCCCATCAGGCCGATGAGGTAGATGTTGGGTGAAGATTCCACAGCGCGATTGTATCAACTGCCAAGACCAGAAACTGCCGACCAATTCTCGCGATGCATGTATTTGCCGGGACAGCCCCTATTGATTACGGCCCGAAGGGAGAGTCGGGGAGCGAGCAGATTGGGGCAGCGTCGGCAAGTAATGCGGGAAGATCGAACTTTAGCTCATTGACGAACTCCGTGCCGTTCACCACGACCTTCGCCTGGATTCTCGACTCGACCCAGTGGGCGTAATTCTTCAGGTAGGTCAGATTGAAACCTCCGACCCCGTTCGCGTCCGTCACCACCGTAGGAGGCAAAGTCCCTGCGGAGGCATGGGGAGGAGTAATGGAATCCTTCCCGCGATAATCTGCGATCCCGTCGATCGGATCATAGTCCTCGCCGGCATCCAGGATATCGTTTTCATTCGCGTCCTCGTTGGGGAATGCGGTGGTCGAACCCGCCGTCACGATGCCGGCTACGCTGCGCGTGGCTGGCGACTTGACAGCCTGGCAAAGATTCAACGCGGCGGTTTCACGATGCCCTCGGTAATAGTGGGTCGGGAAAGCCGAGAGCGTCACTGTGGCGCCGGATACCGCGCCGCCGGTACTCGAAACGACCAGCACGGCCATTGGCAGCGTGTAGGTGGTCGCATTATTCGTCGTTGATACTGCGCTCGCCCGGCCGAGTGTCACCGAAACGCTGGTGCCGGAAACGTTGATGATTTTGGTGTCCGTCACCGCTGGAAGCGCGCCGACCAGGCTCGCCCGGATTTGCAGGCTTCCCAGCGTCGCCAAGGCACCCGAGGTAAATGTGGCAACCGCCTGGCCGTCACTTCCCGTATAGGCGATAACCGGGATGATTTGTTCGCCACTACCGGTCGGGTTGACGATCTCGAAGAGTACCGGCGCATTGCCGACGGTGTTGTTTGCCGCATCACGGACGGTGGCAGTCAAGGTCGCGCTGTTGGTGGTACCGCCCGTGCTCGGCGCGATTATCGACACACTGGGCTGCAAGCTGATCTTGGTTCCGGTTGCGGCTGACAGAGCAAAAACCCGGGTGAGCGTGGCGAGCAATACTCCCGAGCCGTCAAGTGCGTCGATCTGAATATTGGCGCTGCCTGAGTTGGCACCCGCAGTCAGGGTTTCAGCAACGGCATTCCCCGCGGGTACCCGCGTGCTGGACTTGGCGCCATTGGACCAGCTACCCAGGGTCGTGGCGAAACGAACGTTGGCCACCGCCACACCCGAAACCGTGTTCGGCACGCTCACGGAAATTGCCTGGGATTTCGTCAGCGCCAGTGAGGCTGGATTGGACAAAGGAGCGGTGACGGCGAAGGGAATCCCGATGGCGGTTACCGCAATGCTGGTGCTGGTAGTGAGTGTCGGACTGCCGGCGGCATTCAGCCATTCGGCGTTGATGATCACGTTCCCGGGAGCGGTAACGCCCAGCATAACCGATGATGCGCTGCCATTCGAGCCGGTTGTCGCCGTTGCGGCATTCAGGGTTCCGGCCCCGGTACTTTTGGCATCCGTGGAGAACCGGATGGTCTGCGAATTCACGCCGACGCTTCCGGCATCATTGGCGGTTGCGGTCAGCGTTACCGCCTCGCCGACCTGTGCGGTAGTCTTCGATGGCACCAGTGTCAGCGTCGAGCCGGCGATCTGGATCGGGATCTGCGCCGTGACCGTAGTACCGACGATACTCGCCGCGACGACTTCGCTGCGATTGGTCCTGTCAGCCTTGCTCCCGAATGCAAGCGCGGTGAACGGAATCGTCACCGTACCGTCCGCCCTGGAGTCGCCCGAGCTGGTTCCAAGCAGCCCGTTAGGCGCACTGAAGACGACTTTCTGGCCGGAGACTGGCGCGCGAAAGCTATCGATCACGGATGCGGTTATGGTGGTCGAATTCGAGCCATCCGTCTTGATCGAAGGAACCGAGGCGCCAAGGAGCAGCGATAGCGATGATGCCGTGACCGGGATGGAAATCTCGCCGGTAACACTGGTTCCCGCGACCTCTGCGGATACGACGTCGGTGTGGTCGGTCTGATTGCTGGCGCCCGAAGACGAGAGGGCGGAATAGGAAATGGTGACAATCCCGCTGGCGGCCGACGAAGGGCCGGAACTTGCAGTGAGGAAATGTCCGGTCCCGGATTTGACGGCGAATTTCACCACGGCGCCGGCCACCGCCCAGCCGTTGCCATCGACCACCGTCGCGGTGATCATGGATGAATTCGAGCCGTCCGCCTTGATCGAAGATGCCGATGAGGCCAATATGAGCGATGCGGCCGGCGCCACCGCGGTGCTTGTCACCTTGATTGGAATCTGGGCCGTAACGCTGGAACCCGCCACGCTTGCCGTGATGGTCTCGGTGCGATCGGCCAAATTGACTGTCCCGGAGGACGCAAGCGCGGTGTACGGGATTGTGACCGTGCCAGCCGGCGTGGAGGATCCCGAGCTTACGCCAAGCTGTCCGGAGCTTGCGGTGAAATTAACCGTGGCGCCGGAAACCGCCTGTTTGTTGACATCCACAACCGTCGCCGTGATCGTCGTCGAGGTTGAACCGTCCGCCTTGACCGAAACGGACGATGCGGAAAGGACGATCGAGGCGGCGGACGTGCCGGGGGAGGAGGTGCTCACCGGCGTACCACCGCCGCTGAGGCAGCCGGCCAGGCCGAAAACAAGCAACGCCGTAGCAGGGAATACTTGCAATCTGCGGATGAACATGGCCATTCCTATTGAACGCGCATTGCTTTGTGCCTGCCTGTCTCCACCCGCTGGTCGCAATATGAACTAAAAGCCGGCCTGGATGACGTCGGCCGGCTTTCAGGAAACACCAATAAACGAACTACCAGCCGCCCGGCGAATTGGACAGGGTGCAATCCTTTGTGTCGGCCTGGGAGTATGGCAGGATGAATTTGAGTTCGTTCGTCGACTCGGTCGTTCCGGTCGACACGACTACCTTCGCTCGAACTCTGGATTGTATCCAGGAAGCATATTGCTTCTGGTAGGTCAGGTTGAAGGTGGCGACGCCGTTCGCGTCGGTGGTGACGGTCGACGGAACGGTTCCCGCCGTCGAGTGCGCCGGCGTAATCGCTCCGTCTCCGTTCCGATCTTCGCCCGGATCCAGGTTGTCGTTCTCATTCAGATCCTCGTTGGGCAATGGGTAGCCGATATCGTAAGTGGCCGCGCAGGTCACATGGTCGCGGGACCCTTTCAGGTATTGAGTCGGAAAGGCGGACAAAGTCACCAGGGCGTTCTTGACCGCGGTACCGGCGTTATCCACGACCAGCACGGACATCGGCAATTGGTAGTTGGTACTGTTATCCACCGAGCTGATCACGCTCGCATACCCCAGAGACACCGAAACGCCGGAGGCATTCACGAATATTGCCTTGACATCGCAGATGCCCGGCAGCGACGGGGATACCGAGTTGTCGCAATTGGCCGCCGTACCCACTACGCTCGCCTTGATCTTCAGCCCGCCCACGGTCGACTGCGAGCCCGAGGTGAAAGTCGCCACTGCCTGACCACCGCTATCCGTTCTGACCACCACGGGAGATATTTGCTCGCCGCTGCCGGTCGGATTCATGATCTCAAACAGCACCGCCGCCCCACCCACCGTATTCCCGCCTCCGGAAGTCCGCACCGTCGCCGTGAGCGTTGCGCTGTTGCTGCTTCCCGCAGTGCTCGGAGCGACGTTGGAAATGCTCGACTGCAAGGTGATCACGGCGGCAGCGTTCGCGGACGCGCTTAATGCGAATATCTGGCTCAGCGTCGCGAGTGTCTTGCCGGAGGAATCGAGTGCGTCTATCTGCACGCTGGCGGTGCCGGAAGCAGCGCCTCCCGTCAGGATTTCATTCACGACATTGGCGACGGGAACCACTGTGCTGACTTTGGTGGTGTTTGACCAGGCTCCCAAGGTTGTGGAAAAACGCACACTCGCCACCGCGGTGCCTGAAATGCTTGACGGCACGCTGACGGAAATCGCCTGGCTGCTTCCCAGCGCCAGCGCGGTCGGGTTCGACGCAGGCAGGGTCACGGCAAAGGACACGCCGACCACCGTTACATTGATCGTGGTGCTGGTGGTCAATGTTACATTGCCGGCGGCATTCAGCCAGTCGACAGTGACCAGCGCTTTTCCGGCCACGGCTGGGGCGAAAGCGATTGCCGGCGTTGCGCCGCTGGATAGGGTGGTCGCCACTTGTGACGTCGCGGAGCCGCCCGACCCGCTCCCGCCGCTCAGGGTTCCCTGCCCCGCCGGGATGGTGAATCGCAGCGTCTGGCCGCCGACGCCAGACTGGGAGGCGTCCTTTGCACTGGCGCTCAGAGTTAGCGTGGCGCCCACGGGCACGGTCGTCAGCGACGGTGTCAACGTCAGCAGCGAGCCGACCACCTGGATCGGAATTTGCGCCGTGGTGGCGGTTCCGGCAACCGTTGCAGTGATGGTCTCGGTCCGATTGGTCTTGTCGATCGGAGCACCCGTGACCTTGTCAAAGGCGACCGCCGAGAAGGGGATGGTGACGATGCCCGCGCCGGAAGAAACTCCTGAACTGGTACCGAGTTGCCCGGTTCCCTTGGTGAAAGTCACAGTTGCGCCGGGGATCGCAATATTGTTGGGGTCGGTGACCGTGGCCGTGATGGTGGCCGAATTCGATCCGTCCGACTTTACCGTGGCATTGGAAGTGCCCAGTGAAATCAGCAACGAGGAAGCAGAAACCTTGATGGAAATCTGGGTGCTGGCGTTGGTACCCACCACAGTTGCCGTGACTGATTCCGTCCGGTCGGACAAATTGACCGTTCCGCCCGGGGAAACGGCCGAATAAGGGATGGTGACCAGGCCGGTCGCGGATGAAACCCCGGAACTGGCGCCTAATGTCCCGGAAGTTGCGCTGAATTTCACGGTTACGCCAGGAACCGGCAAATTGTTCGGGTCCACGACATTCGCGGTAATCGTCGTCGCGTTCGAGCCATCCGGCTTGATTGACGCGCTGGAACTGCTGAGAATGATCAGCAATGCCATTGGAGATACCTTGACGGGAATCTGTCCCGTAACGCTGGTGCCAACGACGGTTGCCGTCACGGTTTCCGTGCGGTCGGTCACATTGATCGAGCCGCTGGGCGAAATCGCCGAATAGGATATGGTGACTTCCCCTGAGGCGGATGACACCCCGGAACTGACGCCTAACGTGCCGCCGGATGCGCTAAATTTTACGGTGGCCCCCGGGACGGGGAGATTGTTGGCGTCCACCACTCGCACGGTAATGGTCGTCGAATTCGAACCGTCCGGCTTGATCGAGGCGCTGGAACTGCCGAGTATCAGTGAAGCCGCGACCGGCGTCGTGGATGGGATCGCGCTGCCCGTCGCTCCGCCTCCGCCGCCACATCCGGCCAAGCTGACCAGGCCCGAGATCAACGCGCTGGCAAGGAATACTTGAAATTTGGTTTTCAGCATGGCCGTTCCTGTCAATTGTGCTTTACCGGATTCCCGTCTGGATCTGCTCGTTAATGACCCTCGGGGTTATGAACACCAGCAATTCCTTTCGCGACTGAGTTCGGGTGTTGCTCTTGAACAGGTGCCCGACCACGGGAATGTCTCCCAGCAATGGCACTTTGTTGGTCGTCTCCTCCTCATTTTGTTCGAAGATTCCTCCAAGTACGACAGTGCCGCCGCTTTCGACCGAGACCCTGGTCTTGATGTTCTTGGTGTTGATGGAAACGCCCGAGGTATAAATCGCCCCAACGGTGTCCTGCGACACATCCAGATCCAGAATCACCGTGCCTTCGGAAGTGATTTGCGGCGTAACAGACAGTTGAAGAACTGCCTTCTTGAACGAAGTCACGGGAGTTCCGGTCGTGGTCAGTGAAGTATAGGGAATATCGACACCTTGCGAAATAACCGCCAGTTTCCCGTCGGCCGTAACTACGCGAGGACTGGCAATACCCTTGACTCGGCCATCGGTTTCCGCCGCCTGAAGTTCCAGATTGAGAAAGCTGGCCAGTCCGGACTTGAACAGGCTGACCGCAAAGGTACTCGGCGCTGCCCCACCCTGAATCGATGCCGGCAAATTGACCATGTTGCTCTGACTGAAAGAAGGTGCCGAGCCGCCAGGCCGGCCGCCGCCGGTGATTTGTCCGGTAGCACCGAATACTCCCTCAAGGCTGCCGCCGACCAGACTGTAAGTGTTGTTCGAACCCAGAAAGCGATTCCCCACGCCCAGCCCGGGCACCGTCGAACTCAGGTCGTTGTAGCCGAGGCGCACCCCCAGACTGCGGCCAAAGTTATCCTCCGCGCTGACCACGCGCGCCTCGATCAGAACCTGTTTGACCGGTTTGTCGATCAGCGCAATCAGTTTCCTGACGCGCTCCAGGTAGGCGGGAAAGTCCGTCACGAACAGCTGATTGGTTCTGGCATCCACGGTCACCACGCCGGACGTTGACAGGTAGTTGCCTCTTTCACCCATGGAACCTGTTGGCGTCGCCGGGCTCCCCGGAGGGGTGGCGGGTCCAGGCCCCGCGGCGCCCGAAGCAGAACCTTTGGTTTGTTCCCCGGTGACCAGTTTGATTACTTCCTCGGCTTTGGCGTAGTTCAGCTGAAATGTTTCCATCCTGATCGGTTCGGAGGTGGTCGAAGCTTGCCGCGATCTGGATTGTTCGTCGTCACGCTTGGTGATTTCGTCCTGAGGCGCTATCCAGATGACATTGCCGTTCTTGCGCATTCCCAGGCCCTTGGCCTGAAGAATGATGTCCAGCGCCTGATCCCACGGAACGTCCTTCAGCCGCAGCGTCACATTGCCGCCGACCGTATCGCTGGTAATGATGTTGAAATTGGTAAAGTCGGCGATTACCTGCAATACCGAACGGACTTCGATGTTTTGAAAATTCAGCGACAGCTTCTCACCTTGGGCACCCGCCCCTTGAACCAGCTTGTTGAGATTCTCGACGACAGGACGCACCTCGATGACGAACTGGTTATCGCTCTGATAGGCATTGTGTTCCCACAGGCCGTGCGGCGTGATCAACATGCGCACGTTCTCTCCTTGCGGCTGGGTCATGATGCTGGTCACCGGGGTGGCAAAATCGGTGACATCAAGGCGCCGATTCAGACTTTCCGGAAGATTGGTCTTCTTGAAATCAACGATCAGGCTCTGGCCTTGCTGACGAATATCGATGCCTACGCCGGGATCAGACAGATCGACTGTAATTCTCGCTTCGCCGCTTCTGCCCCGACGAAAGTTGATGTCGCGCACGCTCTGCGCGGCCACCTGCGTCCTGGCTTCGGCAAAATGCATGACGGCCGCCGCGTCGCTCGAGGCTAGCACCGCTTTCGGCGTGAAGTTTATCAACATTGTCGCACCGTCGATGCGCGTCTCGTAATTGCTCATCTGGTTCAAATTCAGCACCAGGCGGGTTCGATCGCCCACCTGGACAATGTTGATGCTGCGGATATCGCCTTCATTGACTTGTTGGGCGTTGCGTCCGAGGCCATTGCCGGTCGAAGGGAAATCGAAGGCGATTCTGGCCGGGTTGGCGATGCTGAAGCTGGCCGGTTGGGCCGCCAGCGCTTGCTTCAAAGTCAGTTTGACTACGGTGTTTCCTCCTTGCTGACTCACCTGCAGCAACTCGATACTGTTTTTCGGAGACGACCCGGCGTCCGCGGTTTGCGGTCCCTGTTGAGCCCAAACGCCTGAGGCGACCCAACACAGCGCCGACAACAACACGGTCGTTGCCAGCCGATTCCCGATTTTGCCCAAAGGGTTCATTTCGTCATCTCCTGTTCCTGCAACTGCAATCTGCCGGCACGTTCGACCCAGTCACCGACAGAATCCTGAATCAGTTCCCTGAGCTCCAAGTCGGACTCGGTGATTTCGGTGATCATGCCGAAATTTTGGCCCATGTAGTTACCTATCTTGACCAGATGCACGGATTTGTCCGCCTTGATGATGGCATTCATCATCTTTCCTTTTTGGATCAAACCGACCATTTTCAACGATTCCAGCGGATAGGCCTCAAGCGGCTCCCTGAAGCGATTGAAGTCCGGTTTGTGGCCTCCACCGACATCACTTCCTTGCGGTTTCCTGTCAGGTCCGATCTTGGCAGGGCTGAAAGGATCGATGGCCTCCGCCGCCTCGTAGGAAACGATCGGAAAGGGCTTCATCTCCGGCAGAGGCTTGATTCTGCCCTTCATGTCCTTGGTGGCTTCCTTCATCCACTGCTTCAAATCCTGATGCTCGTCCGTGCCGCAGGCGCCAAGCATCAGACTCGCGAGTACGACCGTGATCGGGACGATCGGGGTCATTTCTTCTCCCCCTTGGCCGGCGCCGCGCCTTTGGCCTGGACGGCCTTCTTCTGCTTGGAAACTTCGGCTTCATCCAGATAGCGGAAAGTCTTCGCCACGGTCGTCATGGCGAGCACGCCATCCTTGCTCGTGGAAATATCGATGTCGTTGAGGGTGACGATGCGCGAGAGCTTGGCGATATCTCCGGTAAAGGCGCCCAGGTCATGGTAATTCCCGAGAAGTTTGATGGTGATCGGCAACTCCGCGTAAAAATCCTTGACGACTTCGTTTCCCGGCTTGAACAATTCGAACAGCAAGCCGCGCCCGACACCCGCCTGGTTGATGTCGATCAGCATTGCATCCATCTCCGCCTTGTTCGGCAGCTGTCTGAGCAGTGCGCCGAAGGAACGGTCGATCTCCACAAGCTGATTGCGATACTCCTCCAGGTTGACTGCCTGCTTCTTCTTGTCCAGCCACTCTTCCTTCAGCTTGGTCTCCTGCTGGGCCTTGTTCTCCAGTTCGTCAAGCTGGTTGCTCCAGCCGAACCACCACGCGCTGAGCAACAATAGCAACAGCAAACCTGCCAGGATGATTATCCGCGGCAAAATCGGCCATAGACCCGGATCCTTCGGATCGAGAGTCTTGAATTCCTCCTGCAACGCATTGAAATCGATCGTCGGCAGTTTTGGCAGCGCGGGCGCCTTCATGGCTTCTTATCCTTGCTTGCCGAACCAGACGGCTTGCCCGTCTTTTCGTCTTCAGTGGTCTGTCGGGTGATGAAGACGTTCAAATTGAATTCGTTGAGTCGACGATTGCCGATGGTCGCGGCCTTGATTTCCACCAACTCGGGACGCTCCAGCAATGGCGAAGCCTCCAGGTTGCGCATCAGGACTGAAACCCGCGAATTGGATCGCGCATAGCCGACGACGTTGATGCTGCTTGGCGCTTGTTTGATATTCTTGAAATAGACGCCTTCGGGTACCTGACGCGCCAGTTCATTGAACAGGTGCACGGTTTCGGCGCGGTTCGCCTGCAAGGACTCGATAATGCGTTTGCGCGACAGCAAAGAGTCGGTTTGTTCCTTGAGTCGCTTGATCTCATCGATATCCTTGTCGAGATCGGCGATCTGCGCCTTTAGGAATGAGTTGGCGTTGTCCTGAGTATTGATATAGCGGTTAAGTACGCCATAGCCGAGAAACCAGATCATTCCCGCCAATATCGTGATCAGCCCGGATACCGCATAGAATTGCTGACGCCGCGCCTTGCGCTTTTCCTCGCGATGCGGCAGCAGATTGACGCGTATCACTGGTCAAACCTCCGCAAGGCCAACCCGCATGCCACTAGCAGCGAAGGCGCATCAGTCAGGAGGTTCTTCGGGCGAATCCGGGACGACGGAAGCATATTCAGGAATGGATTGGCAAGCAGGGTGTCAACCTTGGTACGTGCCGCTACGGTTTCGGCGATGCCGGAAATGATCGCACAGCCGCCCGTCAGAACAATATTGTCGACCTTGTTGAACTGGGTGGACGTAAAGAAGAACTGGATTGCGCGCGACACTTCGAGCGCCAGGTTTTCCATGAATGGCCGCAACAGTTCTGCCTCATAATTCTCTGGGAGGCTATTGTTGCGTTTCGCCGTCTCTGCCTCCTCCACGCTCATGCCATAGGTACGCATGACGTCCTGGGTCAGCTGGCTGCCGCCAAATGCCTGTTCGCGGGTATAGATTTGCTGACCGTTCTTCAGCACGACCACATTCATGACATTGGCGCCAATATCCACCATCGCCAGGATGCGATCCCTGCCACCGTCCGGCAATTGCTTCTCGATCAGCTCAAAGGCGGCCTGGGCGGCATACGACTCAATATCCATCACCGCGGGCTTCAAACCGGCGGCCTCGGCGCAGGCAACCCGATCTTCGACTTTTTCCTTGCGGGATGCGGCAATCAGGAGCTCAACCTCATCGGGTCCTGAGGGAGCCGGGCCGATCACCTGGAAATCCAGATTTACCTCTTCCAGCGCGAAAGGAATGTACTGGTTGGCCTCCGATTCGACCTGCACTTCCAGTTCTTGTTCACGCAAACCGGCGGCAACGATTATTTTCTTGGTGATGACGGCGGCGGTCGGCAGGGCCATGGCCACATATCGGGTGGATGAACCGAGCCTTTTCAAGGCTCGGACGATCGTCTCCGTGACTTGCTCGAGGTTGGTGATGTTGCCATCCAGCACCGCGTCGCGCGGTAGCGGCTCGATCACATAGCGATCAACGCTTATCACGCCCTTGCCCGCATCCGACAATTCAACCATTTTGACGGCCGACGAACAGATGTCCAGACCAATCAATGGCCGTGCTTTAGGATTAAAAATGGACAAGTCGAATTGCAAGAAAATATCCTTTTAAAATCTTATGTTAGGCACTATACGGATAATTTACATTAAATGCTAGCAGCAACTATGACGGCTGTAAAGAATTATCTCTTAGCCGCGGCAATCCGCCCCTGCCGGCGCCGCCACGCATTCGCGCGAGCCCCAGCATATAATGAGCCGCTGTATCCCCACTGTCGAGCCCCCTTTGCCCGCCGCCCTCCGCTGGATAATTTACCCCATTCTGCTGGTCGTCGGCGCTGTGCTGGCGACCGCGGCGTTGCTGGGTATTGCCGTGATTCTCGCTTATCCACAACTGCCTTCGCTCGATCTGCTGACCGATTACCGGCCTAAAGTCCCGCTCCGGGTGTTTACCGCGGATGGCCACCTGATCGGCGAATTCGGTGAGGAACGCCGGGATCTGGTGCGCATTGCCGAGGTTCCGGCGATAATGAAGCAAGCCATTCTCGCCGCGGAGGACGAGCGCTTTTACCAGCACGGCGGCGTCGATACTCTCGGGGTGCTGCGCGCGGCGTATTCCAACTTTCTGGGTGGCGGCAGGCGGCAAGGCGCTTCAACGATCACCATGCAAGTGGCACGAAATTTTTTCCTTTCCAGCGAAAAGACCATCTCCCGCAAACTCTACGAAGCTCTGCTGGCATTCAAAATCGAACACAATCTGACCAAGGATGAGATCCTCCAGATCTATCTCAACCAGATCTATCTCGGACAGCGCGCCTACGGTTTTTCCTCCGCCGCCCAGATCTATTACGGCAAAGCTCTCAAGGATATTAACGTCGCCGAGGCGGCCATGCTGGCCGGACTGCCCAAGGCGCCCTCGGCTTACAACCCGGTCGCCAACCCTAAACGCGCCAAACTGCGTCAGATGTATGTATTGCGCCGAATGCACGAACTCGGCTCGATCAATGATGCACAACTCGCTGAGGCCCAGAAACAAATATTGACCATCAAGCACGATTCCAATAGTTTCGGCGTTCATGCGGAATTCGTCGCGGAAATGGCGCGCCAGATTGTCTATGAACGATTCCACGAAGACACTTATAACAAGGGCCTGCGGGTCATCACCAGCATCACCTTGGCCGATCAGGAGGCTGCCTACAACAGCGTGCGCAAGGGGGTCATGGAATATGACCGGCGCCACGGCTATCGCGGCGCCGAGGAATACATCGACATGAAGAACATTCTCTCCGACCAGGACGAAGATCTCGAAGAAGCCTTGGTGGACCACGACGATTCCGATGACTTGCTGGCTGCGATAGTCCTCGAGGCTTCCGCCAGCCAGGTCCGCGCTTATCTGCGCGGTGGCGAGTTTGTCACCATTAGCGGCGACGGCCTCAAGTTTGCGACCCGAATGCTGGACGAGAAGGCTCCCGCCAACAAGCGTCTGCGCCGCGGGGCGCTGATACGACTGTCCAAGGATGCGAAAAAGCAGTGGCAGATCACCCAGCTGCCCGAGGTCGAAGCCGCTTTTATCGCCGCCAGCCCGATCGACGGGGCGATCCGCGCCCTGGTCGGCGGTTTCGACTTCAACCGCAGCAAGTTCAATCATGTCACCCAGGCATGGCGCCAGCCGGGTTCCGGCTTCAAGCCTTTCATCTATTCCGCGGCGCTGGAGAAAGGTTATACGCCCGCCTCGGTGATTCCAGATGAACCGATTGTCATCTCGGCGGCGGAAACCGGCAGTCTGGCCTGGGAGCCGAAAAATTACGATGGCAAGTATGAAGGCCCGTTGACAATGAGAAGCGGCCTGGCGCGGTCAAAGAATATGGTGTCGATCCGCTTGCTGAAATCCATCGGTACCCAGTACGCCCAGGACTACATCACGCGCTTCGGTTTCGATCCAGAGAAACATCCACCGTATCTCACCATGGCGCTCGGCGCCGGTTCCGTGACGCCCTGGCAACAACTGACTGCATATTCGGTTTTCGCCAACGGCGGCTACAAGATTGAGCCTTATATCGTGCACCAGATCCTTGATGATAAAGGCAATGTGCTGGCCGAGTCGCAACCTGTGGTGGCGGGCGATGAGCGCTTGCGCGTCCTTGACGCGCGCAACGCCTACCTTATGGATAGCATGATGCACGATGTCGTGCGCCGCGGCACCGCGACCAAGGCGATGGCGCTGAAACGCGGCGATCTGGCCGGCAAGACCGGGACGACCAACGACTATATTGATGCGTGGTTCTGCGGCTACCAGGCTACCGTGGTCGGCATCGCCTGGATCGGCTTCGACCAGCCGAAGAAGCTCGGCAACAATGAGACCGGCGCTTCCGCAGCGCTGCCGATGTGGATCGGATTCATGGAAAAGGCGTTGCAAGGGGTGCCGGAAAGCCACATGGAATTACCCCCCGGCCTGGTCGCAATCGATGCCAGGGATCCGGCCAGCAAGACCCTTCATTCCGAGTTCATTTACAAGGAATACCTGGAGCCGGTTGCCGATGAAGAGGCCGCTGTTGCCGAAAAACCACAAGCACCGGCGCCGGTGGTGGACGCAAAGCCAAAGACCGTCGAAAACAAGCTCGCGCGCTAGCGTCTAGAGCCGCACCGCGGTTCCCGCCTGCTCGCTGATGCAACGCGACAAGACGGCCATGAGTTCAATTCCGTCACGCGTACCCAGCCATCGCTGCGGGTCGGTCTCGTCCAACCGGAAGTGATAGCCGCCCGACTTCGCCGCAATCCAGATTTCGCGCGCCGCCGTGTGGCGATTGACGATGATCTTGCTGCCGTTGTCGAATTCCACTTCGATGATGCTGCCCTGCTTGATCTCGAAATCAAGTTCGACCGTACAAACTTCCAGCCTCTGCTCAATGCGCGCAAGCATGGAATCGGCATGAATATTGAATTCGCGCTCATCCATGCGCATGCCCGGCAACTACCCCTGTGATAGGATCGAAGTTTTCCATGTTTCCCTGAACGATGCGTGTCCTCTTGTTGATCTTGAGTCTTCTGAGCCTCGCCGGATGCGGCACCAAGACCCCCTTGATCCTGTCACCCCCTCCGGTCAAGGCATCGCCTCCCGCCTCATCGTCACAAGCGACGCCACTCACCATGCCACGACCGACGCGGCACGATGATAACAACGCGGCCGAGCTCGCGCAATGAATCCGGATTCGTTTGCCTACCGCCGTGCCGAGCTTTTTGCGGAGAACTTGCCGCTGGCGGGCGTCGCCGAACAATTCGGTACGCCCTGCTACGTCTATTCACGCGCTGCTCTGACTGCGGCCTTTGAAGACTACCGCGCCGCACTGACGGGGCGCGACGCCATGCTGTGCTATGCGGTCAAGGCCAATCCCAATCTGGCGATCCTGAATCTTTTCGCTCGCCTGGGCGCGGGCTTCGACATAGTCTCTGGTGGCGAACTCGCCCGCGTCATCGCCGCCGGCGGCGA
>Ga0163199_1000977_pt1 | contig 17792 bp, 11 predicted proteins | sample PL_2010_150m_FD_113537 | JGI IMG/M metagenome (GOLD analysis project Ga0163199, IMG submission 113537) | Freshwater microbial communities from Powell Lake, British Columbia, Canada to study Microbial Dark Matter (Phase II) - PL_2010_150m | ecosystem: Environmental > Aquatic > Freshwater > Lake ...
CGCGATGTACGATATTGAAACCGGAAAGGTGCGGTTTTATTCGGATGTGCTGTGATGAAGCGGGGCTTTCAACGTAACACGGGACACAGTTTAAGGTTATACCCAAAGGGCACAAGAGTCGTTCGTGGTGAGCTTGTCGAACCAGTAAGCGTTTAGCGCCCCTCTGAAAATATAGTTCCCACTGCTTGTAGGAGCGGGCCATGCCCGCGATGGGCGATGATGTTGGCACTGATCGCGGGCATGGCCCGCTCCTACGATACGCTTTATCTTATTGTAATAGTTGAACTATTCATTAACTGTGGGCAGTGAGGCTCTGCATGGGAACGATAGGCTGACTTCGGAAAGTTATTTTTTACCATATCCTAAACGATCTCGTCGAAATCCACGTTGTCAGGCAAGCGCTGGATGGCTTCCGGCCTCCTGCTTGGCATTGTATGGGAGCATAAAAATTTCTCCTTTCTGATGCTGGAACTTGTACATGCTTTGTATCATATAATTTTCATTGGGAGATCGTCGAGGAGCTTTTATCAGCAGTTCATTAAGATCAAATCCTTTGCGACAGAACCACGATTAATCATAGGCATCACTAAAAAGCTTTAATTGGTGTACTTTATTAATCAATTCCACCAGATTATTGACATGGAGTTTACGCATGATATTTTCGCGATGCTTATCGACGGTTTTAGGCGACAGCGCGAGTTTATCGGCAATCTCTCTCGTCACCAGGCCCGAGAAAATCAGTTTTAATACCTGTAATTCACGCGTGCTTAATTGCAGGTCAATATCGGCAATATTGTTTCTAACAGTATCGGAAAAATAGCGTTTACCCTGCATGACCTCATGGATGGCGAGCAATAACTCCGCCGATGCGCCGTCTTTTAACAGCACCGCATCCGCTTTTGCAGCGACCAATTGTTTTAATATTTGGCCGGATTGCGCGCCGGTCAGGGCAATGATTTTGAGTTCGGGATGGCGTTTTTTACAATAGCTCAGCAAGGCCGCCGCGTCGCCGCCCGGCATGTGATAGTCCAATATTAATAAATCCGCATGCTGTTTAAGCAATTCGGTTTTGAGGTTTTGCAAATTTTCAAGTTCTGCAACAATGTCTTGGTCGTGCCGGCTCTGTAACAACAGTTTTAAGCCTTCGCGAAAAATAGCGTGATCGTCTGCCAAAATAATACGCATTGAACTTACTTTAAATCAGTCATACTGTGAAAAATAGCGCATTTAACTGTTTGCCGAGGATAGTGTTGAGATATGCCGTTAGCTTGTTGACAGGTTTTTTGCTGATCTGCCGGCCTATTATGGCTCATGATGATGGCGTCTGTCAGCTTCAGGCACAAGAGGAACTTGCGCTGCATCATTGTATGCAGGCGCTTGATGAACATGCCGGTCATTCCCTGTTAGCCATGCCGGGCATCGCAACAAACATCGCGCTTGCCGATGATCTTAAATCAGCATCGGGGTTATGGGTCAAAATCGTGGTTAACAATGCCGGCGAAACGGCAATTAATCGCTTGTTGGCGCTGGGCATTCCCGATGCGTTTTTTCTCTATCTGTTTAAAGTCCGGGACGGGCGACTGGAAACGGTGTTCAGCCTGGATGCCCGGATGACGTTTGCGCAACGCCCGGTACCTAACCGGTTTTTATATGCCCGGGTTGATTTAGCGGCAAAAAGCACGTCTACGTTTTATGTTTACTATCGCACGCACGGCAAAACGCCTTTACAACCCCGTTTGTTGACCGCTAAAAGCCTGGCGCAACTGGACACTCAAAATGATGTGCTTAACGGTATTCTTTTTGGTGTGCTGCTCATTTTAGCCTCAATTCTATTTTTTACGCAGCAAGGAATACGTCATGCCGACAGCCGTAATTATGCGCTGTTAATTATTTTTTGCTCATTATTCCTCGGCCAGATTCAGGGCTACAACTTCCAGTTTTTATGGCCGGAGCAAGCGGTTTGGAATATGCAGGCCCCCGGCGTTATCAGTGTAGGATTATTAATCGCTCACGGCTTGTTCAGTATCGGCTTTTTACAGATGCGTCAGCGGTTTCGGCGATTTTTTTATGCTTTTGCCGTCATTATGTGTCTGGCGGTTGCCGGCCTGCCGTTTACTACCGGCGAATACTTTACTGAATGGGTCTCTATGCTTGTCGTCATCTATGCCGTCTGCGCCGTGGCGGCCGGTATTTCGGCAGTGCGCCGGCAAGTACCCGCGGCGCCGCTGTATTTATTGGGCAGCATCTCCCTGATCATTTTTAACGTCATTTTGATGCTGTTGAGTATTTTTTGGCAAAATCCTTTTTCCGAACTGTCGATTTTTACTTACCCGAAAATCGCTTATATGCTGGAGCCTATTTTCTTTATTATCGCGGTGATTAACCAGCTGCACCGCTTCAATGAACAAAAAGCCGAGCTGCGCGTTAAACGGCAAGCCGAAACCGAGTTGTTGATAAAAGCCGAGCAAGACCGTTTGGCGGCCGTAGAAGAAGCCAAAAATCACCAACTATTATTAGCCTCTGCGAGCCATGATTTATCGCAACCGTTAGCATCCATCCGCTTTGCTATGGAGGCGTTGCGGGCCAGGGAAGAGATCAGTCCGGTCGCGGAACATATCGATACAACGCTGGATTATGCGCAAAATTTAATTAAGGATTTAATCCGGCAGGCACGCCGGGATGAAGTTAATAAGTCCGATAGCATCATATTGTCTGAACTGTTTGACAGGCTTCAAGACGAGTTCGAAGCGGCCGCCGCCAAAAAAGGCTTAAGGCTAAGTCATGTGAGCAGCACTATTGAATTAAAAGGTTCGGCCTTAATGCTGCATCGCATTCTTAGCAACCTGGTAACCAATGCGCTTCGTTACAGCTATAAAGGCCGCGTCGTTTTCGGCGTGCGCCGTCGCTCGCTGTATATTGAAATACAGGTGCTTGACACCGGTGTCGGTTTATTTGCAGCGGATTGCCAAAGCTTAATGGCCCCTTTTCGGCAAGGCCGGCACGGTGACAGCGCAGGTTACGGCCTGGGGCTTTTTATTGTGAAAACCTTGTGCGAACAATGCCGGTATGAGTTGCAAGTCGGGTCAACACTGGGCAAAGGCAGTGTTTTTGCGATTAAAATCCCGATCGATAACGCGATGTTTTATCGCTAAATTACGGAGATCACCTTATTGTTGCAAACCTTGCCGACTCTTACACTGAAACCCTGACAATTTCGAATGATATGGGGGTTTTTATGTTGGCAAGCTGGTTAGCGACTTTATGGCGTATCGCGATGCTGCTGTGCGATTACCGCGGCTGGTACCGCCGGCTATCGGGACAAGCGCAAATTGATGTGGCAATTATTACCAATATCCGCGATGAGGCCGAAGGCCGGGTGTTTTGGGGTAATAAACTGCCGAAATCGGGGCATTCCAATGGTGCGCGTATTTACCTGAATGGTGTATCGGGCCAGGTTCGAGGCATTTGTATTACCGCGGAGGAACTGATGACCAAAAACGGCCGGTTGCGCGCGAAAAAATATTTTATCGATGCCGTGACCCGGGCGCAAAAACGCGGGGCTAAAGTCGTGCTGCTGGCCGCCTCCACCAAGCGTTTATTCGGCCGCGACGGACACGAATTAAAACGCTTGTTCCCCGATATGCTGTTTACTATCGGCGACAACGGCACGGCAACGCTGTTGTGTAAGGACATCGACCATGCCCTGGCGAACGCGGGCCTCAATCACGGCAATCCCAAAATCCTGGTGTTGGGCTGTTATGGTATTTTGGGTACTGCGGTAACCGAGCATTTACTGGCCCGCCGCTTTGACGTAACAGGCTTCGGGGCGAACCAAAAAGCGTTGGCAGAAATGGCGGAAAATTACGCGATAACGGTTGCGACCGACATTAACGACATCGGTAAAGTCGATGTGGTGATTGCCTGCACGCATAACGCCAATGCCCGCTTAAACGGCGACAACATCGAACGCTTAAGAAAACACAAGCGTAAATTATTAGTCATTGATGTCGCCGAACCTGCCAATCTGGATGAAAAAACCTACCGGTTTTGTCGGGATAAGATTATTCGCCAGGATGCCGGTAACGCCTATTCGCCGTTGTTGAGTTATGTCCTGGGCGGCATTTCCTCCAGGATGCTGAACTTATTGCCCAAGGTAGCGTTCGGCTGTTTTGCCGAATCGTTGGCTTTGTATCATGCCATTTACCATGAACATAACCATGTCTTGCTGAACCAGGACTGGTTCCAGGTGAATGCCGCTAACCGCGCATTGATCGCAGATGCTTTTGAGTCGGTGTCAATCACCTGCCCTAAGCGCACCTGTTTTAACAAGCCTGTTGCGTCATTCAAACTGGAGTGTTGCGAGCAGATCAATATTCCGGAAGCATCGAGGTTCGCCGGATTAAATACCTGAGGTCCCTGAGTCGTTTTGTTGGGAAGATCAGGTTGCGCACACCTGCCATTCTAAAAACGGCGATTGCCCACGAAAAGCACGAAAGACACGAAAAAATCAATAGACGTCAAGAGGTTTGGCGGTTCAAATATTGGGTGGTGATTTTAGGTTTCCACCACGAACAACAGCTTATCTTTGAATATTTTCGTGCCTTTCGTCGACCAACTGCTTTTTTCTAGGGTTATAAACCTTAACCAGGAGTCTCATGAAAACGTTTACCACTCCTAATCAGGCGGCTGGTTTGCTCTGCCGGCTTTGCCTGCTCGCTGTCGTTACCGGATGCAGCCCTCAAAACCAGGAACCCCAATCGCATCCGCGCCCCGTCAAAGTCGTGCGCACAGCAAGCGAGACGGCCAATAGCGCTACAGCTTATGCCGCGGAGGTACGGGCGCGCCATGAAACGGGCCTATCTTTTCGGGTGTCGGGCAAATTGGCGGCAAGGCCGGTCGAGGTGGGCGACCGCGTGCGTAAAGGGCAATTATTAGCCGCTCTGGATGCCGGCGATTACCAGCTTGCCGTACAGGCCCTGAAAGCCCGGCTCAAGTCCGCCGAGGCCGAACGGCGATATTCCGGGGATGAGCTGGACCGGTACCGTGAACTGCTGGCCCAACAGGTCATCAGCCAAGCCGATTATGATCGCCACGAAACAGCCTACACCGCAGCACGGGAACGGGTCGAGGCGGTCAAGGCCGAGCTGGGCCAGGCCGTTAACCAACTGGCGTACACGGTTCTGTCAGCCGACCGGGACGGCGTGGTGACAGCGTTGGAGGCGGACAGCGGGCAGGTTGTGACGGCAGGCCAGACTATCGTCAGGTTGGCCCAACTCGATGGGAAAGAAATTCACTTTGACCTGCCTGAACATCGCATTGCCGAAATTACAACAGGTCAAGCGCTCAGCGTAGCGCTATGGGCCGATGGCGACAAAAAAATCAAGGCACATATCCGCGAGATCGCCGCAGCGGCCGATTCTTTCAGCCGCACCTACAGGGTCAAGGCAATGCTGGCGGAAAACCGGGATGACGTGCGCCTGGGCATGACGGCTACGGTTTGGCTTCCTTCGCACACGCCTGCCCACATCGCCGTACCGCTTTCGGCTGTGTTCACATCCCAGAGTGATCCCAAACAGCCGAAAATATGGTTAGTGGACGAGCAAACCGCGACCGTCAAAGCCTTGCCGGTTAAGATGGGAGTTGCATTGGCCGGCGAACGCATTGCCGTAACCGGTTTGTCCGGCGACGAGTTGATCGTCAGCGCCGGCGTGCAGCGCTTGTCGGAAGGGCAGGCCGTACACTGGGTGGCTAAGCCGTGAAATATTTCAACCTCAGCGAATGGGCGATTGAACACCGTGTGTTTACCGGTTTTATTATCGCGTTGCTGCTGTCAGGCGGGATTTACGCGTATTTTACGCTGGAACAGCGGGAAGACCCGAAATTCACTTTCCGGTTGATGGTGGTCAGGACCCTGTATCCCGGCGCGACAGCGCAGGAGGTCGAGCTGCAGCTTACCGATAAACTGGAAAAAAAATTCCAGGAACTGCCCGGCCTGGATTACCTGCGCAGTTATTCCAAACCCGGCGAATCGGTCATTTTCATCACGCCGCGCGAAGATATTCCACCGCATGAGATCAGCGATCTCTGGTACCAGGCGCGTAAAAAGGCCGGCGACATCCAAATGACCCTGCCGCAAGGCGTTATCGGTCCCTTTTTCAACGACGAGTTCGGCGATACTTACAGCCTGCTTTATGCGTTCTCCGGCGAAGGATTCAACTACGCCGAACTGAAAGACGTCGTCGAATCGGTCCGTCAGCGCCTGCTGCGTGTTAAGGATGTTGAAAAAGTCGATCTCATCGGCGCTCAGGATGAAAAAATCTATATCGAATTTTCCGACAAAAAGTTGGCCGGACTGGGACTGGATACTGCGGCAGTCGCTCAAGCGCTTCAGGCGCAAAACATCATGGCGCCGGCAGGCACGCTGTTTACGGCGCAACGCAAGCTGCCAATCCGTATCGGCAGCCATTTGAGCTCCGTGGCGGGCATCGCCGGGCTGCCGGTGCGCATTGCCGGGCACACGTTCAGGCTTGGCGATTTTGCCGGCGTGACGCGCGGTTATGCTGACCCTGCGGAGTTCAAGATGCGTTTCAACGGCAAGGATGTCATTGGCCTCGGCGTCACGATGAACAGGCACGGCGATGTGCTGGCATTGGGGAAGTCGATTGAAACTGCTATGGCAGCTATCGAACAAAATCTGCCGATCGGTGTTGATATTGAAAAAGTGGCCGATCAGTCGCGCGTGGTCAAAGCGGCCATCGGCGAATTCATAAACACTTTCTTCGAAGCGCTGGCGGCCGTGCTTATCGTCAGTTTCCTGAGCTTAGGGCTGCGCACCGGCTCGGTGGTCGCGCTCACGGTACCGATTGTGCTGGCCGGGACACTGCTCTGTATGTTGCTGTTCGGCCTGGAACTCCATCGCGTCTCACTGGGCACATTGATTCTGGCTTTAGGCTTGCTGGTGGATGATGCGATCATTGCCGTCGAAATGATGGCGCGTAAACTTGAAGAGGGTTGGGATCGGCTGCGCGCCGCGACTTATGCCTACCGCGCCACGGCTTTTCCAATGCTGACCGGCACGCTGATCACGGTCGCGGGTTTTCTTCCGGTGGGTCTCGCAAAATCGTCAGCCGGCGAATACACCGTAGCGATTTTCCAGGTGATGGGCATCACGCTGGTCATTTCCTGGCTGGGTGCGGTCATATTCACGCCCTACCTCGGCTACCTGATGCTCAAAGCCAGGGATGATGCCGCCCCCGATTACGATCATTTTGACACGCCTTTCTACAGCCGCCTGCGTCGCTGGATTGATTATTGCCTGGAGCACCGCAACAAAGTCATCATTGCCACGTTGGCACTATTCGCTATCGGCGTTGTGACCTTGACAAAAGTCCCCCAACAGTTTTTCCCGCAATCGAATCGTCCGGAGCTGATAGTCGATCTCTGGCTGCCGGAAGGCAGTTCGTTCGAGCAAACCGAACAAATCGCCAAGCGCATGGAAACTATCCTGGCCAAAGATGAAGATGTGCTTAATTACGCCGCCTATATCGGCGGAGGCAGTCCGCGGTTTTTCCTGCTTATCGTTCAGCAATTGGCAAATACCAATTTGGCCGAATTTGTCGTGATGACTAAGGACAATACCGCTCGTGAACGGGTGATGCAGCGTATCAGGCAGGCCTTCGCTACGGATTTCCCCGAAGTGCGCGGGCGCGCTATGCGCCTTAACGTCGGGCCGCCTATGGATTATCCGATTGTGTTCCGCGTGATCGGCGAAGACGCCGGTATGGTCCGAAAGATTGCAGGCCGGGTGACCGATATTGTACGGGCTAATCCCAACACGCTCGATGTCAACGACGACTGGCATGAACGCATTCCGTCCGTCCGCCTTGTTCTCGACCAGGATAAAGCTATTGCGTTGGACGTATCGATCTCCGGCCTGTCCCAGGCATTGCAGGCGCATTACGCCGGCATCCCGGTCGGGCGGTTCCGCGAGCAGGACAAGCTGATCGACATCGTCTGGCGGGCGCAACGGAACTTTAGGATTGCCGCGAATGAATTGCCGGATATCAGTGTTCCGGCCGGGAAAGGCCGCTGGGTCCCGCTATCGCAACTGGTCACCACGGAAATGGGTTTCGAGGACGGTATTCGCTGGCGGCGCAACCGCTTTCCGGCCGTCGCCGTGCGCGCCGATGTCGTGGACGGCATGCTTGCGCCCGATGTCGCCTCAGAAATCACACCTAAGCTGGAAGCCATCCAGAACCGGTTGCCTTTCGGTTATTCAATAGAAACCGGAGCGGCTAAGGAAGATGCCTGGGTCGCGCAAAAGTCTATCCTTATCTGGATTCCGGTGGTCATCGTCGTCACGCTGATTCTGTTGATGATGCAATTGCAGAATTTATCGCGGACCTTGCTGGTGTTCGTCACCGCGCCGTTGGGCGTCATCGGCGCCGCATTTGCGCTAATGCTGTTCCATCGGCCCTTCGGCTTTGTGGCCCTGCTCGGCATCATTGCGCTCGCGGGCATGATTATGCGTAATTCGGTCATTTTGATCGACCAGATTGAGCAGGATGAAAAAACAGGGATGGATGTCTGGACGGCGATCATCGAATCGACCGTCCGGCGCTTTCGGCCTATATTGCTGACTGCAGCGGCAGCGATTCTGGCGATGATTCCGCTGTCCCGCAATGATTTCTTCGGGCCGCAGGCCATAGCGATCATGGGTGGACTCACGATAGCCACCCTGCTCACGGTGTTCTTCCTGCCGGCGCTCTATGCCGCCTGGTTCAAGGTAAAGCGCGCGCCTTCAGCAGTTCACCGTTAGTAAATTAGTTGTTAAAATTCAAATGCTTATCGTAGCCTTAAAAAGTAAGCAAGTTATAAGCCCTTGTAGGAGCGGGCCATGCCCGCGATAGGCGATCAGTGCTAATGTCATCGCCTATCGCGGGCATGGCCCGCTCCTACTCCGTTTCAAAGACAGGAGATTCCGATGAATAAACGATATGTGCTGATAACCGCCCTATCGGCTACGGTCTTGCTTAACGGCTGCACAGCAACACGCGTTATCGACAGCGTACCGTTGACTGTCCCTAATGACTGGCATCACGTCGACACCCATCGAGCCGCTCCCATAGACCTAAAGAGCTGGTGGAGAGGTTTCCGCGACCCACTGTTAAACGACCTGATTACGCAGGCGCTGGCCGCCAATCACGATATTAAGATCGCCAAAGCTCGTGTACGCGAGGCGGCGACCGGAGTTACCGTCGCCGAATCGGCGCTTTATCCCGGCATTGAGCTGTTTACATCGGGCGGACGGGAAAAGACGCTGGACCGGATTGTCGGCGTGCCGGGCAGGCAAGGCCTAGAACTCATGGCGCCGACTGCCGATGCCGTCAGCGGCGGATTGGCCGCGCGCTGGGAAGTCGACTTGTTCGGCGGCAGGCATCTTGAAGCGGAGGCCGCGTCCGCGCAGGCGAAGGGAAGCGAAGAAGCGCTCCGGGCCGTGCAGGTGGCGCTGTTGGCTCAAGTGGCGACGAATTACCTGGAACTGCGCGGCGTACAAAAACGGCTGGGCATACTGCTGGAAAACATAGACGTTCAACGGGAACAGCTTCGGGCATTGCAAATATTTAACCGGGCCGGTCTGGCCGGCGCAACCGATGTCGCCCGCCGGGAAGCCTTACTGCACGGCACGGAAGCTGCGCTCCCGGTGCTCAGCATGTCTGCGGCAACGCTGATCCATCGGCTTGGCGTATTGTCGGGCAAGCCGCCGGAGAACCTGGAAAAGCGGCTGGTTCATGCGCTTGAACAAGCTCCGGCGATGCCTGACATTCCCAAATACCTGCCATCGACCTTGCTGTTGCAAAGGCCTGACCTTCGTCTGGTGCAAACCGAGGTGAGCGCTGCGGCGGCCAATCTGGGCGCGGTGCGGACCGACCTGTTCCCAAAGCTGGTATTGTCTGCAAGCGGAGGTTTAGGCGCCTTGGCCGCCGGCGGTTTTCCGAGCCTTGCGGAAAGCGTTTACACGCTGGGTTCCGGCCTTAGCGCGCCGATATTCAATGCCGGACGCATACAAGCGCACATCAGCGCGGCCGATGCACGGCTAGCTCAGGCGGCAGCAAATTATGAAAAAACCTTCCTGCTCGCGCTGGAAGATGTTGAAAACGCTTTCGTCGCGCATACGGCGTCGGTGGAGCGCCACAAGCAACTGTCTGAGGCTGAAACAGCGGCGGTTCAAGCTTACCGAAGGACGGACGCCTTATACCGGCATGGCGCGAAAGATTATTTGTCTGTTCTCGACACCCGGCATGACAGGCTGGCGACCCTGGACGAACGGGCCAGGGCCGAAACGGCATTGTATGTCTCGATCGTGTCGCTCTATCGGGCCTTCGGCGGCGGATGGACAGGCTAGGAGGCTGTTGCGAATGTTCCTTCAAGCGCGGCATGGACTCTGATGGTGTATTATATTAGCCTAATGCGCTTTACATTTTTGATCGGGAATAAAGCCCGTATCCGCACGCCTGAATCGATTCAAGCGGGTGCGGCATTTTAGGATTTTGGTTACGCATAAATTTATGCGGGTATAGCGCCGTTATGGGCCGTTGCTTGGCGTTTTGCAGTAGCAAAAGCCAATCCAAGCTTCGTGAAACCCATAAAGAGCCGATTGGCGAACGGGGCACTGTTAATTAAGATGTTTCTTTATCCGGCACGCATTAACTTAGGCTCCAGTGTTATCCGCCGGCTGTAGTTGCCTATAGGGGCATGGTTAATTTATAAGGCTTATTAGGCAATGAAAGAGCAGATGTTTACCTTCGAACAAATTCACATTGAAGTCGCCCGAAATGCGACCGATGACTTCAACCTGTTTCACGACAAGCACAAATGGCTGGAAATTACTCATAACCCGTTCAAAGGCCCGATTGTGCTGGGTTTTCAGTTGAACACGCTGATCGAATACCAGATGCGCTTGTACCGCGAGGCTCATCATGAAGACGAGATCATAGCCGACAAACAACTACGCTTTAGCAACTATCAGGTCATCTTCGTCAATGCGTTGCGTCCACGCCAGGAAATGTTGCTGGAAATTAAAAAAACCCTGATCAAGACTATTCCTGAATTGACCTTAACCAACAGGGTCACCATCAAGTCGCAAGGCAAAACCATCTTGCTGGGCTATAAAAAAGAAACCCCAACGCCGCTGTTTTTAGCCGATACCGATTTAAGCACCTTGCCGGAACTGAAGTCGGTGGCCGATAAAACCCTGGTGCCGGGCAGTGATTTCTTTTTAAAACGCAAATGGATGCATAACGGCAACGTCAAGAATTTTCTATCGGGTTCACTGGCCGAGCAATCCGATTATTTTGACGAACTGACCCATGTTGCCAATTATCCCGAAGTATTCCCTTGCAGCTTAACCTCGGGGGTCTTGCTGGAAAAAGCCCAGCTTGAAAATCACGATTTCAAGGCCAATCCGATGGTTTATACCTCGCATGACATTTCAGTAGACCGGTTTCTGGTCAAGCAGATCAAAAATAATGACAAAGTGTATATTCTGGTCAGGCAGTTGCCGGAATCGAAGGATAACACCCTCAATCACACCAGTATCCTGCTGCGTACCTACGAATGTTACGGCTTATTGGAAAATCGGGAGATTCTGTTCAGAATCAAGCTGAATCTGGTTCCATTGAAAAACATTATTAAAAACTTGAGTTCGAAAAATTAGTCGGGCACCTGTCAGGGCAATTGCCTCCTACAGCATCGCCGGACTGCCCATGCGCTTCCCTCACCGCGACGCCACACAGCCTGCTTGCGTGAAGCAGGCCGACGCCCAGCTTAATTTGTTCCCCCCTTATATGTTTCATACCGGTATTTGCAGCGTCCGTAGTGTAAAATATCGGCGTTTGCAGCGTCCGCTGTTTTTATTGAACATTATCTTTTAGTATCAATGGGATGAGAAAACATCAACAGCAGGGCATATTATGGTTACCAAGTCGGGTACGAAAAAATGACAAAACAAGAGAAGTCGCTAACGATGACGGTGTTGATGACGCCGGATATGGCAAATTTTTCCGGTAATGTACATGGCGGTTCTTTATTGAAACTGCTGGATCAGGCAGCTTATGCGTGTGCGGCGAAATATTGCAAGAATTATGTCGTGACGGCAGCGCTGGACCAGGTTTTCTTCAAGCAACAGGTCAATGTCGGCGAGCTGGTGACTTTTTATGCGCGCGTTAATCATGTCGGCCGCTCGTCTATGGAAATCGGCGTGAAAGTGGTGGCCGAGCATTTGCGCACGTATGAAAAAAGGTACACGACATCCTGCTATTTTACGATGGTCGCAATTGATGAAAACGGTAAATCCGTTGAAGTGCCGCGCTTGCAGCTGGAGACCGAAGCGGAAAAAAAACTGTTCGCCGCCGCGGAAATGCGCAAAAAACTGCGCCAGGAAAGTCTGGAAAAAAGCCGTGCGTTGCAGGTTGATATAGAGGATGAATTTTAAGTGGGATTAGCAGAGAATTTTGAACAACTGCCGTTAAAGGATTTTGCCGAGAAAGCGTACCTGGATTATTCCATGTACGTTATTCTCGACCGTGCGTTGCCGCATATCGGTGATGGTTTAAAGCCGGTGCAGCGGCGGATTGTGTATGCGATGTCCGAGCTGGGCCTGAGCGCATTGGCGAAGTATAAAAAATCGGCCAGGACGGTCGGCGATGTGCTCGGTAAATACCATCCGCATGGCGATTCCGCCTGTTACGAGGCGATGGTGTTGATGGCCCAGCCGTTTTCGTACCGTTATCCGTTGATTGACGGGCAGGGTAACTGGGGCTCGCCGGACGATCCAAAATCCTTTGCCGCGATGCGTTATACCGAATCACGTTTGACGGCTTATGCGCAAACCTTGTTGAATGAGCTGGGGCAGGGCACTGTTGAATGGTCGGATAATTTTGACGGCACCTTGAAAGAGCCTGAGCTGTTGCCGGCCAGATTGCCTAATATCCTGCTTAACGGCACGATGGGCATTGCCGTCGGCATGGCGACCGACATTCCGCCGCATAATCTAAGAGAAGTCGCCAAGGCCTGCATTGAGTTGCTGGATGAGCCCGACAGCGGTCTGGATGCGCTGCTTGCGCATATCAAGGGGCCGGATTACCCGACCGATGCGGAAATTATTACAGCTGCCGAGGATATACAAAAAATCTACATCAATGGTGGCGGCTCGATAAAAATGCGCGCCAAATACGAACTGGAAGAGGGCGTTATCGTCATTACCGCGTTGCCGCACCAGGTGTCCGGCGCTAAATTGATGGAGCAGATTGCAGCGCAAATGCTCGCGAAAAAACTGCCGATGATCGAGGATTTGCGCGATGAATCGGACCATGAAAATCCTACCCGCCTGTTAATCATTCCAAAATCCAAACGCCTTGATGTCGAAGCGGTGATGTCGCATTTATTTGCGACGACGGATCTGGAGAAAAGCTATCGCGTCAACCTGAATATGATAGGCATGGACGGCAGGCCCAAGGTCAAAGGCCTGCGCGATATTCTGATCGAATGGTTGAGCTTTCGTACCGAAACCGTGCGTCGCCGCTTGCAGCACCGGCTCGATAAAGTGCTGGCGCGTCTGCATATCCTGGACGGTTTGCTGATCGCGTATCTTAATATCGATGAAGTGATTGCGATTATCCGTAACGAAGATCATCCCAAACCGGTGCTGATGCAGCGCTTCGGTATTAGCGATTTGCAGGCGGAAGCGATACTCGAATTAAAATTAAGGCATCTTGCCAAACTGGAGGAAATGAAGATCCGCGGCGAGCAGGATGCGCTGGAAATCGAGCGCGCCGAGCTGGAGAAAATCCTGGCTTCAAAGTCATTGTTGAACCGCTTGATCCGGGATGAAATCGCATCCGATGCGGAAAAATACGGCGATGACCGCCGTTCGCCGCTGGTTGCGAGGGACGCCGCGCAGGCCTTGGCGACGACCGCATTGATCAGCAATGAGCCGCTCACCGTTATTTTGTCGGAAAAAGGTTGGATCAGGGCGGCGAAAGGCCACGATATTGATGTCGCCAGTTTGAGCTACCGCTCCGGCGACAGTTTTATCGATGCCGTCAAATGTCGGTCGACGCAGCCGGTTTATATCTTCGATTCGACAGGCCGCGCTTACAGCTCCTCGGCGCATGATTTGCCGTCTGCGAGAACCCAGGGCGAGCCGCTGACGGCACGGCTTAATCCTCCGGCAGGGGCCGTATTTACACATCTGCTTGCCGGGAACCTTGATGACTGGGTTGTGCTGGCCAGCCATCACGGTTACGGTTTCAGGGTTCAGCTCAAGGAATTGCTGACCAAGAACAAGGCGGGGAAGTTGGTCATTACGCTGGCCGATAACGCAAAACTGCTGAAGCCTATGCCGGTGCAAAACGACACCGATCTGCTTGCCGTTGTTACCTTGCAAGGCCGTTTATTGATTTTTCCCGTGCATGAATTACCGGCATTGGCGCGCGGCAAGGGCAATAAACTGATTCAGATGACAACGGCCGATTTGTCGGCCGGCAAGGATTATATCGTTGCCGCAGTGGTGATGCCTGAAAACACGCCGTTAAAGGTGTTGTCAGGCAAGCAGTTTTTAACGCTGAAAGCCCTTGATATAGCACAGTATTCCGGTAATCGCGCCAAACGCGGCAGCAGTCTGCCCAGAGGCTTTCAGCGGGTTGACGGTCTGGTGTTTGAGTTGTCTTGATGCGTTTATACTTTTTTCGTGCAGGCCACCTTAGCGTAGGGCGCGCCGAGCGCGCCAAAGGGTGGCGTTGGCGTCTATGTCATCTCCGGTTGCGAAAGGCGCGCGCGGCGCGCCCTACAGGAACCGCCCTGCAATTGATCATTCTTACCACACACAAATCGAATCTATCGTCATGTCATTAAAAAGCCGTACTCATAATATGCTTGCCTATTGGGGAACCTGGAGCCTCAACCATCCTGTCGTGCTGTTGCTGGTTGCCGGCCTGCTTATTTTTTCCGCTTGGCAATACACGGCTGCTAATCTGAGCATCAATACCGACACGACCGAACTGGTCGCGCCTGATGCGCCGTTTCAGCAAAACCGGCGGCATTTTGAAAAAGAGTTCCCTCAGGATATGCGTACGCTGTTACTCGTCGTGGAGTCCGATACCCCCGAATTGACCAGGGCGGCGGCGACACGGCTCAGCCGCTTGTTGAGCACCGATCACGATAATTTCGATTCCGTCTACACGCCTAACGATAATGTATTTTTTCGCCGGAACGGTTTGCTTTATCTCGATATCGGCGATTTGCAAAATTTGTCATCGACGATGTCACAAGCGCAGCCGTTTATCGGCAGGATTTCCCAGGAAACGCATCTGGGCGGTTTTTTTTCAATTCTCGATGATGCGTTGACCTCATCGGACGGGGATCACGATTTGCCGATTGATTTGCCGTCGCTGATAAACAAGGTGTCGTCGGCATTACACTTATCCATTAATAACGGTGAAGCGCTGCTGTCCTGGGAGGAGTTGATAGCCAGTAAAAAAACAGCGACAAAAACCAGTTTTATTATTGCCAGGCCCAAGCTGGATTATAGCCGGATTCGCCCCGCCGAAAATGCGATACAGGCCGTGCGTAACGCGGTCGTTGCAGTCCAGGAGCCGGGTTTGCCCGCCGTCAAGGTTTGGATCACCGGCGAGGTGGGGCTTGAAGACGATGAATTGTCGGGCATGAGCACCGGCACGTTTACCGCCAGCCTCTTTTCGGTTGTTGTCGTGTTGGGCATTTTATTGGTGGCGTATCGCTCCGTTTTCCTGACATTGGCGACGCTGATTACGTTGGCATTGGGCATGATTTTATGCGGGGCGTTTGCAGCTTTTGCAGTCAAGGAGCTGAATTTGATTTCCGTGGCTTTCGCGGTATCAAATATCGGCCTGGGCGTGGAATATGCGATTCATTTTTGTTTGCGCTATCGCGACAACCTGGGCCACCATCTCGGCCGCGACAAGGCTATACGCGGTACGTTAATTTCGACCAGCCCTTCGTTGCTGTTGTGCGCGGGTACCACGGCTATCGGGCTGTATGCGTTTATACCGACCGATTACAAGGGCGTATCCGAACTCGGTTTGTTGGCCGGAACGAGCTTGTTTATCTGTCTTTTGGTTACGCTGACGCTATTGCCGGTACTGCTGAAAATTATCCCGGTACAGATATCGCATCTGCCGGTACCGAATGATAGCGGCTTTATCCGCCTGCCCGAAAAATTGGCGACCTTTACGCTGCATTACGCCAAATCCATTACGATAGCCGTCGGCATCCTCGCGATTATCTCAAGCGTGCTGGTGACCGGTGTGCAGGTGGATTTTAACCCTATTAACCTGCGCGATCCCAATACGGATTCGGTTATTGCGTTTAAGCACCTGGTTAAGGATAAAGACAATACGCCGATGACGCTGACGATTTTGGCCAAGGACGAAAACAAGGTTAAGGCGTTACAGCAAAAGCTTACGTCATTGGCAAGCGTTGACAAGACCGTCAGTCTTTTTGATTTTTTGCCGGCCGATCAGGAAGATAAACTGGCTGTGATAGAAGATATGGCGCTGACGCTGGGCTTGAATTTAAAAAAGTTTCCGGCGCTGAAACCTGATTATGATCCTGCCGAAAGCATGCATCATCTGATAAAAACCATAGATGACATCATGCCGAAGAAAACCGATGCCGGTGAAATCAACACATTAAAGGCCTTTAAAACCGAGTTGCAGGGCATGCTGACCGAGCTTGACACGCGCCAGGAAACCAGCCGGAGGCAGTTTCTTGAAAAAGTGCAGTCGGCGTTATTAGGCACCTTGCCCGGCGTTATGAATGATTTATTTACCGGCCTTAATGCCGGGACGCTTACGCTCAACGATATTCCGCCTGACGTCAGTGAAAGGTGGCTGAGCAGGGATGGGTGGTACCGGGTTCAGATATTCCCCAAAAAAGATTTGAATGATTTGGCTAACCTGGAAGCCTTTATTACCGATGTGCAATCGCTTGTGCCGGAAACGACGGATTTGCCGATCATGTACTGGGAATCGATGAAAGCGGTTGTCGGCGCTTTCGAACAGGCGATCATTATTGCGTTGATCACTATTGCGGTTGTGTTGCTGGCTATTCGCAGAAATATAACGGACACCCTGCTGATCATGACGCCGCTTATCCTGGCCGGATTATTTACGATGGCCAGCACGGTGATTACCCATACGCCGATCAATTTTGCCAATATCATCGCATTACCGCTGTTGCTGGGCTTCGGCGTTGATAACGGCATTCACATGGTTGAGAAGCTGCGGCATTCGCTGGCTGAAAAGCAGAATATTTATCAATCCAGCACCGCCAGGGCGATGTTCTACGGCGCATTGACGACGAGTTCCAGCTTTGCCGGCCTCGCATTTTCGCCGCATCAGGGCATCGCCAGCATGGGTCTGGTGATTACGATAGGTATTTTTTGGATTATGACCAGCACGTTTGTTATTTTGCCGGCGCTGGGCAAATTGGTTTTGAAGCGGGAAAGCTGAAGGCTTGGCGTGCAGGCTTTGCCTGCGCGGTAGGATCGGGCCATGCCCGCGATCAGTGCTGACATCATCGTCCATCGCGGGCATGGCCCGCTCCTAGTGTGCCCAGCATGGGCTAAAACTTGTTATCTGAAAGGAGATAACCGGAAGTAGTAATGACAACCGTAGCGAAACGCAAAGGGGAAGCCGCGAGGCCAGCCTGAAAGAAGCGCGTAGCAAAAGCACGACCGCAGGAACACGAACAAG
>Ga0163199_1000978_pt1 | contig 17791 bp, 14 predicted proteins | sample PL_2010_150m_FD_113537 | JGI IMG/M metagenome (GOLD analysis project Ga0163199, IMG submission 113537) | Freshwater microbial communities from Powell Lake, British Columbia, Canada to study Microbial Dark Matter (Phase II) - PL_2010_150m | ecosystem: Environmental > Aquatic > Freshwater > Lake ...
ATTTGTAACCCCCGCCCGGGCGGGGGTTGGGGGTGGGGGCGCAAATCCTGGTTTTGAACAATTTCATGGCACGAGGTTGGTCTGACGACCGTGTGCCTTAGTCGAGAAAGTAATCGACGAGGATGCGTTCGCGCCCGCCGGCGCTGTCGACCTCGAACACCAACTGCCAGCGCCCCGGCATGTGGAACATCAGACCGCTTGCAGTGTAGGAATTTTCACCGCTGCGCACCACGCTCGGCTGGTAGTTCATGCCGTGGCGGTGGTCCGGCATGCTGGCATCGACCTTGAAGGCACGCACCGCGCTGGCGCCGGCTTTCGGGCACAGCGTGGCCTCGAGCGAAAACAGCTCGCCTACCTTGATCGGGGCCGGCTGAGTCGTGAACGCAATGGACAGGGCACGGCCCTCGGCGCGAATTCGCGTTGGACCGGATTCGCAATCGGCCAGCGCCGGCAATGCCAGGAATGCCGAAGCCACCAGCAGCCAACGTAGCGTCACGATTAACGGCTCATTTCAGCATGCTGCCGAACAACGCTTCGCCATTGCGGTAGGCGATCTTCTCGGCAACATCGCCGGGCAGGTCCTTCAGCCATTCGCGTGACCAGTTGGCGTGCTCGACGATGTAATGCCAGCGCTCCGGGGCGAAGGTATCGGTGCCGACCAGGAAGCGCTCGGGAAATTCCAGGAAGGCCGCACGCCACTCGGCATCGACCTTGCCGCCGCTGCCATGCTCGCTGCGAAAGGCCAGATCGGCCCACAGGTTCTTGTGTTTGCGCAGCATCTCGCGCACTCGTTGCGGCTGTTCAAAGCCTGAATGCGCCCACAGGATACGCGCGCCCGGGTCCTGCCGGAACAGGCGCTCGATGGCGTCGACGTCCGAGTGCGCGTGCAGGAACAGCTTGTATTCCCTGGCCAGTTGCACCATGCGCCGCGGCACCGGCAGATCGGCGTCGGCGCCGTACAAATGGAATTCGCCGATGGCCACGTATTTGTAACGTTTGAGCCGGGCTTCGAGGTGCGCCAGCATCGTCTCGTCGCGAAACCATGTCCCGATTTCGCCGCGATGGCGATACGGACGCAGCTCCGGAATAATCAGGTCGGGAGCTTCGGCATAAAGCTTTTGCGTGCCGTCGTCGCTGGAACTGGATACCAGCACATGGCTCAATCCGGCCTTGCGCAGGATCGCGATCGCCTCTTTCGGCGGCACCGTCTCCCAGGCGTCGTGGCTGTAATGCACGTGGGCGTCGAAAATCGGCAGCGGCGAAGCGGCGTCTGCGTTGGCGGCGGCGAGCGCCGCAACGAGGACCGCAGAAAATATGCGCATGGCGTCTGTCTCCAGGATTGTTGCCAGCTATATTATTCGAAACTGTGCTTCAGGCCGACCCCCGCCCGGCATACGGATGGCGCAGCCGGATGAAGGCGATTCCCGCTACAAGCAGGGCGAGCGCGCAACCGAGCAGGGTGACCCGCGCGCCGAACTGGTGCGACATCCCCCCGGCGGTGAGGCTGCCCAAGGGGGAAATGCCGAGGAAGGCCACCGTAAACAGCGCCATCACCCGGCCGCGCATGTCGTCCGTGACCAGTGACTGGATCAGGGTATTGCTCGAAGCGATGATGCAGAGGACGCTGAAGCCGAGTATCGCCAGTGCCGGAACCGCCAGCACCAGCGCATCGCTCAAGGCAAACACCGCCAGCGCCAGTGCGGCCGACAGCACCGCATTGCCGATCACCCGGTCGAGGCCGGCGACGCTCTTGCGGGACGCCAGGTAAATCGCGCCAAGCAAGGCTCCTGCACCTGCCGAAGCCGACAGGAAGCCGAAGGTCTGCGCGCCCCCCGCATAGATCTCCCGGGCGAAATACGGCAACAGCACCACGTAGGGCGTGGCGAAAAAACTCGCGGCGGCAACCAGAAACAGCAACTGGCGGATCTGCGGAAGGCCGAAGGCATAGTGCCAGCCCTGGCGCATGGCTTCGCCGGCGGGCAGGTGCGCGCGGCTGTGATGCAGGGTACGCATCGCCCACAAGGCCAGGATCATCGCCAGATAGGACAGTGCGTTCAGCAGGAAGCAGATCCCCTCCCCGGCCAGACCGACGACGATCCCGCCGATCGAAGGTCCGAGGAAGCGCGCCGAGTTCATGGTGAACGAATTGAGCGCGATCGCGTTGGGCAAGTCGTTGCGGTCGTCAACCAGATCGACCAGGAAGGACTGCCGCGCCGGGTTATCGATGGCATTGATCAAGCCGAGCGACAAGGACATCAGGACCAGATGCCAGGGGTGGATGGTCCCGGACAGTGTCAGGATCGCCAGCAGGCCGGCCTGGGCCAGCGCCAGGGATTGCGTCCACAGCATCATGACGCGCTTGTCGAAGCGATCCGAGAGCACGCCGCCGAGCGGCGCCACCGCCAGCATCGGGATTTGCCCGGCAAAGCTCACCACACCGAGCATCAGTGTGGAGTCGGTGAGCCGGTAGGTCAGCCAGCTCATGGCGATCATCTGCATCCAGGTGCCCGCCATCGAAACGAGTTGTCCGGAAAAGTACAGGCGATAGTTTCGATGGCGCAGCGCGCGCAGAATGTCCGGCATGATGTAAACGTGTGGGTTTCAACCGGTGATTATCGCCCAGCCGGGCGGTTATCGGGAGAACCAGCGTTGTCCAATAGGGTTGGAGTCTGAGCCAGGGGTGTGATTCCAACGGGGTTTGAGTCTGAACTGGTAACCGGGATCGATCGTGGTTATTTGTGCCCACAAGGAAACTGAGGAGAAGCACCAACTAAAGTGGTAGAAGTATCGAGGGTCACAGCCCGCCAATTTGAATTGGCAATTGCCCTTCCATTAAGGCATTTCCCGGCAAATCAACAAATCTACCAAGAAAGTCGCAGAATCGAACAGAAACGTGTCGGAAATCGATCGAGCATCGTCACTGATCTATAATCTGCTGATGCTGACTTTCCTCCACCTCTCTGATATTCACTTCTCTCGTAGAAATGATGCTTCACAGTTTGATCTGGACCAGCACATCAGGCATGCGCTGATTGCAGATCTCGCGGTGCGCCAGGAAGGCATCGCACAGTACGATGCGCTGCTGATTACTGGCGATATTGCGTACAGCGGAAAGAAGGACGAATACGATGCAGCGAAACAATTCTTAGAGGAAGTATACGAAAGCACAGGCCTTTCGATGAAGGAGACGTACATGGTTCCCGGAAATCATGATGTGGATCGGGATCATGTACAACCTAATTTCCCGTTATGGGACTCGCATGACGCCATTCGAAGAAATGCAAATTCTGTTCACTGGCGAGATGCGATCCAAACCCAACTTCAGAAAGACCCTTCGAAGCTATTGCTGACACCGTTTCACGCATACAATGACTTTGCTCAGGGTTGCGAGTGTGAGACTACGGCGAGCGACTTGGCGTGGAGCCATCTTGTCAAGCCCGCGCTAGAGTTTGATTTTAAGGTGCGTCTGCGGGGTCTTAACTCAGCACTTATTTCAGATGGGGCTGACGCTCCGTCCAAACTGTTAGTTTCCGAGTTTCAGACCGCCACGCTCTGCGACACACCGGGCAAAATTAATTTGGTAATGAGCCACCATCCACCGGAGTGGCTGATGGACAAAGCCGAATTGCGTAGCGTGCTTCGGCGCTATGCGCCGATTACTCTCTTTGGACATGAGCATACCGTTCGGTTGCATCCGGACGACAAGCAGATGCAGCTGTTTGCGGGCGCTCTTCAACCGGAACGGGACACGGCCAACTGGGCGCCAACTTATCATATTGTTCAAATTGCAATCGAGGGAACTCGCGAACAACCACAACTACTGCTGCGAGTACATACTCGTGAATTTCACAACTTCAATTTCCGTACTTGGCGTAATGAGGACGACGGAATGGTTTGCGAACGCCGTTTCAATGTAGCGCCTATGAACCGAGATCACGCGAATATGACCATAGCACCAAATGGTATGGCGTCAGCTATACTATCTTCCGCCGCAACGATGCCATCTGCTGAAACTCAAACCGGCATGCCGACCACAGATGCAAAACGCGAGTTGCATGTGTATTTCTTTCAACTCCCTACCCCACGCCGGTATGAGACGGCGTTCACCGCTGGATTGCTCCGGGATGGCGACGATTCACTCGATCCCCAAGTGATGTGGTCAGAAGTTTTTCGCCGAGCCGAAGTAGAAAAGAAGCTCGAAATCTTCTGGGACGCGATCGCGACTCATAAGCCTATGATGAAGGACATTCCCAACCCATTCAAGGAGGGTTTCCATGCATAGGCACGCAATCGATTGGTACACTCAGCTTCATCTCAAGTCGGACGCCCCAGTGGTGCAAAAGCGTTGGAGCACTGCCGTGACCATAGCCGAGAAACTTACGCGGACTCGGGTTACTGAACTATTGAGGCTTTTCTTGTTTACACCAATGAACGAGGAATTTTCTCAACAGTTCACGAATGAACTTATTGAGATAGATCCGGAATTTCCTGTGACCAATAACGCACAGGAATTGCGTCTAATGGCGGGGCTCGTGATGACGACAACTTTCGGCGAAGCCTCTTGTGCGGCTAATGCATTCGCACTGGGTTTGCGTGCTGCTTGTTTTCAAGACGGACGTATTCAGCCGATTCAGACGGAGATCCTCGTCGAAGCGGAGGCATTTCTACGCACCGAGGCAAGTCGACTGCGCCAGGATGGGTTCAAGGATGTTTCAGGCGAAGTCATGTTGGAAACACTAGCCGCGCAGGAAGATGCTCTCGGCGAGGCAGAGGCAGCCGGAGATGATGCGAAGACGGAGATCGCACAAACCGCTTACCGAGCCTCGATTCGTGAATCGATTTCTACTGGATATCATGAATTAGCCAACCGCATTATGCAACTTGCGGAAGAGAGTGCACTGCTGTGGTGGGTGTTAGGTGAGCACAGCGACGCACTGGGTCAGTCTACCAGTGCACTCAACGTGGAAGCTTACGCGCTTGTAACGGCAGCTGAAGCAGCACAGCGCACAATGATCCTCCCTCCACCCCAAAGTATCGGGCCATTACTCGCCCGTGCATTACGACCGTGTAGGGGTGGCGACAATGTACTTGTGCTGTCTGACTATTTTAATGCCGTCGATCCCAATTGGCGCGCAGCTCAGGCGAAGTCGATCAATGTTGTGAACTGCCGTGATCTCAGTCCTTTGTGCGCGACGCTAGAAAAGACTCAAGAACTTGACAGTGTTGCGGACGCGTTAAGGGCGATGGGGAAGATTTGTCCCGGAATCACGGCTGAACTACAGATCACGCCTGGACAGGTCGCGCAGCAGTTTTTTAATGAGATAGTGTTTCTTCGATCCCTTGAAATGGTAATGAAGTAATCTCAATGTCGCGCTGCGCATTAAAAGAGTGTCAGATAGAGAAAGACGGTCGCTGCCTAGAGGGCCTTGGCGAGGCTTGCCCACATTTACTTGCGGACTCCGGCGAGCCAACGCCAATCACTGAGCCGCAAGAGGTTGAACCTGCCACCGAGTCGATACCCATTTCGTTTGAACCTTTAACGAAGCGTATTCCGCTCGAATTGGCTGAAGCACGTAGCTTTGCGCAGCGTGGGCCATGTAATGTCGTAGCTCTTGTGGGTTTGCCCGAATGCGGTAAGACGTCGCTGCTGGCTCGACTCCATCAACTTTTCCAAGCCGGCCCCGTCGCGGGTTTTGACTTTGCAGGAAGCCACTCGTTGCCGTATTTAGAGGAACTCAATTGGTTAGCAACAATGGAGAGCGGCGGCATCGGAATACCAACAATGCAACGCAGTTCGGCAATTTTTGACAATTCATTTCTCCATCTGGCCGTGCGCTCAAAAGCCAACGGCACACGCATGGAACTTCTTCTTAATGACATCATTGGGGAGACCTTCGAGAAAGTAAGCGCGTCACAGGCTGAATGTGACAAACTAATTGCTCTTGCGCGGGCCGACCATCTTGTCGTAGTCATAGATGGCGAAGCATTGGCGAAGAACGCGCTTCGGGATTATCAGCTGGGCCAGGCACGCGATTTCTTGCAGCGTGTGTTACAGAGTGGGCAATGTGGAATGCACACTGTACTTCATATCGTGATTTCCAAACTCGATAGGCTAAAGGGCCACGAAGGCGTGGCAGATAAGATGGAAGAGGAATTTAAGGCGAGTTTCCGTTCGAAGATGGGTAGCCTTCACTTTTGGCGCATTGCGGCTCGGCCGATGGATGGCTCGCTACCAACGATCGAGCAAATCGGTAGACTTTTCGCTTCTTGGGTGGAAACAACTGATCGTTACCCTGAGAAGGCACTTCCAACTCTCCCGAGAGACTCATGGAAACGCGATTTTTGTCGTTTTGGCATATGACCGCGGGAGAAGACGAAAAACGAGTGTTGGTGGTAGGACTGCCGGAAACGGGGAAATCCAGTTTCATTCATGCGCTTGACGAGGTGCTGAGACATCCGGCTAGTTCAAGCAATCTAAGGACTTCTGGTCTAGCACATGATCGAAGCTACCTGCAAAGCGGCAAGAAGGATTTTCTTGCTGGGAAGAAACTCGGCCGCAACATTCGACCGGCAGAGGATACCTGCGTTGAACTGTGGTTCGAACATCCGCCTACCGGGCGCCGTAGCATATTGCATTTGCCCGATAAGAAGGGCGAAATATTTCGCGATCAATGGACCAATCGGCAGTGGGATAAGGACTACCGCGAGAGCCTTGCCGGAATCTCTGGTGCGCTAATCTTTGTCCGCGCCGATGAGAAGTCGAGAAACGACGAGCGCCTTGGCGTCCTCGCGTCAGAGTCACAAGGCTTGGGTGGCACTCCGCGACCATTTGAGCCGAAGGACGCAAGCGCCCAGGTGCAGCTCGTGGACATCTTGCAGTTCATCATAGAGCGGAGCGCCGTTCCACGGCCTCTTCGTGTTGCTGTGATCATATCCGCTTGGGATACGGTTGGTCAGAACCCGGGAGACCTTCGTGCCCGGGAGCCAGAGAAATTTCTAGAAAGGGAATGGGCACTTCTCGCACAGTATCTACGAGCTAACCCCCACGCCATTACTACGAGGGTATTTGGGGTTAGTGCCTATGGCGGTACTCCGAATGAGCTCGGCGAATTATTGGAGCAAGCGCCACATGAGCGCGTGCGGTTGACAGAAGGAACGGAAACGAACCGAGACCTGACACGGCCATTGTGCTGGCTGCTTGAACTCGATTAGGGCTGAGCACAACCGTGGCTTTCACTTTTCACCAGGCGCTATTTGGTTACGACGGCGGGCATCAATTGCTTGCAGCATCGCTGACATTGCCAACGGACGCCCGGCATTTCCTCGCAGTGGCAACTGATATGTCGGGCTCCGCACCTGGCGAGGGTTTCAATCATGCCTATACCGGCACGCCAGTACCAGGAATTAACTTCTATGCCGTGTTTTGCACTTGGCTCGCGCCAGAAATGCCGCGTCCAGGTTGCGTGTGGAGCCACGTTTTACTTCTCGATCTCGCTGACATTGCGGAACTTCGCGATCTTGCAGCGTTGCGCTCGCTATTCTCGAGGCCCGAAATTCCATTGCAATTGGAGGACTATTCAAGGCCATTGATCTATCCAGCACAGCAAAATTCGGTCCCTCGACCTCCTGTCGACGAGGGCTTAGCGTCGCGACTTCTGGCATCGTTGTATTGTGAGGCACAACGGCCGGTGGTCATTACCGCGGTAGTAGTGTTACCCGCACACGAGGAGTTGATATTCGCACTTTGGTCTCAACAATGGCCTCGGCTGAGGCGTAACTTCCGATTTTCTACTGGTTCATTCGCGGATCGAGGGCGCGGTGGGCCAGCATTTGACTTACAAGTAACCCCTGAAGCCAATCGCAGCGTGTGGCCGCAGGATGGTTTGCATATTGTTCTCGGTTTGAATTCGAAGTTGGCGCCGAAGTCAAATTGTTGCGACGAGGAGTGGATTCGGATCGCACTCGACGATCTGTTGCATCCGGATTTCGGTGGCTTTCGCACATTCCTTCATAACGTCGGAGCGGATGTGATTGCATTGCGAGCCGCTTTCATTCCATTGGCATGCATACAGAATCGCTTTGGTAAGATTTCCTCAGATTCTTGGATGGACACGTTTCGGACAATTGCTTCCGAGTTTCCTGCTCCCGACGACGCCAAGACACTCAAGCAGACGATCCTCGAGAAATCTAAGTCGTTTCCTACAGAGGTGACAATCAATCGTTTGATGGACAGTATTACCTTTCTCTATTTAGAGGACACCACCGGGGCATTTGCAAAAGTGAATTTCGATTTCACTGAGGCACTTGCTGACTTGTGGCCGGCTCGACGTCAAGCCATAGCTGACATGCTCTCCAAACCTCCTCTGGCGGGGATCCGCTGGGCCGCTCTAGCTAAAGCTGTGGCGGACCATATAGGGATGGATGAAATACCATGGCTAGTGGACAGGCATCCCGAACTACTGATTCCACTCATAAGCCTTAACCCAAATCTTGCAACCGCAACGAAGGTGTGGGAACTTCCCGGCCGTAGCCAGTGGGCCGTGATCGAAGCGCTCGAAGCGCAGATTGTTTCTCCGCCTCTGTGGCGTGCAATCATACGCGCGATGCTTGCTGCAGGCACCGAAGAAGCCGCTCGCGAGGTCACACAGCACGCTGGTCCTCGCGCTCTAGAAGGAGCGCTCGACTATCTTGGCGAAACTCAGTCCACGAATTTCCTCACGCCGTTGTGGCGTGAAGTGTTGCGTCCGCTGGCTGAGGAGCGCTTGACATGTGGGAACCTTAGCCCAATAGAGTTGGTGTTCTGCGCGACAATCGTACCTCCGTCAATTGCCGCTGTACTGCCTGCCACGCGTTCGGACATACAAGAGCTTGCGGCCAAACCGTTGGACTCTCTGCCGACATCGCTACGGCTGCAAGCTGCTTTCTTGCTATGCACATTGGGACTACAAGCTTCAGAGTGGGACGGAACCCCATTGCTCGCTCGCGGGTTCTTCCCCGTGTATGAGGCACTTGACGGTGCAGTCGAACCTCCGGAAGCTTGGCGCATGCTTCAACCTCACTTGCCAACACTATGGTTCTGGGAGGAATGGGATCGGTGCTTGAAACTTCGCCGGGGCTTGGAGATTTGGCTGCGTACGCATCCAAATGCCCTTGGTACCATTTTGGCAGCAGCTCGGAAGCAGGATGACAAGAACTGGCTCGAATCGCTCCGCTGAGGTGGACACAGTTCTCGAATATCTGCCAATATCTGCCAATATCTGCCATGCGGGTGACGAGTAACGAATGATACCTGGTAACCACTTGGTCAAGTACGAACGCGTTCGCCCACTCGAAAGGCGGCATTTGGCCTGTATTACCGATTGCAGTGTCGACTGATAGTTACTTAGCTATCAAAGTAAGAAGCTGTTGAACTGGTACGGATCCCCTGAATCGCCCGCGCACGGATTCCAGTCCGTCGCCACACCGCCCATTTTCCCTAGATATTTTGCGGCGATGTTCAGAACAGAGTCGTGTGCAAGATCTCCAGGCTCAATCAGGCCTGCGGACGGATGGCTTAGTATCCATAACAGTCCTGCCAGGACGCCCGCGGCAACTTGAAGACTGGTAGCACTGTTGTTTGGCGCCAGCCTGCGAGCTTCTTCCAGCGACAACTGAGATCCATACCAGTAGCCGCCGAAACGCGGACCAAGCAACAAGACACCCAACTCGTCTAATCCGCCGACGAGACCAGTCTTAAGCAAACGCTGCCGGGTCTGCGGTCGCCAGTCGCGCGCAGCCAACTCCAGGAGGGATTGCTCTGTATCGTCGCAAGGCCTGTAAGCGTAGCAAACTGTGGGTCGGTAGATAAGCTGCCCGTCGCAGTGGATACTCAGATAGTCGCTCATCGCTATCGCGTCGAACAAACTTATCAGGAATGCATTGCCAGCGCCTCCGGCTGGAGTCCAACTGCGAATACGAGTCTCTGCACCACGCTTATTCAGATAGATTGAACTTCGACACCCCTCCAGGTGCGCGCTCGCCCCCGGGGGAAGCGACGCTTCGTGACTGCCCCATCCCACCTCAGCTGGCTGGCAGCTTTCGGCGAGAAAACCGTCCAAGGACCAAGTATTGACAAATTCATCAGGCCGTTTGGGCTGCGCATCCACTTGGCTGTCACGCTCGGCGACCTGGATCACTCGAACGTCAAGCGCATATGCCAAGGACGCCCACTGTGTTCTTGTGTTTGGCGAAGTAGCGGGTTTGGTCGACGAAAGTCCACAGATAGCCGCCAAATCAAGCAGCGCGCGCTTGAGGAAGTGAAAAGACAATCCGGGATTGGCGCCATGAGCAAGCAGCGCCGTCGACTGCCAATCGTCGCGCTTCTTCAAAGCCAGAGCCGATTCACGCAAGACATAGTTTGTTCGCTCTGCCAGTGGCAGGTCGGTATTTAGGAGACACCCCTGCCAAGGTTCGATACAAGTATCCAAATAGTGGACAGCACGGGGCTGACACCACTGAAGCAGCGCTACGCTTGACACGTCGACGGCCAGATTTAGCAACATGTCGCCTCGGTCGAGGTGGCGTACAAGGAAAGCCTGGAAGTTGTCGACCGTAAGACGCGCATTGATGAATTCGCATCCTGCTGTCGTAGCCACATCGCGGCCTTCTTCGCATGCAGACACAACAAGCACGCGTGCCGACGAAATATCAAGATGCCTAAGCAGCAGTGGCAGCAGTCCTTGGCCTACACAACCGAAACCCAGGAGCATCAGCGTATTGTCGAACTTGGCAGGCAGGGACTCGTCTTGCATGGTTTCAACTATAGGAACCGTCTGATATTCACTTCTTGGCGATCGTCAATCGCCTATCTTCAATTAGGCAAACGGAGAAACTGGGGTTCCTAAATCACCGAAATCTTGGCATCAGTCGGCTTGAGAGAAGAGCCTGGTTGCACCGTTGCATGAAGAGAGCATAGAGCATATTTCATAGGGCTCGGAGTCACCATTCAATCAGACGGCATCTCCGTTTTGTTTGCTGCAAATGCGGAACGTTGTTGACGAATTACCTCTTGTCGATCTCTAGCTACATTCCTGTATATCTCCGTAAGGCCATCCTCATACCATGCTATTTGTTGCTCAAAGTAGAAGCATAGGTATGGACTCCGACGAAAACCATCTTCAATGTAATTGTTCCACTGTTCCCACTCTGGGCCGGCATCGGTCAAATGAACTTCTTGCTCTTGCAACGTCGAATAAAAGTCGAGTATATATTCGCCTATAGAAGTAATGGTTTGCAAATTCTTGTCAGCGGGATCGACGAGTCTATCGTCGTAGAAGTACTTGCGAAGTTCCGCCTTTTCGATAAATAAGTGATCGAGTTCAAATACTCTCTGCGTAATGCTTATGTATTGCGTGAGTTTCATTTCTTTGGCATGAAGCGAGGCCGATTGTTCGAGGCTTCGCAGCGTATTTTCGTTGATAGCGCTGAGCTGTTCTTCATGTTGACGCTTGGCGAACTGGAGCTCTGCATCTTTGTGTGCAAGATCCTCTGCCGATCTCTTCTTTGCGGCCCTTGCCACAAAAACTGAGACAGCCGCGGAAACGATTGCAGCTGTGGCTGACGCGGATGCTATTGTTGGAGCAAGAAAACTTTCAATCACAGCAACACCTCACTACTAGAAGTCAACCAGCTAAGTGGGTGAGCAAATTGCGCTCAACGAATGAAAGGCACTTACCAATATCAACACCATTGACACTCTCCGGCGGAAGATCACTATACATTATCTCCCGAACGTCTCAAACCGGATAAATCTGAACCGACTCTGCCTAAATAGTGGGCAAAGGACCGACGCGCTACTGGTTGCATTGCGGGGACATGACTGCCCACAGGCTTATCCACAAATTTTGTGGATAAGCACGGGTCCTTCACGACGGAGAGTGCAATAAATCACGGCCTCTTGTGCGTCGATCCGCCAAATCTTCCACCCGAATCCGATTGGCACTATCATTCATGGATAGCCGCCGCTTACCGCGTCGGGCACTTCCTTGAGAGTGAGAAAATCATGAATGCAAACACCCTGCCTATGCAAGACGTGCTGATGCCGGCTGAATTCAAGGAGTGTTTTGCCCGCCAGCGCGCGGCCTACCTGGCATACCCGGTGCCAACTTACGCCGAGCGCCTGGCTGATCTGTCCGCCTTGTCGAGACTGCTCAAGGAAAACCGGGAATCGCTGGTCCAGGCCATCAACCTCGACTACGGCAACCGCTCGGAATTCGAAACCCTGTTCAGCGAATTCTTCGTGGTGCTGGAAACCATCAACGACACCGCCAGGCACCTCAAACAGTGGATGAAACCACAACGGCGCAAGATCGACTTCATGCTCTACCCAGGTGCTCGCAACCGGGTGATACCGCAGCCCTTGGGCGTCGTCGGCGTCATCGTGCCGTGGAACTTCCCTCTCAACCTGAGCTTCGCCCCCCTGGCCGCGATCATTGCGGCGGGCAACCGGGCCATGGTCAAGATGTCGGAAAACTCCCGGCATCTGGCGGAACTCCTCGGCAAGATCAGCCCCAAGTACTTTCCCGCAGACAAGCTCAGCTTCTTCGATGACGGTGGCGGCCGCGGGCCGGCCTTTTCGTCGCTGCCCTTCGACCACCTGCTGTTCACCGGTTCCGGCACCACCGGCCGGGCCGTGATGGCCAACGCCGCGCGCAACCTGACGCCGGTGACCCTGGAACTGGGCGGCAAGGCCCCCGCCGTGGTCGGCCCGGATTTTTCGCTGAAGACCGCCGCCGAACGCATCTTCTGGGTGAAGATGCTGAACGCCGGCCAGATCTGCACCAACATTGACTACGTGTTCCTGCCGCAGGGCAGCGAAGACGAGTTCGCGCAGCACTGCAAGCGTCTCCTGGATGAGCGCTACCCCGACCTGAACGGCCCAGACTACACCTCCATCATCGATGCCCGCGCATTCAGCCGCCTGGAGGCGACGCTGGAGGATGCACGGGTCAAGGGCGCGCGGCTGATCAATCTCGCCGACGGACAGAAGCCCGATGCCGGATTGCGAAAATTCCCGCCGCATCTGGTGCTGAACCCGACCGAGGACATGCAGGTGATGCAGCGCGAAATCTTCGGCCCGATCCTGCCCATCCGCACTTACCGGGACAAACAGGAGGTCGCCGACTACATCAACAGCCACGACCGTCCGCTGGCGCTCTACCCCTTCACCACGGATCGCAGCCTGCAGAACTTCTACATCGACAACGTGATGTCGGGTGGCGTATCGGTGAATGAGGCGCTGCTGCATGTCGCCCAGCACGATCTGCCCTTCGGCGGCGTAGGTGCCAGCGGGATGGGGCACTATCATTCGCGGGAGGGCTTCAACACCTTCTCGAAGCTGCGGCCGGTGTTCTACCAGGGGCCGTTCTCGGCCATCCAGATGCTGTTCCAGCCGCCCTACGCCAAGCGCGCGATGAAAGTATTGGGCACCTTGATGAAACTCAAGGGCTGAAGCGCCGGGCGCTGTCAACTGCCAACAGCGACTTTGCCTGCGCTCGGCGCGACGGCAGTCTCAGCGATATCCGCTGTTGTTCGCTCCCGTCGGCCGCGGAATTCGGAAGGATGGCTTCAGCGCGACGGTCCATGAGATATTCGCGGCCTTGTCGGTGACGGACACGCGCTGGATGGTCGATTGTTCGTCCTTCTCCAAGTCGGGATGCCAGAGACGCACCAGATAGTCGCCGGGGGGCAGGTTCTCCACTACCGCCTGCCCTTCTCTTTCGGTCTTGGCGAAGAAGGGCGTATCGGCGACGTAAATGTAGCCGAGCATCCAGTCGTGGATGTTGCAACCGAGGACCACAACCCCCGTTTTGTCGAAAAGCACCGGCGGCGCAGTGACTCCGGAATACAGGGACAGTTCGAATTTCTTTGCCGGCGAGAAGGAATAGACGTGGTGCCGGATATTGTCCTTGTTCGGAAAGCTGACCGATGTACCGGCGAAAATCACCCGTATATAAGGCACAAACTCCTTGTTCACCTGATCCACGACGTGGCGGTTCGGTTTGACGACGTCAAACGCCTTGCGATCGAGCGGGATTGCCAGGACCACCGCATCGCTCACCGGCCGCCCTTTCTGGTCGCGCACCGAGGCCAGCAGTTCGGCCGCGCTGGCAGTGCCGGCGAGGCCGGTCAGCATCAGGCCAACGAGGCCGCAAATGAATGTCGTCATGATTTGATCGCGACCACCTCAGAAATTTCCGAGCCAGCTCACTGCCACCTTGTTCTTGGCGTAATCGTTGCTGCCTTCACCGTGCGTCAATATGCGCTGCACGCCGATATGAACGCATGAATCCGGAGACAGGAACAGCGCCATGCCAAGTTTCACGCTAAGGGTGTTGCCCGTCAGCCGGTAAGCATACACGTCGCTGCCCAGGGCAGGATCCGCGGCAATGGCCTTGGAGTACAGGAACACCTGGCGGTAGCGCGGGCTGGTGGACACGACGTCACCGTGGCGTAATTCCCCGCCCAGGCTCAGCACCACGTCTCGATCCGGCGCGTATTCGGCATTGACGCCCAGGCTCTTTGAAAGCTGACTAAAGGCATCGGCCGACAATCCCGGTGCCTGGTCTGGCGACCCGGCAGCCGTGCGTTTCTCCACCCGGAAGCTCAGGCCGAGGTTGTAGCGCTCGTCCAGTCGCCGCCCCGCTGCCAGTTCGGCCTGGTGCAGCCAGCCGTTGCGCGCGTGGTCGCGGTAGCTCAGCGCCGAGGACGACCAGGACACGCGCCACCATGGTGCGAACGCGCCCAGGTCCATCTTCCGGCGGTAAGCGACGTTTGCCGCCAGCGCCAGATTGTCGAGGCCGCCGTATTCGGCAAAGCGCTCGCCGGCGAGGCGGCCACCCCAGCTGATGCTGGCTCCATCTTCGCGATACTCGGATTGCGTTGCGGCGATAGAGGCGCTTAGCGCTCGGTCGCCGACGCTGTTCTCGGCACGTGCGTTGCCGAGATTGTTGTCGTAACTGACGCTCGCCGCGCCGTCGAACGACCAGTGCGCCGCCGCCTGATTTGCGGAAACCAGGCCGATCGTGATGCAGAATGCCTGCGCAACAAGCAGTGCGCCGGTACGCAAGGGAATCATGGTTGTAGCGCCAAGTTCCACGGGGAATTCCTTATCCACTGAAGCAACGCCGCGTTATCCAAGGGGCGCGATATATGATACCCCTGTGCCAGGTCGCAGCCCATCTCCTCCAGCATCCGCCAGGTCGACTCCGATTCAACGCCTTCGGCCACGACGATGAGGCCCATGTTGTGGCCGAGGTCGATGGTGGAACGGACGATAGTCGCGTCGTCCTTGTCTTTGTCCATGTTGAGTACGAAGGACATGTCGATCTTGAGTTCCGCAACCGGCAGCTTCTTCAGGTAGGCCAGGGAGGAATAGCCGGTGCCGAAGTCGTCCACCGAAAGTTTCAGTCCCATGGCGTGCAGCCTCTCGACCACCCCCAAGGCCCGCTGCGGATCGCCCATGATGGCGCTCTCGGTGATCTCCAGGGCCAGCCAGTGGGGTTCCGCGCCATAGCGCTTGAGCAATTCCGCAATCATGTCGGGCAGGTCCAGCTGAATCAGATCGCGCGCCGAAACATTCACCGATATGTTCAAGACCACGCCGGCATCGCGCCACCGCAGGCGCTGCTGCAGCGCAGCCTCGAGCGCCCAGCGCGTGATCTCGCGCACGAAGCCGGTATTCTCCGCGAAAGGAATGAAATCTCCGGGCGGCACCAGGCCGCGCTCCGGATGATTCCAGCGCACCAGAGCCTCGACCTGGTTCAAGCTACGATCGGCCATCCCCACTTTGGGTTGGTAGTACAGGACGAGTTCATGGTGTTCCACGGCATGGCGCAACTCGGCCATCAGGGACAGGTGGTCCTGGCTGTGCTGTGCCAGGTTGTTGTCAAACACGGCGAAACCGCTACGATTTCGCTTGGCGACATACATGGCCAGCTCTGCATGGCGCAGCAGGGTGTTGGTCTCGTCACCATGCAGCGGGTAGGCGGCCAGGCCAATGCTTCCTCCGGCGACCACCTTCTGGTTCTCGAGGATGGTCGGTTCGTTCAGGACATCCAGCAGGCGCTGGGCGATGAATTTGGCGCCGGCCGCGTCGGTGCCGGTCAACAGCGCGGCGAATTCGTCCCCACCCAGGCGCGCCACCGTGTCGGAGTCGCGCATCAAAGTGGTCTGCAGGCGCTTGGCGACTTCCTGCAAGAGCAGGTCGCCGACGTTGTGGCCGAGAATGTCGTTCACTTCCTTGAATTGATCGAGGTCGAGCATCAAGACCGAAAAACTTTGGCCCTCGCGCTTGGCCACCCGTATGGCCTGTTCCAGACGGTCGTTGAACAATTGGCGGTTAGGAAGGGAAGTCAACTGGTCGCGAAATGCCAGTTCGCTGATCTTCGCCTCCCGCGCCGAAATACCTGTGCGCATGTGATTGAAGGCCTGGGCAAGCTTGCCGACCTCGTCGTCCCGCTCGATCGGCGCTTCCTGGGAAAAGTCGCCGAGTTCGACGCGACCGGCCAGTTTGGCCAACGAACCTATGGGGCGGGTAATTCCCCGCGCCAACATCAGGCTTGCGTACATGCTGGCAAGCAGCGACGCCACACCGAGGACAATCAACACCAGTTGCAGGTGGCGCAGCGCCTGCAAAGCTCGATGAATGGAGCGCTGCAATACGGCAACGATTTCCTGCGGCACTTGCGAATCGAGGAACACAACTCTGGCAAGATAGGGCTCCTGACCCGCGGTCAGAGCGACACCACCGGCGCGCGTGCGATCCAGGGTCGCCAGCGCGGCGGGTAGATCTGCGGCATGGTTCGCACCCAGAGTGGTGGCGAGCACGCGCCACGGGCCGTTGGCCTTTTCCTGCGCGGCAAAAGACATTTCCAGCGCTGTGAGGGACTGTAGCTTGCCCGCCAATTGGTTGTCGATGCGGAATCCCAGCACCAGCCACGCCACGGGCAAAGGCGCGAGGACCGGAACTACCACCAGTTGGTAAAGGCCGCCATCCACAAGCACCATGGCAGCCGCCTGGCGATATTGCTCCGCCACCCGGATCAAGCCCGGATACGCGAAAGTCTGGCCGGGGAGCGCCGGCCGCAGCGTATCCGCCACCAGCCTTCCGTCCATGCCGACCAGCATCGCAACATCGGCGTTGATGCGGGCGCCGTGGTTACCCAGCACGGAAAGGACCGTCGCCCGGTCTGAAGTCGCGATCGCCTCGCGAAAGGCAAAATCGGCAGAGAGGATGTTGGCCGACTGCAGCAATTGCCGCTTGTTGTCCTCGACCAGCAGGCCAAAGACCCGCTCGCCGGAGACCAGGCTCTGTTCAATGTCCTTTTCGGCGCTTCCCGAGAGGATGCCATTTACGATCGCCAGTATTGCTGCGAGGACCACCAGCAAGAGCAGCGCAAACGAAAGCGCTATGCGGATATGCAAGCGACTGGATTTCATAATTCATTGTAGGCGGGATTCGGTTCAAGAAGACCGCAAGCACGGCAGTGCCATTTCACCGGGGAACCGGGTTCGCAGCGGTGGCCTGTGCCTTTCCGCGCCCCGTCAAGCGGTGCTAGGCGGCTCGATCCAGGAAGTATGACTTGACCGCCTCCACCGCCGTGTCGATGTCCGCGCTGCTCACGTCGAGGTGCGTGACCAGGCGCGAGTTGTACAGCGCCTGGATGAGGATACCGCGCTCTTTCAACCAGGCCTCGAGCGCCGTGCAATGCTCATTGGGAAATTGCACGAATACCATGTTGGTGGCTTGCAA
>Ga0163199_1000981_pt1 | contig 17750 bp, 8 predicted proteins | sample PL_2010_150m_FD_113537 | JGI IMG/M metagenome (GOLD analysis project Ga0163199, IMG submission 113537) | Freshwater microbial communities from Powell Lake, British Columbia, Canada to study Microbial Dark Matter (Phase II) - PL_2010_150m | ecosystem: Environmental > Aquatic > Freshwater > Lake ...
GGGGTGTTTCCTGGGTGTATGTCAGCATGCACGACGTCGGCGGCATGCCCGCGCCTTTTGCCGCGCTCGCAACACTATTGCTGTGCGCCGGCCTGGCGCTCTATCCGGCGCTGGGCGGCTGGTTGTTCGCGCGCCTCCGATGCGGCGAAGCCGGGCGCGATGCCTTGCTTCTCGGCGGGGCCTGGGCGGTCAGCGAATGGCTGCGCGGCAATCTATTGACCGGTTTCCCCTGGCTGGCTGTCGGTTACACACAGAGCCCGCCCAGCCCGCTCGCCGGTTATGCGCCTTTATTGGGCGTGTATGGCATCAGCTGGCTGGTCGCGGTGATGGCCGCGCTGCTGGCGTTCTCCTGGCGACGTCCGCGTAGCGCCCTGATCGTGCTGGCGGTGGCGACGGGCGGCTACCTGCTGCAGCAGGTCGAGTGGACGCGGCCCGTCGGTCCACCGCTGACCGTCAGCCTGCTCCAGGGAAATATCTCCCAGGACGGCAAATGGGATCCGGAATTCCTGCCGAATTCCCTGGACGCTTATGCGCGACTGGCGCGTTCACATCCGGCCCAGTTGCTGGTGCTCCCCGAAACTGCGCTGCCGATGTTCCTCGACGACGTGCCCGAAGACTATCTGCGTGAGCTGATCGCCAATGGTCCGACGCTGTTCGGCGTCGCCATGCATGCTCGCACCGCGGACAATCCCGATGGCTACACCAACTCTGCGGTAGCGCTATCTGCATATGGCCGGCTGCAATCCTATGCCAAGTCCCACCTGGTCCCGTTCGGTGAATACGTTCCGCCGGGCTTCGCCTGGTTTCTGGCTTTGATGCGCATGCCCATGTCTGATTTCAATGCCGGTCCGGCGCACCAGCCGCCTCTGGAAGTCGCCGGACAACGGATCGCGGTGAACATTTGCTTCGAGGATTTGTTCGGTGAGGAAATTCTGCTGGCGTTGCCCGAAGCAACGCTTCTCATCAACCTTTCCAACACGGCCTGGTTCGGCGACTCACTGGCGCAGCCGCAACATTTGCAAATCGCCCAGATGCGCGCCATGGAAACCGGTCGCACCATGCTGCGCGCCACCAATACCGGCATGACCGCGGCGGTGCGGCCGGACGGCAGGGTGATCGCTGAACTCCCGGCATTCACGGCTGGCGCGCTGGTTGTCGAGGTACAGGGCTTTGCCGGCATGACGCCGTTCGCCCGTTGGGGCAACGCGCTGGCCTTGCTGCTGGCGCTCGGCGCGTTTTTGCCCGCACTTTGGCAACGTCGATTGACGGCGGCGGGCAGGGGTGGATAATTACCGGATGCCGATTACCCAGAGGGTTTAAGATTCCACTATGGCGAATGATGATTGGCCGGAGAGCCGTGATCGACTGTTGGACGATATCGAGAAGTTTTCCCGTCTCGGGGCGCCGACGACCGCGGCCGCGCCACCTGCCGCCGCGGTCAATCCTGTAGCAACGCAACCTGCGTCCGGCGCTGCGAGTGGTTCCAATCCGCCCACTCCTCCCGCCCCGCCCAAACCAGCCGCTCAGCCAACCCCTGCTCATTCGGCTTCGCCGACACCGATGTCGCCGCCACCTTTGCCGGCTGCCAGTAGCAGCCTGCTCGCCAACCTCAAGAAACAGGCGCTGGCGAAGCAGCAGGGCGAGACTCAGAAGAATGCGCTGCAAAACGAGCAGATCCTGCGTATCCACGCCGCCCTTGGCATGGCCTACCAATATCTGAACGACCTTGTCCAGCAACTCAACATTCTCAAGCCTGCCTACGCGAAGTCGTATTCATTCTTCGGCGTGGCGGAATTCGACGAGATGACCTGGCAGGAGGGGCGTGCGGATTTCCGCATGCAGGAGGGCGCGTCGGATAATCGCTATTACAATCAAGTCACCCTGCGCTACCGCCTGGCGGCCCCGAAACAATTCCGCGTGTTACGCGAAAGTCCGGCGCTGGAAAAGTTGCAGAAGGCGCTGTTCGACAACAATATCGCGTTTACCACCGATGAAGTGCGCAACGAACGCAATCAGGTGGAAAAGGCCACCTTCATTTTTCCGGCGGAGGTCAAGGCGGGCATGCTGCTCGCCGCCGATTACGAAACCGGGAAGCTCCTGCTCAGAACCCGCAATGTCGAACGCTTCGGGATCATGGAGTATCAGTTGCAGCCGGAATCGATCAACCAGGATGCGCTGGACCAACTGGCCCAGTTGATCCTCGGCGAAAACAACCGCATCAGCCAGATGTTTCAGCGGTCCGCCTAATGCGCGGTTCGACCCGCCAGGGCTGATGCGGCAATCGCGATTGGCGCGGCTCACCCGGGGGAAGGCATGACCGAATTCGACTACATCGTCATTGGCGGCGGCGCCGGAGGCTGCGCCGTAGCGGGGCGACTCTCGGAAGATCCGCGGATACGCGTCTGCCTGCTGGAAGCGGGCAAGAGCGATGAACAGATGCTGATCACGGCTCCGTTCGGCATCATTGCGATGCTCCCCACCAAAATCAACAACTGGGGCTTCGAAACGGTCCCGCAGCCCGGGCTCAACGGACGACGCGGCTATCAGCCGCGCGGCAAGGTACTGGGCGGCTCGAGTTCAATGAACGCGATGATCTATAACCGCGGCCATCGCTGGGACTATGATCACTGGGCATCCCTCGGCAACAGCGGCTGGTCCTGGCAGGAGGTGCTGCCGTATTTCAAGAAGTCGGAGCATAACGAGGTCTTCCAGGACGAGTACCACGGCCAGGGCGGTCCGCTGAATGTCGCGAGTTTGCGATCCTTCAATCCGTTCCAGGAAATTTTTCTCAAGGCCGCACAGCAGGCCGGTTTCAAGCTGAACGCCGATTTCAATGGCGCCGATCAGGAGGGCATCGGCATCCACCAGGTCACCCAGAAAAACGGCGAACGCTGGAACGCGGCGCGCGCCTATTTGCACCCGCATCTCGCCGGCCGCCCCAACTTGCAGGTGATCACCGGGGTACAGGCCAGGCGCATCCTGTTTACCGACAAGCGCGCCAGCGGCGTGGAATTCCGCCAGGGTGGCGAAATCCGCAGCCTCCTCGCACGCCGCGAAATCATCCTCAGCGCCGGGACGTTTCAATCGCCGCAGCTGTTGATGTTGTCCGGCATCGGCGCCGGCGCGGAACTGCAGGAATTCGCGATTCCGGTGATCCACGATCTGCCGGGCGTGGGCAAGAACCTCCAGGACCACCCCGACTATGTGTTCAATTACACCGCCAGGAGCCTCGATCTGGTTGGTTTTTCATTGGCCGGCTCGATTCGCTTGCTGCGGGAGATGATCCGCTATCGAAGGCAACGCACCGGCATGATCACCACCAATTTCGCCGAGGGCGGCGGTTTCCTGCGACGCAGGCCGGAGTCACCCGCGCCGGATTTCCAGTTGCACTTCGTCATCGGCATGGTCGATGACCATTCGCGTCGGATGCACTGGGGACACGGCTATTCCTGTCATGTCTGCCTGCTGCGGCCCAAGAGCATCGGCACGGTCAGCCTCGCCAATGCGGATCCGCAGGCGGCGCCCCGCATCGATCCGAAATTCTTCGACCATCCCGACGACCTCACTGCGATGGTCGATGGCTTCAGGCTGGCACGGAAACTCATGGACGCGCCGGCATTCACCAGCATCCGCAGCGGTGAGCTGTACTCTGCCGGGATACATTCCGACGAGGCGATACGCGAGGAACTGAAAAACCGTTCGGATACCATCTACCACCCGGTCGGAACCTGCAGGATGGGAATCGACGCGATGTCAGTGGTCGACCCACAGCTGCGCGTGCGCGGCGTCTCGGGCCTGCGGGTGGTGGATGCTTCGATCATGCCCAGCCTGATCGGCGGCAACACCAACGCCCCGACCATGATGATCGGCGAAAAGGCCGCCGACCTGATACGCTCAGCCTAGGACCTAGTCCTCCTCGTCATGGGCCTGATACTGCGCCATGAGCTTTTGCTGGATCGGCGGCGGCACCGCGGCGTAATGGCTGAACTCGATGGTGTAGCTGCCCTGCCCGCCGGTCAGCGACTTCAGGCGTGACTGATAGTCGGCGATCTCCGCCAGCGGCACATCGCCGGCAATCGCCACGGTCCCCGGACCGCGTCCGGTGGTGCCGGTGATGTGGCCGCGCCGCCCGGCGAGATCGCCGGTCAGATCACCAATGGCCGATTCCGGTGCCGTCACCTCGATGCTGACGATGGGCTCGAGAACGATAGCCGCTGCTCCCCGGATGGCCGCCATCGCCGCCTTGCGGCCGGCGGCGACGAAAGCCACCTCCTTGGAGTCGACCGGATGGTGCTTGCCGTCATACACCACCACGCGCAGATCGACCACCGGTTGCCCGGCGATGACACCTGAATCCAGCGCCAGGCGCACACCCTTCTCGACCGCCGGGATGAACACCCCGGGAATCGTACCCCCCTTGACGGCATCGACGAACTCGAAACCCGCACCGCGCTCCAGCGGCTCGATGCGCAAGGCCACCTCGCCGAACTGGCCGGCGCCGCCGCTCTGCTTCTTGTGGCGGTGGGTAGCCTCTGACTTGCGGGTGATGGTTTCACGATAGGGAATGCGCGGCGGTGCGGTCGACACGTCCAGCTTGTACTGGGTCGACATCTTTTCCAGTTTGCTGCGCAGGTGCATCTCGCCCAGACCGCGTATCACCGTTTCATTGGTGGTTGGATGTCGCTCGACGATGAAGCAGGGATCTTCCAGTTCCAGCTTGTGCAATATGTCGAAGAGCCGCTGCTCGTCGCCTTTGCGCTTGGTCTCAACGGCCAGGCCCTGCATCGGCAGGGGAAACTCCAGCGGCTTGAGGTGGATCCGGTCTTCGTCATGGGAATCATGCAGCACCGCATCGAACTCGATCTCCTCCACCTTGGTGATGGCACCGAGGTCACCCGGCACCAGTTCATCCACTTCGATACTGTCCTTGCCCTGTAATTTGTAAACATGTGCGACCTTGAATGGCCGGCGGCCGGAGCCGACGAAGAGTTGCGCATCCTTCCTGATGGTGCCTTGATGCACACGGAATATTCCGATCTTGCCCATGTAGGGATCGGCAACCACTTTGAAGACGTGTGCCAGCACATGCTGTGCGGGATCCGGAGCAGCCCTGAATTCCTCGACCGGACCATCCGGCTCGCCCTTGAAGAACGGCGGAGGATTGCCTTCGGCCGGGTTGGGCGCAAGCTTTTCCAGGACATGCAGCAATTCGTCGATGCCGGCGCCGGTTCGCGCAGAGACGAAGAGGATCGGAATCAGGTGGCCGGCGCGCAAGGCCTTTTCGAAAGGCGCATGCAGTTCTTCCAGTGTAGGGTCCTGTCCGTCTTCAAGATAGCGGGCCAGCAGGTTTTCGTCTTCCTCGACAATCTGATCTATCAGCGCGCGGTGGGCGACAGCCACCGAGTCGAAGTCGGCATCGCCGGCCGCATGCTCGAGCACTTCGACCACATCGTGGCGGTCATGCGCCGGCAGATCGAGCAGCATGCACTGATTTCCGAAGCGGAGGCGAATGTCATTCACCAGTGCCGGCAAATCCACGTTGTCTGCGTCGATCTTGTTGATCACGATCATGCGGCACAGATTGCGCGCCGCCGAACATTTCATCATGCGCTCGGTGGCAAGCTCAATGCCGGTCTGGGCATTGACGACAATCAGCGCCGTATCCACGGCCGCCAGTGCTCCGATGGCCTGGCCGGCAAAATCCGGATAGCCCGGCGTGTCAACCAGATGCACCTGCACCCCTTGCCAGGCGAAATGCACCAGCGCGGAACTCAACGAGTGCCCGGCGGCCTTTTCCTGGGCGTCGAAATCGCAGACGGTGGTGCCTCTTTCGACACTGCCCGGCGTCTTGATCGCGCCGGCGCGAACCAGCAAGGTCTCGGCCAGGGTGGTCTTGCCGGCGCCACCATGTCCAACCAGGGCGACGCTACGGATGGTTTCTGTTTTCGTCATGACGCTCTCTCTTTAGTTATTCAACCGTCACCGATTTGGCCAGATTTCTCGGCTTATCGATATCCGTCCCTTTCACCAGTGCCGCATGATAAGCGAGCAGTTGCAGGGACACCACATGAAGCACCGGCGAAAGCAGGCCGTAGTGTTCCGGCAGGCGCAGGACGTGGACCCCTTCGCTGTCCGCAACCTCGCCACCGGCGTCGGCGAAGACATATAGTTCGCCGCCACGCGCTTGCACCTCCTGCAGATTGGACTTGAGCTTCTCCAGCAGACGGTCATTGGGCGCCACGGCGATCACCGGCATCTCCCGGTCCACCAGCGCCAACGGGCCGTGCTTCAATTCTCCTGCCGGATATCCTTCGGCATGGATGTAGGAAATTTCCTTGAGCTTGAGCGCACCTTCCAGCGCGACAGGATAATGGTGGCCGCGGCCAAGGAACAAGGCGTGGTGTTTGGTAGCGATGCGCCGTGCCCACGGGATTATATCCGGCTCCAGCGCCAGCACTTTCTGGACCGCAACCGGCAGGTGCCGCAAGGCGGCCAGGTGCGTGGCCTCATCTTCCATACTGAGGCGGCCATTCTGTTTGGCGAGCGTCGCCGCCAGCAGGAACAGGGCGGCTAACTGGGTGGTGAAAGCCTTGGTCGAGGCTACGCCGATTTCCGGCCCGGCGCGGGTCAGGAACTTGAGCGCGCATTCACGGGTAATGGCCGACTCGGCAACATTGCAGATCGCCAGGGTGCGGCCCATTCCCAGGCTCTTGGCATGTTTGACGGCGGCCAGCGTGTCGGCGGTTTCGCCGGACTGGGAAATCGCAACGACCAGTTGCTCGGGGTTCGGCACGGATTCCCGGTACCGATATTCGCTGGCGACCTCGACGACGCAGGGAAGCTTCGCCAACTGTTCTATCCAGTAACGGGCGACCAGTCCCGCATGATAGCTGGTGCCGCAGGCCAGGATCAGCACCGACTTGGCATCGCTCAACATTGCGGGTGCGGCGGCGCCAAACAGATGCGGAGAAAACGACGAGTCCGAATTGGCGCCACCAAGCATTTCCAGGGTATTCGCCAGCGCGGAGGGCTGTTCGAAGATTTCCTTCTGCATGTAGTGGCTGTAATTGCCGAGCTCCGCTGCCTCGGCGGAAAGACTGCTCTCGTGACTCTGGCGGGTTACCGGCGTACCGTCCGGACGGGCGATGCGATAGCCGCCAAGCCTGATCTCGGCGACATCGTCATCCTCGAGATAGACCATGGTGCGCGTCACCTGAAGCAACGCCGACGCGTCGGATGCGGCATAGTGTCCCTGACCGTCCCGGCCCAGACCGAGCATCAGCGGCGCGCCGTGGCGCGCCACGATGACGCAGGCTTCGCCTTCCCGCAATACGGCAATCGCGTAAGCACCGACCATCTGGCCGACCGCAATCCGCACCGCATCGAACACCCCCGGAACGGTCTTCAGGGTTTGGCTGATCAAGTGGGCAATGACTTCAGTATCGGTATCGGTGACGAAATCGCACTCTTCCGCGACGAGATGTTTCTTTATTTCGGCAAAGTTTTCAATGATGCCGTTATGCACCACCGCCAGTCCGCCGGAGATATGCGGGTGCGCGTTGCGCTCGGACGGCACGCCATGAGTGGCCCAGCGCGTATGCGCGATCCCGATGTCGGCATTCAGTCCCTCGGCCTGTTCCGCCAGATCGCTGACCCTGGCTATGCTGCGCAGGCGCAACAACTTCGGCTTGAGCACCGCCAGGCCGGCCGAATCGTAGCCGCGGTACTCGAGTTTTCTGAGCCCGTCGATAAGGAGCGGGACTACGTTGCAATCAGCGACCGCGGCGACGATGCCACACATGCCTATTTCTTCTCGATTCTTGCCGGCCGTTTCCAGCCGGGGACGCTAAGCTGCTTGGCCCGCGAAACGGTGAGCGAATCCGCAGGGGCATTCTTGGTCAGGGTGGTGCCCGCACCCAGCGTGGCGCCGCGTCCGACGGTGACGGGCGCCACCAGTTGCGTGTCGGAACCGATGAAGGCGTCGTCCTCGATCAGCGTGCGATGTTTATTCGCGCCGTCATAATTGCAGGTGATGGTGCCGGCGCCGATGTTCACCCGCTGCCCGACCGTGGCATCGCCGATATAGGCGAGATGGTTGGCTTTGGAATGATCGGCGATCTGGCTGTTCTTCACTTCCACGAAATTGCCGATGTGCACGTCATCACCAAGATGGGTGCCTGGCCTGATGCGGGCGTAAGGTCCGATGCGGTTGGCAGCACCGAGCGTTGCGTCATCAATGTGACTGAAGGCGGCAATCGAGCTCGCGGCGCCGACCACGACATTCCTTAGCACACAGTGCGGCGCGATGGATACACCGTCGGCAAGTTCGACCCGGCCCTCGAAAACACAACCGATGTCGATGAACACATCACGGCCGCACGACAAATCCCCGCGCACCTCGATCCGCGCCGGATCGGCCAGCCGAACACCCTGTTCCATCAGCTTTCCCGCCCGCTGCCGCTGGTGGATTCGCTCCAGCGCCGCGAGTTGCACCATGTTGTTGACACCCTCGGTTTCCCAGGGTTCTTCGGGCTGGGCCGAATGCACCGGCAGTCCTTCGGTCGCTGCCAGCGCGACGATATCGGTCAAATAATATTCACCCTGGGCGTTACGCTTGCCCAGGGAGGGCAACCAGCGCGCCAGGCAACTGGTCGGCGCGACGAGGGTGCCGGTATTGATCTCGCCGATCATGCGTTCGGCCGCGTCGGCATCCTGCTCTTCGACAATGCGGCGAATTGCCCCCTCACTGCGGACAATGCGGCCATAACCATGGGGTCGCTCGAAATTCGCCGTGAGCAGTGCCACCGCACTGTCGCCTGCGATGGCGGCCAGGCGTTGCAGCGTTTCCAGGCGAATCATCGGCACATCGCCATACAGCACGAGCGTCGGCCGGCTCGGTTCGAGGTAGGGGATCGCCTGTAACACGGCATGACCAGTGCCGAGTTGCGGCTCCTGTTTGATCCAGGTGATGTCAGGCGCTGCCAGCGCTTCGCGCACCTGCTCGCCGCCATGCCCGTGAATTACGCAGATAACTTCCGGCTGCAAGGCCCGCGCAACGTCCAGGACATGGGCCAGGAGCGGCCGGCCCGCCAGTGGCTGCAACACCTTGGGCAGATTGGAATGCATACGCTTGCCCTGCCCGGCGGCAAGGATGACGACATTCAATTTATTTTCGGGCAAGTGTGAAAATCACCGGCGATATGACCTATCTCGGAAGCGTCGAATGGCCCATCAGGAATTCATCCACCGCCCTTGCGCACTGACGTCCTTCGCGGATCGCCCAGACCACCAGCGACTGGCCGCGACGCATGTCGCCGGCAGCGAAGAGTTTGGGAACATTGGTGGCATAAGCCCGGCAGCCCTGGGCCTCGGTATCCGCCCGCGCATTGCCGCGACCATCCTTGTCGACGCCGAAGGCTTCCAGCACCCCGCCGGCCGGTCCGAGGAAACCCATTGCGAGCAATGCCAGGTCGGCCCTGACCTCGAATTCGCTCCCGGCGATCTCGCTCATCTTGCCATCCTGCCAGGCAAGTCGGACGACCTTCAAGGCTTTCAGCTTGCCGCGGTCCTTGCCCTCTCCGCCGATGAATTCCTTGGTCGCCACCGCCCAGTCGCGCTTGCACCCTTCGTCGTGTGAAGACGAAGTGCGCATCCTGAGCGGCCAGTTAGGCCAGGTCAGGGGGCGATTCTCCTGATCGGGGGGACGCGGCAGCAGTTCAAACTGGGTGATGCTGGCCGCAGCGTGGCGGTTCGAGGTGCCGACGCAGTCAGAGCCGGTATCGCCACCACCGATCACGACCACGTGCTTGCCGGTGGCCCTGATCTGGTTTTTCACTGGATCGCCGGCATTCGCCTTGTTCTGCTGCGCCAGAAATTCCATCGCAAAATGCACGCCGTCCAGATCCCGGCCCGGCACCGGCAGATCGCGCGGGTGCTCGGCGCCCCCAGCAAGCACCGCGGCATCGAATTCGGCAAGCAAGTTGCTCGCCGCGACATCCATGCCGACATGCTGGCTGATACGGAATTCGACGCCTTCGGCCGCCATCTGCGCGACGCGGCGGTCGATATGCGATTTCTCCATCTTGAAATCCGGAATGCCGTATCGCAGCAGGCCGCCGATGCGGTCATTCTTTTCGAACACCACGACCGCATGACCGACACGCGCCAGCTGCTGGGCGGCGGCCAGACCGGCGGGTCCCGAGCCGATCACCGCGACCTGCTTGCCGGTCTGTTGCCGGGCCGGCCGCGCCTGGATCCAGCCTTGTTCCCAGGCCTTGTCGATGATCGCATGCTCGATCGACTTGATGCCGACAGCGTCATCCCCGATGTTGAGGGTACACGCAGCTTCGCAGGGTGCCGGGCAGACGCGGCCGGTGAATTCCGGGAAGTTGTTGGTCGAGTGCAGAACTTCCAGGGCAGCCTGCCAATCCTGTCGATAGACCAGGTCGTTCCAATCGGGAATGATGTTGTTGACCGGGCAGCCGCTGACGCAAAAAGGGATGCCGCAATCCATGCAGCGCGCGCCCTGGATCTTGGCTTCCGCGTCGCTGAGATGCAGCACGAACTCATGGTAATTCTTGAGGCGTTCGGCAATCGGTAGCTGCGCCTCGGCAAGGCGCTGGTATTCCAGGAATCCAGTGGGCTTGCCCATTATGCCGCTCTCAATTCGATTTCCGCGCCTGCGGCGCGCACAAAGTTCCCCTCGCCCTTGAGGGAAGAGGGGCTAGGGAAGAGGGTGAATTCGGACAGGGTGAAAACATGCACATTCATGCAGCCACCTTTTCCTGATGACTTGCCACGGCCATTTCCTGCAGTGCCCGTTTGTATTCATGCGGCATGACCTTGACGAATTTACCCCGATACACCGGCCAGTTGGCCAATATGATGCGGGCGAGCGTACTGCCGGTATATTCGGCATGGCGTTCGATCAAGGTCTTCAATTGAGCCTCATCGGCCATGTCGAGATGTTTGGGTTCGGCTGCCGGCTGCTTGTCGGCTGGCAGCACTCTCTCCAGTGCCACCATCGACAGGTTGCAACGTGTGGCGAAGCTTTCGTCGGCGTCGAGCACATAGGCAACGCCGCCGCTCATGCCGGCGGCGAAATTCCTGCCGGTATGGCCGAGCACCACAACCGTGCCGCCAGTCATATATTCACAGCCGTGGTCGCCGGTACCTTCGACGACCGTGGTGGCGCCCGAGTTACGCACGCAGAAGCGCTCTCCGGCGACACCGCTGATGAACGCCTCGCCGGCAACCGCACCGTAGAGAACCGTGTTGCCGACGATGATATTGTCGGCTGGACGGCCACCGAAATCAGGGTGCGGACGCACCACTATCCTTCCTCCCGACAGGCCCTTGCCGACATAGTCGTTGGTTTCGCCGATCAGCTCGAGGGTGATACCGTGCGCCAGAAAGGCGCCGAAACTCTGCCCGGCCGAGCCCCGCAGTCTTACTCTGATGGTATCGTCGGGCAAGCCGGCGTGACCATGGCGAGTGACGACCGCGTGGGAAAGCATGGTCCCGAAAGTGCGATTGAGATTCCTGATCGGCATCTCGATCAGGACTTTCTCACCATGCTCCAGCGCCGCTTGCGCCGTGGCCAACAAAGTGTGGTCGAGGGCCCCGGCCAGACCATGATCCTGCTCTTCGCAATGATATCGGGCAACGCTGGAGGCGCCCGCAGGAATATGGAATATTTTCGTAAAATCGAGACCCCGGGCCTTCCAGTGCTGGATAGCGGCGCGTTTCTCCAGCAGATCGGCGCGGCCGATCAGATCGTCGAAGCGACGCACGCCGATTGCAGCCATAAGTTCGCGCACTTCTTCGGCAACGAAGAAGAAATAATTCACCACGTGCTCCGGTTGTCCGGTGAACCGCCTGCGCAGCACAGGATCCTGGGTGGCCACACCGACCGGGCAGGTGTTGAGATGGCACTTGCGCATCATGATGCAGCCTGCGACCACCAAGGGCGCCGTGGCGAAGCCGAATTCATCGGCGCCCAGCAGTGCCCCGATCAGGACATCACGTCCGGTCTTGATCTGGCCATCGACCTGGACCCGGATACGGCCGCGCAGGCGATTCAGTACCAGAGTCTGCTGGGTCTCGGCCAACCCCTGCTCCCATGGCGTGCCGGCGTGTTTTAGCGACGAAAGGGGCGAGGCACCGGTTCCGCCGTCATGCCCGGCGATCACCACATGGTCGGCCTTGGCCTTGGATACCCCCGCAGCCACCGTGCCAACGCCGACTTCGGAGACCAGCTTGACCGAGATCGAGGCGTTGCTGTTGGCGTTCTTGAGATCGTGGATCAGTTGCGCCAGATCCTCGATCGAATAAATGTCATGGTGTGGCGGTGGCGAAATCAGTCCGACGCCGGGCACCGAATGGCGCAGATAGCCGATGTATTCCGAGACCTTGTGGCCCGGTAACTGACCCCCCTCGCCGGGCTTGGCCCCTTGCGCCATCTTGATCTGGATCTGGTCGGCGCTGGCGAGATATTCCGCGGTGACACCGAAACGCCCCGAGGCCACCTGCTTGATTCTGGAGCGCAGGGAGTCGCCCGGCTGCAGCGTCAGGTCGCGCTCGATGCGACCCTTGCCGATGATCTCGGAGAGCTTTTCGCCGCCCTTGAGGGGTTTGTAACGGTTGGCATCCTCGCCGCCTTCACCGGTGTTCGACTTGCCGCCGATTCGATTCATGGCGATGGCCAGCGTGGTATGCGCTTCGGTGGAAATCGAGCCCAGCGACATGGCGCCGGTGGCGAATCTCTTGACGATTTCCTTGGCCGCCTCGACTTCAGCGAGGGGCACCGGTGGACCGGCAGGCTTGATTTCGAACAGGCCGCGCAGGGTCAGGTGGCGGCGCGATTGATCGTTGATGAGTTCGGCATATTCCCGGTACGTTTGGGCATTGCCGGTACGCGTGGCGTGTTGCAGCTTGGCTATTGCCTCGGGCGTCAACAGGTGCTCCTCGCCGCGGATACGGAACGCGTATTCGCCACCTGCATCCAGCATGTTGGCAAGCACCGGATCGGAACCGAAGGCCTGTAGATGCCGTCGCAGGGCCTCCTCGGCAACTTCGAACAGGCCGACCCCCTCGATGTTGCTGGCGGTTCCGGTGAAGTACTTGTCGACGAAGCCGCGTTGCAGACCGATCGCCTCGAATATTTGCGCCCCGGTATAGGACATGTAGGTTGAGATGCCCATCTTCGACATCACCTTGCAGAGCCCCTTGCCGATGGCCTTGGTGAAGTTCTGGTGGTACTTCTTCTGCTTTTCCGCATCGCCGTGGGCGAGATCCGAGAGCGTATCCAGCGCCAGATACGGATGCACCGCCTCGGCGCCGTAGCCGCCGAGCAAGGCGAAGTGATGTACCTCGCGCGCTGAACCGGTCTCGACCACCAGACCGGTACTGGTGCGCAGTCCCTGCTGCACCAGATGCTGATGCACCGCGGATGCGGCGAGCAGCGCCGGAATCGCCAGGTGCTCGGCGTCGATGCTGCGATCCGAAACGATCAGGATATTGTGACCGGAGCGCACAGCGTCCTCGGCTTCGGCCACCAGCGAAGCCAGCCGCGCCTCGATGCCGGCACTCCCCCAGGCGGCCGGATAGCAGACGTCAATCTGGCTGGATCGGAACTTGCCGCCAGTATGGCGCTCAATCTCGAGGATTTTCGCCATGTCGCTGTGTGAAAGCACCGGCTGGGAGACTTCCAGGCGGATCGGCGGATTGATGTCGGAGATGCCGAGCAGATTCGGCTTCGGTCCGATGAATGAAGTCAGCGAGGTCACGATCTCTTCGCGGATCGGGTCGATCGGCGGATTGGTGACCTGGGCAAAGAGCTGTTTGAAATAGTTGTAGAACGGCTTGTTGCGCGATGAGAGCACGGTCAGCGCGGCATCGTTGCCCATCGATCCGAGCGCTTCCTCGCCGCTCATGGCCATCGGCTCAAGGATGAACTTGATATCCTCCTGGGTGTAGCCGAAGGCCTGCTGGCAATCCAGCAGGGAAGGCGTCGGATTGGGCAGGGCAGGGCTGTCGCAGGTAATCTCGTCGAGCTTGATGCGGATCTTGTCGATCCACTCGCTGTACGGCTTGGCATTCGCCAATGCATCCTTGAGTTCCTTGTCCTCGATGATGCGTCCCTGCACCAGGTCGATGAGGAACATCTTGCCGGGCTGCAGGCGCCATTTCTTGACGATCCTGCCTTCCGGGATCGGCAATACGCCGGCCTCCGACGCCATGATCACCAGGTCGTCGTCGGTGACCAGATAACGGGCCGGGCGCAATCCATTGCGGTCGAGCGTGGCGCCGATCTGCCGACCATCGGTAAAGGCCACGGCGGCCGGGCCGTCCCAGGGCTCCATCATCGCGGCGTGGTATTCGTAGAAGGCTCGACGGTTTTCGTCCATCGCCGCATGCTTTTCCCAGGCCTCGGGGATCATCAACATCATCGCGTGAGCTAGCGAATATCCGCCCATCACCAGCAGTTCGAGCGCGTTGTCGAAGGATGCGGAATCGGATTGGCCGTCATAGATCAACGGCCAGATCTTCTGCAAATCGGCACCCAGCACCGGCGAAGAGATCCCCTTTTCTCGAGCGCGGATCCAGTTCACGTTGCCGCGCAGCGTGTTGATCTCGCCGTTGTGGGCAATGAAACGAAACGGGTGCGCCAGATCCCAGGTCGGAAAAGTATTGGTCGAAAAGCGCTGATGCGCCAAGGCGAGCGCGGAGACGACACGGGTGTCCTGCAGGTCCAGATAAAAATTCTCGACCTGGTCCGCCAACAGCAGACCCTTATACACGATGGTTCGCGCCGAGAATGACGGCACATAGAACGCCTTGCCATGCTTGAGTTTGAGTCTCTGGATTGCATGGCCGGAGCGCTTGCGAATGATATAAAGCTTGCGCTCCAGAGCATCGGTAACCAGCACGTCGGTACCACGACCGACGAACAGCTGGCGGATCACCGGTTCGGACTCCTTCACCGATGCGCCCAGCACCGAATTATCCACCGGTACGTCGCGCCAGCCCAACAGGACCTGACCTTCGGCGCGCACTGCGCGTTCGATTTCCTCCTGGCAGGCCATTCGCGATGCGCTTTCGCGCGGCAGGAAAATCATGCCGACGCCATATTCGCCCGCCGGGGGCAGGTGGATACCCTGAACCGCCAGTTCGGCACGGAAGAAGCTGTCAGGAAGTTGAATCAGGATTCCCGAACCGTCGCCCGCCATGGGATCCGCGCCTACCGCCCCGCGGTGAGTCAGATTCCTGAGGATCTGCAAGCCTTGCTGGACGATGGCGTGGCTTTTCTGGTTCTTGATGTTGGCGACAAAGCCTACGCCACAAGCGTCGTGCTCGTTGGCGGGGTCGTAGAGACCCTGGCGCGGGGGGAGTGCCATCTCTCTTTCCTCAGCATGGAACCGCCGATCAACACAGCGGCCGGTAAAAAGCCGGGCGCCCCATTGAAGGAACAGCGCTCCGGCTTCTCAAAACCCAATGGGCGGACTTGGAAATATACCGCCAAACGCTGCTGAATTCAAGCTATTGCCGCGCTGGTACGCGTTTCTCGCCGGGCTCCGATGATTTCGAATTTCACGACCGGCCATGGTCGCTCCACGCCCTAGTCCTTGATCGTAAAGTTTGCTGTGGCTACCGTCCCGATCGGTGTCTTGAAGGATATTGAGAGCGGCACGCCTGAAGATCCCAAAGCCACACAGGTCAGGTCCGGCTGTTGCGGTTTGGAGATCAGTATCTTCTGCTCCGTACCGCCTGGCGAGTTGCTATCCTGAACTTTGTCCGGGGAAAGCGTGACTGTACCCAGGGCGGCCGGAATGGAAGGCGATGTCAGTTGAGTTCCAACCGGCAGCGGATTCCGGTTTTGATCGAATGCATAGAACGTGAAGATAGCGGTGCACTGACCCGTCCCACCCATCGAGAAGGTGGTATCCGTAACGTCTGTGCCGGGCACAAATGTAGACGGCGGCCTGGTCTTGTTGGCGTAGACCGCCGATCCGCTGGACAGCGCGATCACGTCGCTTTGCCGAACGTGGGCGGATCCCCAGGCCCCATCGCAGGTGCCGGCCTTGCCGGGGGCGTATGGCGAGGTGCTGATGCCACTGTTGCAGGGCGAACTGTTCGAAGAACTGAAGGAGATGGTCTGCTCGCCGGCATCCCAAACCCGGTTCTCGTTGCTGTCAATGAATACCTCGCCGAGATCATTGAAGGCTTCTCCCGCATCGTACCTGTTGTTGCCATTGGCATCGATAAAGCTCTCTTCGCCTACCGTATACGCCACCACGGTAATCCGACCATTGGCTGGCCGCGGATTGGCGCTGGTAAACGTTACGCTGCAGGTCCCGTTGAGAGTCGCGCAGGATGGTTCGATCTGACCGCCTCCGGAGATGAAGTTGATTGCGGTGCCGTCGGGCACCGGGTTGCCGAGCCGGTCGGAGGTGATGACCGTGGCGGAAGTCTTGACGCCATCGATACGCAAACCTTCGATGTCGTGGTCTTTGAGGCTCAACGAGAAGCGGTCCTGGGTCGGGCGACCGGTGGAGATCCTCAGTTGATTCGACTGGCTCACCAGTGAAGTTCCACCCAAACTGGCGTTGACCCATACGGCGGTTGGCGTCGATCCCGATTGGACAGTGACCGATGCTTCTCCGTTGGCGTCGGTCTGCTTGGTCACGGGCCCGCTTAGGCCATCCAGAAGTATGCCCCCGGTGCGTGTGGTCAAATCAAACGTCACATTGACGGCCGGGCTGACCGGTTGGTTATTGCTATCCACGACGCGGAACTTGATCAGCGAGCTCTCCACCAGCCCCGCCCCGCCGGTGCCTTTCAGCACGATCGTGGTCGGAGTCGCGGAGACGAACTGGATGCTGGCCGCCCCCGGGGAATTTACTTTCAGCGTGATGGTCTTGGCGACGGCCAGGCCGGCGACGCTGGCGGTAATCGTATCGGTCGATGCACATCCCTTGTCCGTATAGGTGGCAGTGGCAATGCCATTGGTAGTTTGGACGCTGGCAGGAAGCGTTGCTTTGCCCGTGCTTGCGCATAAAGACGCAAAATTAATCGTCACCGGTGTGTTCAACGGTACCCCTGTCACCGTCACGGATACGCTGGTGGTGGCATACGGAGACAGTGGATTGGTCCCGACCGTCATATTCGAAAGGCCCGCGTTGGCGGCACTGACGCTGAATCCTGCGCTGGCGGAAACCGCAACACCGTCCACGGTCGCAGTCGCGCTTATGGTGGTCGCGCCCGCGGCCGTCAGACTGGCGGCATCGATCAGGATGGTGGCCACGCCGGTGGAATCGGTCAGTGCCGTGCCGGTCGATGGGGTCATGGTTGCGAGCGTTACGGTGGTTGAGAATGTCACGACGGTATTCGGAACTCCCGAACCTGCGGCATTCCTGACTGTCGCCTTGACCTTGGCAGGACTTCCGGGGCTGATGCTGGATACAGCGATGCCGGTGCTTGAGTCTGTCAAGGCAACTGTGAGTCCCGGCACTCCCACGCTTGAAGCGCTAACGCTGAAAGCCGCGCTGCCCGAAACGGGTGAACCGCCCACGGTCGCGGTCGCGGTGATGTTAGCGGCGCCGGCAGCCAGCGGACCGGTTGGGTCAATCTGAATGGTAGCCATCCCCGATGCGTCGGTCAGTGCGGTTCCTGAGGCGGGAGTCATCGTCACCAGTGTCGCCGTGGTATTGAAGGTCACCACCGTGTTGGGCACCGCAGCCCCTGAGGCA
>Ga0163199_1000984_pt1 | contig 17729 bp, 6 predicted proteins | sample PL_2010_150m_FD_113537 | JGI IMG/M metagenome (GOLD analysis project Ga0163199, IMG submission 113537) | Freshwater microbial communities from Powell Lake, British Columbia, Canada to study Microbial Dark Matter (Phase II) - PL_2010_150m | ecosystem: Environmental > Aquatic > Freshwater > Lake ...
GGCGTATAAGTTATTCGGACACAGTTGTGCGCGCATTACCAAAAAAACTCAAATTGCAAATTTGGTTTATCATTTATTAATTTGGGTATCTTGTTGATATCATGATGTTTGAAATATACGGAACCTTATAAGTTTAGTACCGATAAATATTGGTATATGATTTGTTACTAACTTCTGTTATTTAACAATTTTATGACCGACATTTTTTTCGGTTAGTGTTTGTTATATAATTGATTGACTTGCTATTGTTTACGCAATAAGTATTGTTTGGGACCGTGAAGGTTCAAACTGTACCATACAAAACAGGAAATTTGGAGAATAAGTTATTGGTTTCAGCACGATAATGGTCACAAGAAAAAATTGTTTTTGGGAGCAAATGAATTTCTTCCCTGGTCTGCAACATTTTGTGGACCAGCGGCTATCCGTGTCTGGAAATTCTATCATGATTCAATTCTTTACCTTCCTCTTTCGCGATTTGCCATCAAAAGCATTGGCTGCCTTGGCCTTATTCCTGCTCACTGTTTCTCTGGTAAACGGTGCAACCGTCACCACTACCGGTTCGGGTAACTGGAACTCTACTACAAATAATGCTCCATGGCCTGGCGGCACAATCCCTTTAACAACTGACAACGTAATCATTGCTGCGACGCATGTCGTAACATTAACTTCAGGTACCTCCGTAGTTAATCTTACTTTAAATGCGACTACAAGTAAATTAATCATCAATTCAGGTCAGTCTTTAACTGTTACAGGAACTTTTGCCAACAGCGGGACAACAACCAATGGCGTGAACGGGCCCGGAACCATAATTTTTACCGGTACCGCATCATTTGGGTCATTAACGCCAACCGGAACGCTTCCCAATGTCACCATTGGCGACGGAACCAGTACAAATACCGTAACAATCGGTGCAAATACACTTCTGTCAGGTCTGACGGTGAGTGCAAATGCAACCTTGACGAACACAACCTTCACGGCAGGGATCAGCGGCAGTGTCTCTGTAAGTGGCACATTCACAGCAGGAACGGGCTTATACACCCTTAGTGGTGCAGGCCTAACCATTTCGGGTACCTTATCAATTCCATCTTTAACTTTAACGGGAAATTATTCAAATAGCGGTACGCTGACCTGCGCGACTGCCCTGACCGTGACAGGGGCGGCAGTGGTCCTTACCAATTTTGGCACTATCAACACAACCACTTCACTGGCAGGTACCGGCGCTCTGTCAAATACTGCTACCTTAAATATAAACGGAGCCTGCTCCATTACAACTTTAACCAATTCCGGAACAACAGCTATTTCAGGAAGCGGAGTAATTAACACCCCGCTGGCCACTTTTACCAATACCGGTACCATCAACCTTGGGGGATCTGGAACCATTGTAGGCATCACCAACAATACTGCAGGCATTGTTAACCTGGCAACCTCTGGGGCAATCGGCACTTTCAACAATGCCACTTCTTCCAGCACTCTTAATATCAGCACAACTCCAACCGTACCGACAATAACCACTCTGACCGTTGCAACGGTTGGCAACACTGTGAATTACACCGGAGCAGGCAATCAGACAGTCATCGATGTCGCTTATTCCAATTTGAATATTTCCGGTTCCGGCACCAAAACCTGGACAGAAGGTGCTGCCAGGGTCATGACCGGCAATCTGACCATTGGAGACGGTACTACGTTGAGTATCGCCGGGGGAGTTGCCTTCACCGTTACCGGAACGACGACAATTGGCAGCGGGACAAGTGGTACTTTAAGCATAACCAATGCTACGGGTACAAAGACCTTTACCGGGGCAGTTACCATCAACAACGGGGCCGACTTGACAGAAGATGTTGGTGTTGCTGCTCAACTCGCTTTCGGTTCTGATGTGACAATAGCAGGTACTTTAACAGAGGTTGGAGCAGCCGTTGTTGGCATAGCCGGCAATTTCACCAACAATGGAGCCTATACAGCCAGTACGGGTGTTCATACCTTCAGCGGGGCAACCAAGACCATTGGCGGAACATCAACCAATACCATCCCGACTGCTACTTTCACCAGAGCCTATACCAATACCGGGACACTTACTTCGGCTACGCTTCTTACGGTGACTGGTGTAGTATTGACCAACACAGGCACGGTCAACACAACAGCTTCCTTGGCCGGCACCGGTACATTATCAAATATAGCTGCATTAAATATCGGCGGGGCTTGTTCAATTACAACGCTAACCAATTCAGGTACTACAGGTATTACAGGAGCCCTTAACGTGACTACTGCCCTGGCCAGTTTTACCAATACCGGTACCCTCAACTTCAACGGCTCTGGTGCAATCACCGGAATTACCAGCTCAGGAACGATTAACAACAATACAACCAACACATTTGCTGCAATTACCAACACTGGCCCGCTTAACCTCAACGGTTCAGGAGCAATAGGCACCATCACCAACAATGCCGGCGGCATCGTTAACCTGGCAAGTTCGGGGACCATCACCTCCTTTGTCAATAACACCGCGACAAGCACGCTCAATATCAGCGCGCTAACCGTTCCCACATTCACAGGGCTGACAGTCGCTACGGCTGGCAACACGGTGAATTACACCGGAGCAGGAGACCAGACGGTTAAAGATGTTGCCTACTCCAACCTAAACATATCCGGTTCCGGCACCAAAACCTGGACAGAGGGAGCTGCAAGGATTATGTCAGGCAATCTGACCATCGCTGACGGTCCTGCTTTGAACGTTGACGGTGCTTTTGCATGGACTGTTTCGGGAACAACAATAGTCGGCAATGGAACCAGCGGTACATTGAACATCCTGAATGCCACAGGTTTAAAAACTTTTACCGGTGCGGTAACGATAGGCAACGGAGCTAACCTGACAGCAGCCGGTGCAACAGCCCTGACATTCGCCTCGGATTTTACCAACAACGGGACCTATTCAGCCAGTACCGGTGTCCATACCTTTTCGGGAGCTGCAAAGACCATCAATGGTTCAAATGCAATTTCAATTCCAAGCGTTGCAGTGACAGGAACCTATACGAACAATGGAACACTTACGGTAGGGACTGCATTATCCGGCGCCGGTAGCCTGACAAATAACAGCACTCTGAATATTGGCGGCACTTCATCCATCACAACTTTTGCCAATACTGGAACAACCACCATCTCGGGAGCCGGGGCAATCAGCACGATAGTTGCCAACTTCACCAATACCGGCACCGTCAACCTCAACGGTTCGGGAACCATTACAGGGATTACCAACAATGCTGCCGGTATTGTCAACCTGGCAAGTTCGGGCGCCATCACCACTTTTAACAACGCCACTGCTACGAGTACACTCAATATTAGTGCCCTCGCAGTGCCGGCCATCACCACACTCACGGCTACAACCGTCGGTAACACGGTGAATTACAACGGTGCCGGAACCCAAACCTGCAAGGGGACTACTTATGATAACCTTACCTTGTCAGGAAGCGGATTGAAAACATCAGCCGGTTTAACGGTCAATGGCATCCTCTCCATGGAAGGAACGGCAACTGCTTCGGCTCTGCCAACTTATGGCACAGACGCCACACTGCAGTACAAGGGATCCGCATCCCAGACCGCCGGCAATGAATTTGGCGCGACATTTGCCGGAGCCGGTGGGGTCATCGTGAACAATCCATCCGGCGTGATTCTGTCAGCCAGTAAAGCCATCATCGGCAATCTTTCCATCACGAGCGGTAAACTAGATTTAAGTACATTTCTTACACATACAGCAGGAGGCTTGTATTTAGGCGGAAGCCCGCAGGCAACTGGAGGAACCTATGGTGGAACAGGTTCAAGCGCAGGCACAACCAACTCAACTTACTTTGCTGACATCAGTATCGGACAAATAGCAATCAATGCCTGTACAGGAGGTACATGGCTCGGAGGAACGAGTACAGATTGGAACACTGCATCCAACTGGTGCGGGGGAACTGTTCCTACATCTGCCACCAATGTGGTGGTATCTTCGGTCGCTGCCAATCAACCCGTCATCACCGGAACGGCAGATTGCAACAACCTGACGGTATATGCCGGGGCAACCGTCACCAACAACGGTACGCTGACCGTTGCCGGCACGCTCTCCGGTGCAGGCACCATGACCAATGGTGCGCCTGGTACGTTAAATTTGAACGGAGGCTGCACCATTACCACTTTAACCAATACCGGAACCATCAACCTCGCAAGTTCCGGAACGATTACCGCCATTAACAATGCTGCCGCAACGAGTGTCCTAAATATCAGTGGTCTTCCAGGGCCCACGATTACCAACCTGACGGTCACAGCTGCCGGGAATACGGTGAATTACAACGGCGCAGGAGCGCAGACCGTCATAGATATCAATTATGGCGGCCATCTGACCATTTCCGGTTCCGGCACAAAAACCTGGACAGAGGCTGCTGCAAGGACCGTCACGGGAAACCTGACAATTGGCGATGGCCCTACCTTGAGTATCGCCGGGGGATTTGCCTTCACTGTTACCGGAACAACGACAATTGGCAGCGGGTCAAGTGGTACCATGAGTATAACCAATGCCACGGGTATAAAAACCTTTACTGGGGCAGTAACCATCAATGGTAATGCAATCCTGACAGAAACTGTTGCTGCCCAACTCGCATTCGGTTCTGATGTGACCATAACGGGCACTTTAACAGAGAATGGTGCTGCTGTTGTAGGCTTTGCCGGAAGTTTGACAAACAATGGAACTTACACGGCAAGTAGCGGCGTCCATACCTTCTCGGGCGCTGCCAAGACCATCAGTGGTTCAAATGCCATTTCAATCCCCAGTTCGGCAGTGACAGGAACCTATACCAACAATGGAACGTTTACGGTAGGGACTGCTTTATCCGGCGCTGGCGGATTGACCAACAGTGCAACAAAAAATTTAAGTTTGAACGGAAGCTGTTCAATTACAACTTTAACCAACGCGGGAACAACAGATATAACGGGAGCTCTCAATGTTACCACTGTCCTGGCCAATTTTACCAATTCCGGTATTGTTAATCTCAACGGATCAGGCACAATTACCGGCATTACCAACTCCGGCACACTCAACCTCCTGGTAACCGGATCCAATCCTGTTACCGCACTTACCAACACAGGTACAATTAACCTCAACGGGTCAGGTGCAATTGGCACCATCACCAACAATGCAGCCGGCATCGTTAACCTCTCCAGCTCTGGTACGATCACCACATTCACCAATGCCACTTCCACCAGCACGCTGAACATCAGCGCCCTGCCCGTTCCAATCATCACCACCCTGACTGTAGCCGCTGCCGGTAACACGGTAAATTATAACGGCGCCGGGAACCAGACCATCAAAGACCAGACATACGGTGGTAACCTGGGCCTTTCGGGCTCAGTCTTAAATACTAAACTATGGACGGAAGGAGCTGCCCGGACTGTTACCGGCAACCTGACAATCGGCGACAATACAACCCTGAGCCTGCCAGGGGCTTTTGCCTTCACTGTTACCGGAACTACAACCATTGGCGACGGGTCAAGCGGTTCGTTGAGCATCACAAATGCCACGGGGGTAAAAACCTTTACCGGGGCAGTAACCATTAACAACGGCGCCAGCCTGACAGAAAATGTTGCTGCCCAACTCGCTTTCGGCTCAGATGTTGCGATTACAGGTACAGGTTCCTTGACTGAATTTGGCGCTGCTGTGGTTGGAATTGCCGGAAATCTGACAAACAATGGAACTTACACGGCAAGTACCGGAGTCCATACTTTCAGCGGGGCAACCAAGACGATTGGCGGAACATCCACCAATACCATCCCGACTGCTACTTTCACCGGAGTCTATACCAATACCGGGACACTTACTTCGGCTACGCTTCTGACAGTGACTGGTGTAGTTCTGACTAACAATGGCACAGTCAACACAACAGCTTCATTGGCAGGCACCGGTACATTATCAAATAGTACTGCATTAAATATCGGAGGAGCTTGTTCGATTGCAACCCTGACCAATTCAGGGACCACAACAATTACAGGTGCCGGGGCAATCAGCACAGCAGTTGCCAACTTCACCAATACCGGCACCGTCAACCTCAACGGGTCGGGAACAATTACAGGGATCACCAACAATGCTGCCGGTATTGTCAACCTGGCAAATTCCGGGACAATTGCCAATTTTATCAATGCTAGCGCCACCAGTACCCTTAATATCAGCGCTGTTCCGGTGCCCACATTTACAGCCTTTACGGCAACCGCCGCCGGCAATACTGTAAATTACAGTGGTGCCGGAGCACAAACCATCAGGGCTGCTACTATATTTGATAACCTCACCTTATCCGGCAGCGGTGTAAAAACAACAGCTATTACTGTAACGGTCAACGGCATCCTCTCCCTGGAAGGAACGGCAACTGCTTCGGCCCTGCCTACTTATGGCGCAAATGCCACACTTCAGTACAAGGGATCCGCATCCCAGACCACCGGCAATGAATTTGGCGCAGCATTTGCCGGAACCGGTGGGGTCATCGTGGACAATACATCCGGTGTGATCCTCGCAGCCAGTAAAGCAATCACCGGCAATCTTTCCATAAAGAGCGGTACCCTGGATTTAGGTACATTTATTACCCATACTGCCGGGGGTTTGTATCTTGGCGGAACCCCTCAAACGACAGGAACAACCTACGGGGGAACCGGTTCCAGTGCAGTCAACATCATACCAACTTCCTTTGCTGTCAATACCGGATTAATAACGATCAGTGCCTGTACAGCAGGCACATGGATCGGAGGAACAAGCACAGACTGGAACACTGCATCCAACTGGTGCGGAGGTACGCTCCCTACTTCTGCCACCAATGTGGTGGTATCTTCGGTCGCTGCCAATCAACCCATCATTTCCGGAACGGCAGATTGCAACAATCTTACAGTATATGCCGGGGCAACCGTCACCAACAATGGCACACTCACCATTGCCGGGACAATCTCCGGAGCAGGCACAATGACCAATGGTGCGACTGGTACATTAAATATGAACGGAGCATGTTCAATCGCAATGCTAAACAACTTAGGAACATTAGCCACATCGGGAGCCGGTAACATTACCACTGTGGCAGGTAATTTTACCAATGCAGGTACCGTTAACCTCAACGGATCCGGAACCATTGCCGGTATAACCAACAATGCCGGCGGAACCGTAAACCTGGCCAATTCGGGTACCATCACTACTTTTAACAACGCCACTTCTACCAGCACACTCAATATCAGCGCGCTCATTGTGCCAACGATCACCAACCTGATCGTCACCACAGCCGGTAATACAGTAAACTACATCGGTGCAGGAGCGCAAACCGTCATCGATATCAATTATGGCGGCCATCTGAATATTTCCGGTTCCGGATTAAAATCGTGGACAGAGGCAGCTGCCCGTACTGTCGCAGGCAATCTGACCATTGGCAACGGCGCTATCTTAAACATCATCGGGGCATTTGCATTCAATGTAACGGGGACTTCAACCATTGGCGGTGGTACCAGCGGAACCTTGAGTATCACCAACGCTACGGGGGTAAAGACTTTTACCGGGGCGGTAACCATCGACAGCGGCGCTAACCTGACAGAAACTGCTGCTGCACAACTTGCATTTGTTTCGGATGTGTCCATATCGGGCACTTTAACAGAAAATGGTGCAGCTGTTGTTGGAATTGCCGGAAGTCTGACAAACAACGGAACCTACAACACCAGTAGCGGGGTTCATACCTTCTCGGGCGCGACCAAAACTATTGGGGGAACAACTGCCAGTTCCATTGCCAATACAGCCGTAACCGGGACTTACACCAACAACGGGACACTGACGGTTGGTACTGCCTTAACTGGTGCAGGCGGATTGACCAACAGTGCAACAGGTACTTTAAATATCGGGGGGACTTCCACCATTACAACACTTACGGCAAATGCCAGCGGAAACCTGGTTAATTATACCGGTACCGGACAGACGTTGAAAGTTATAGCCTACCACCATCTAACTTTGAGCGGTGGAACAGAAACCTTCGGAGCTATCACAACAATCGGAGGTAACTTAACATTAAGTGGTGGCGCTGCTGCAACGACAGCGGCAAATCTGGCAATTGCAGGCAATCTTACCGTCGGAAATGGCACAATTTTCACTGTGCCAAATTTTACATTGAGCGCAACTGATGTTACCGTAGCAGGTACCGTGACCGAGACAGGTGCGGCAACCGTCAGTATCGCCGGAAATTTCACAAACAACGGAACCTACACTGCAAATACCGGCCTTCATACCTTTTCAGGCGCCACCAAATCAATTGGCGGATCCAATGCTATTACCATTGCCAATGTGTCTTTAACAGGAACATACACAAATACAGGGATTCTAACAATTGGCACGGCCTTATCCGGCGCAGGAGGATTAACAAACGCCGGATCAGGCTTCCTGCACCTTAATTTTACAGGCGCTCCCGGTATTGCTTCTTTAACAGCTTCAGCATCAGGAAACACGGTGGATTATGGATATACTGGTTCACAAACAGTTATAGCAACAACTTACGATAACCTTGCCCTTTCAGGCAGCGGAACAAAAACCTTTGCCGGTGCGACAACTATCAACAGTAACCTCTCAATTGGCAGTGGAATCCTTGCCAACCTTGGTGCCGGATTTACCCATCCAACCGGTACATTGAACCTGGGCGGAAACGGACAAGCGGCAGGGTATTACGGAGGAACCTCTTCATCGGCAACTTACATCATTCCTGATTACTTTGTTACCAACACCGGTAAACTCAATGTAGGTTCAGGTTCATGTACATCCGGACTATGGCTGGGTGGAACGAGCGCTGACTGGAACACTGGCGCCAATTGGTGTGGGGGAACTGTTCCGACTTCCGCCACAAATGTGGTGGTATCTTCGGTCGCTACTTTTCAACCCGTCATCACCGGAACGGCAGATTGCAACAACCTTACGGTATATGCCGGGGCAACCGTCACCAACAACGCTACGCTGACTATTGCCGGGGCGTTCTCCGGTGCAGGGACCTTTATAAACGGCCCGTCAGGTACTTTAAATATGAACGGAACCTGTTCAATTACAACTTTTACCAATTCCGGAATCACGGCGATATCAGGAACAGGTAATGTGACTACTGCGTTGGCCGGTTTTACCAACTCCGGCACCATGAATAACAGTGGATCAGGTACCATTACAGGGATTACAAACTCCGGCACACTTAACCTTTCCGGGACCGGTGGCATCAACACGATAAACAACACAGGCACACTGAACCTCAACGGGTCAGGTGCAATAGTCGCCATCAACAACAATGCCGGCGGTACTGCCAACCTTACGAGTTCAGGAACAATCACTACTTTTACCAATGGCAGCGCTACAAGTTCACTTAATATCACCACTTCCGGAGTGGCCCCGGTTACTTATCTGACCGCCTCCGCTGCAAGTAACACCGTTAATTACAACTATGCCGGAGCGCAGACCGTCATTGATATCAATTATGGTGGCAATCTGACCATTTCCGGTTCCGGCACAAAGACCTGGACAGAAGCAGCAGTCGCAAAAACTGTTACAGGCAATCTCACCATTGGCGATAACTCAACGTTAAGCGTTGCCGGGGCATTTGCATTGACCGTTACGGGAACCTCAACCATTGGCGGCGGAACCAGCGGATCGCTGATCCTAACCAATGCCACGGGTATAAAAACTTTTACCGGGGCAGTAACCATTAACACCGGGGCGGACCTGACAGAAACTGTTGCTGCTCAACTTGCATTCGGTTCTGATGTGACAATAACGGCGGGCACATTAGCAGAAAATGGAGCAGCCTTAGTGGGAATTGCCGGAAATCTTACCAACAATGGAACTTACACGGCAAGTACCGGAGTCCATACCTTCTCGGGCGCCACCAAAACAATTGGCGGATCTTCCACCAACACTATCTCTTCTGCCACCTTTACCGGAAACTACACCAACTCCGGGACACTGACTTCGGCAACAGCCCTAACAGTGACAGGAGGAGCAGTTGTGCTTACCAACAGTGGCACTATCAATGCAACAACTTCGTTGGCAGGCACCGGCGGATTGACCAACAGTGCAACAGGTACGTTGAATATTGGCGGAACCTCTGCCATAACTACGCTTAACGCAGCTGCCGGCGGCAATTTGGTCAATTACAACGGAGCAGGGGCGCAGGTTGTCAAGGACATCGCCTATGGTGGTAACCTGACTATTTCCGGTTCCGGAACCAAGACCTAGACAGAGGGCGCCGCCAGGACCGTCACAGGCAATCTCTCCATTGGTGACGGCGCTATATTGAGCGTTGCCGGAGCATTTGCATTCAATGTTACGGGAACTTCAACCATAGGTGGCGGAACAAGCGGCTCGCTGAGCATAACCAATGCCACGGGTATAAAAACCCTTACAGGGGCGGTAACCATAAACAGCGGCGCCAGCCTGACAGAAAATATTGCTGCCCAACTCGCTTTCGGCTCAGATGTTACGATTACTGGTACCTTGACGGAATTTGGCGCTGCCGTTGTTGGCATTGCCGGAAGTCTGGCAAACAATGGAACTTACACGGCAAGTACCGGAGTCCATACTTTTAGTGGGGCAACCAAGACGATAAGTGGTTCATCTGTCAATACAATCCCTTCTGCCACCTTTACCGGAAACTACACCAACTCCGGGACACTGACTTCGTCAACAGCCCTGACGGTGACAGGAGGAGGAGTTGTGCTTACCAACAATGGCACTATCAATGCAACAACTTCGTTGGCAGGTACCGGCGGATTGACCAACGGGGCAACAGGTACTTTAAATATCGGAGGAACTTCCACCATTACCACATTTACGGCAAATGCTGTAGGAAACTTGGTAAATTACACCGGTACCGGACAGACGTTAAGAGTGATTGCTTACCATCACCTGACATTGAGCGGAGGGGCAGAAACCTTCGGGGCAATCACTACCATCGGAGGCAATTTAACTTTAAGCAATACAGCAACTGCAACCACAGCAGCTGGTTTAGCAATCAGCGGTAATCTATCTGTCGGGGATGGCACAACTTTAACGATTCCCGGTTTTACACTGGGTGTCACAGGCACAACCACTGTCGGGGGAGGAACTTCCGGTATAATCAGTATCAACAATGCTACCGGCACAAAGACTTTTTCGGGAGCGGTAACCATCAATGCCGGGGCTGCCCTGACAGAAACTGCGGCTGCCCAACTCGCTTTCGGCTCGGATGTGACAATAACAGGCACTTTAACAGAAAATACAACAGCTGTTGTGGACATTGCCGGAAGTCTGACAAACAATGGAACTTACACGGCAGGTTCCGGAGTGCATACTTTTTCTGGAACAACAAAAACCATTGGTGGTTTAACTGCCAATTCTATTGCCAGTACGGCCGTAACAGGGACTTACACCAACAACGGTACACTTACAGTTGGCACTGCCTTAACCGGCGCAGGTGGATTGACCAACAGTGCAACAGGTACGTTAAATATCGGGGGAACTTCCACCATTACAACGCTTACGGCAAATGCCATTGGAAACCTGGTTAATTATACCGGTACCGGACAGACGTTGAAAGTCACCGCCTACCATCACCTGACCCTGAGCGGAGGGGCAGAAACCTTCGGGGCCATCACGACAGTCGGCGGTAACTTAACATTAAGTGGCTCTGCTACTGCAACTACAGCGGCCAACCTGGCCATCGGTGGTAATCTGTCCGTCGGAGATGGCACTACCCTGACAGTTCCTGCTTTTACCTTAGACGTTACAGGTACGACAACAGTCGGGGGAGGCACATCAGGTACTTTGACGATTTCATCTGCCACCGGTACAAAAACATTTTCCGGTGCAGTAACCATCGCGAATGGAGCGGCCTTCACAGAAACTGCGGCTGCCCAACTCGCTTTCGGCTCAGATGTTACGATTACAGGTACCTTAACTGAATTTGGCGCTGCTGTTGTTGGAATTGCCGGCAATCTTACCAATAATGGAACCTTTACGGCAAGTACAAGTACTGTGTCATTAAACGGCGTTGCCCAGACAATTACAGGATCCTCCACCACAACATTCCACCATCTGACGGTTGCCAATTCGGGGGCAAAGACCCTCACAACCCTTCCGATCGTCAACGGTATCCTTTCGATGGAAGGTACTGCAACCGTTTCAACGGCCCCGACTTATGGCGTTGCCGCAACGCTGCAATACAATACTGCGACAGCAAGGAGTGCAGGAGTAGAATGGATTACCCCTTTTGCGGCAACCGGCGGGGTAATTATCGCCAATACCGGTGCAATTACTTTGAATGGCGCTTCCTCTTTCAATGCCAATGTTCCCCTGACTATCAACAACGGCGCAACTTTAACCCCCGGAGCCAACCTTTTGACACTTGGGGGTAATTTTACCGTTAACGGAACAGGAACCCTGACCAGCGGTTCAGGAGGCGTGACGATGGCAGGGACCGCTGTAACCCAAAATATATCAGGCTTTACTACTACTGGTCCAATTACTTTGGCCAAAACTGCAGGTACAGCCACTTTTTCCGGTAATGCGAGTGGCAATACGCTGACCATCAACGGATCAGGCAGTACATTGAACCTTGGAACAGGCTTAACCCATACCTTTACCGGAGATTTGACGCTATCGGCAGGCACCTTGAATGGAGGTTCAAGCACACTCAATGTTAATGCTACCAGCGCAACTGCCTGGAACGGAAACGGAAATTTGTTCACTTCGGGAACCAGTGCGGTTGTTTTCGGTGGCGCCGCCCAAACTCTTGCGGCGACAGCAACCACTTTCTACAATCTCAACCTGGCAGGAAGTTCGACCAAAACATTTACGTCAGCGACAACTGTTTCGAACAATCTGTCGATCAACTCCGGGGTAGTTGCCGACCTGGGAACCGGTCTTACTCATCCGGTAGGTAATTATCTCTATTTCGCCGGAGTCCTGAAACAACCAGGGTCATGGGGAAGTACGGCTTCAGCGGCCATCAATCAAATCAATCTCTATTTTGCTGCTACAACCGGCACATTGAATGTGACAAACGGTTCCGGGACATGGCTCGGAGGGACAAGTTCCGACTGGAACACTGCCTCCAACTGGAGCGGGTCGATCATTCCAACCTCTTCCATGAATGTTATCATATCTTCAGGTGGTATTCAACCGGTTATCAGTGGCAGCACACCGGCCAACGATTTAACCATTTCCGGTCCGGGTACATTCAACATACAAAATGGGGCAACCATGACCCTTCAACCGGGACCGGTGCTTACCCTGGCTTCCGGTACAACTGTTACCACTACCGGTACCGGCAAATTCATTCTGGAACCGGGCGCCAGCTACCTGAACAACAGTGCAAGTACACCCACGCTGCAAGTTCAACAAACCTTTACCGGAAGCAAAGGCTGGCGCATGATGTCATCGCCCGTTGCGACAAACTATTCGGCAATGTTCGCTTCTCCGTTGGTTGCCCAGGGATTTCCAGATTCTTCATTCCCAACCCTTCAGCCAAACCTGCTCCTGTGGGACGAGACCGATGGCGGTTCGACCCTCCAGGCATGGAGGAAGCCTACAGCTCTGAGTAACAGTATCCCTGCCGGTCTTGGACACTTCTTTTACAATTTCAACGGTGCGGGAAGGCTTAATTTAGACGGTTCATCATCCGGCTTTAATTATTCGGACGTTCTTCCGATAACCCTGTCGGCTACTGGAGCTGAAAATTCAATGACAGGCGGAAGCTTCAACTACACGATTACCAAGACGCCAAGGACCACGGGTGCGGCACCGGTTACCACCGATGTGGTAGCCTATGCAGCCAATGAAGGCTGGAACCTGATTGGCAATCCCACGGCCAGTACGATCGACTGGGATTCCGGTGGCGCATGGACCAAAACCAATGTTGACAATACAATCTATATTTGGGACCCGTCGGCGAACGACTATCTGACCTGGAACGGAACTACAGGTACTCTCGGCAATGGTCGAATAGCCCCTTGCCAGGCCCTCTGGGTCAAGGCAAATGCAGCTTCGCCTGCCCTAAGCTTTACCAATGCAGCCAAGACTTCAACTGCAGCCACATTCCTGAAAAGCGCGGATATCAACGGAGCAGTTTCCGTGCCAATGACACTCCAGCTGAACGGGATGAAAACCACATCCTTCATTAACCTCAGCGACCAGGGCATGGTTGGTGTAGACCCATGGGATGCCTACCGGCTCGAACCAATGAGCAATACCTGGCTGGCTTTGTACATGAACAGCTCATCATCTGATAATTTGCCGCTGGTCATCAACAACCTCCCGTTGAACGTCACCAAAGAGATGAGGATTCCGGTTTATGTCGATGCGATGCAAAATAGCGCACATGTCGGCGGCAGCTTTACACTTCAGTGGAATATCCCTGCCAACTGGCCTTCCGGCTTGACCATTACCCTGTTGGACCACAACAATCAGACTGCTATTTCCATGTTGAACCAGCATGAGTACAAATTCAACATGAGTGCAAACAAAAATGCAAAACCGGCATCCTACAATCCGCTGCAAATGCCAGACCATATAGTTACGCCAACCGGCAACAGTACAGGTCTGAAAAGCAGTCAATTACAACCTTTTACTATTATAATTAAGCTAGGTGATACCTCAGCTATTCCCGTTTATGAAGACAATAAACCGATGCTTTTACCTCCTGCCCCCAATCCATTCGGACAGAGCACGGTCGTATCATTCAGGTTACCTGATGCAGCCCCGGTTCGCCTCGACCTTTTTGACCTATCAGGACGCCTGATAGAGACCATTGCCTCAGGTAATTACAATGCAGGGCTGACCGAACTCGACTGGCAACCACAAAACCTGGTACCGGGTATCTACCTGATCCGGATGACAAGTGGCAAAACTGTTTTGACTGTAAAAGGAATTAAAATCAAAAATTAATTGAAAAATGAAAAATAAAAATAAATTTGAAACAGAATATATAGTTTTAAAGTATCATCTTACACGGGGATTAACATTCAGAGACTGTATAAATTTTGAAAATCAATATGCCGGAGGTCCCGCTTAGGCGGGATGGGTAGAAAGCAAATGATTGATAGGCCATTTCGTCCCGCACGGGACGAGACAATCACAATTTGTCGATTTTCTACCAACATTAAATCCCTACCGGGATTAAAAAAATTAAATTAAAACAATATCTCATTGTATATCAGAAATTTTCAAATTCTAAAATTGACAATCTTATTATCATGATATTCCGGACCACCTATATTGTTCTTATAGCATTATTGCTGGGAAATGCAGCTAAAGCACAGGTTACACCCGATCCAACCATTGTTATCAATGTTTCTGCTACTTTAATCAGTGATACGCCAATTGTGATGACCACGCTGAACAATATGGTAGTTGCCGGCGCTCCTGACGAAAAACAAGAAATCTATGTTTCCCCGATTACCAGTCCCAACGCAGGATTATTGCTGGCAAAGGGGCGCCCGGGTTCCCAGGCACGCATGACTTACATCATCTCGGAAGTCCTGAGTGAACAGGAGCATATGGGCAGTATATCAATGAAATATGAGATGAGCGGCAATGCCAAAAGGATTCAACGTACCTCGCAGTTAATCGATACAGGTGAGGCAGTGCTCAATTTCGATGAAGATGGGCTCTATTATCTCTGGGTTGGAGGACATATCGATGTTAGCAAGGCAGTCTCCGGAAAATACAATGGACAGTTTACCATCCAAATTGAATACATCTGATGGCAAACAAAAAAAAATATGGTCTGTTTTTCTGGCTGGCTGTTACTTTGTTGACAGCTCCTTCTGCGCACGGCCAGCGGATTACCTTTGGAACCTGGGCCGGAAGCAACATTGTGATTACGCCTGTAGCAACCAATAGCCTCGATTTTGGGGTCCTGGTCAAAGGTGAACCAGCCATATCTATTGACATTGCGCACGCAACCGGGTTCGAAATTACCGCTCCCCTGGGTTTCGATCTTACGTTAACCATCTCCTCTCCTACAACACTTGATGGCCCCAATAGCAAAACCATTCCTTTTGACCTGAAGTTTGCCTATTCCAATCAGGGATTGATCGAATCAGTGGCAAGGCTCAATACCGTGGAAGTGACAACCGGGTTCAATGAGGTTACATTTCCTGTAAAGAGAAGTGCAATGGGACTTCCTGCGCCACCACCGACCCCATTGGATGGGACCAATTCCACCAGGACACTGGCCAAGGCATATCTGTACATTTATGGCTCTGTCGGCCCCGCCGGCGGAAGTGCAGATGCCGGAGCATACACCGGAACTGTAAACATAACTGTTGCATATACCGGTTTATAAAGGAGTGATCCGGTCTCTCAGACCAGCGTATTTTACCCCAAACCCCTGAAGGGGCTTATAGAGTTGTGCAACATGCAAATGAGATTGAAAAGAGCGCAAATGAAATTGAAAACGCATAATAGTATCGGTGGTCAGCATCCTGAAGTCCCCTTCAGGGGATTTAGGGGTGAAAACCGGAGAGGCACTGCAGTATGAACAATTTTTTACCCCAAACCCCTGAAGGGGCTTTTAGAGTTGTGCAATTATGAGTATTAGTGATCAAGTTTCGATGTTTTACAATGCAAAACCCATTATTTTTGAGCGGGCAAAGGCTATGCGTGAGCATATGACCCTAGCAGAAAAATCCGTTTGGGGATTACTGAATTCAAAAAAGATGCTGGGATTACGATTTAAGGCTCAACATCCGATCGACATTTTTATTGCTGATTTCTATTGTCATTCACTTAAACTTGTTATAGAATTAGATGGCGGAATACATCAATCAAAAGAACAGAAAGAATACGATATTGGCCGGGAAGCAGAACTAGAACGCTTTGGGATCAGGGTGATACGATTTACAAATGAAGAAGTAGAGAATGATATTGAAAAGGTCAGGCATGAAATTGAAATAGTGTGTCAGAAACGGCGATCAGCCATCTGAAGTCCCCTTCAGAGGCTGTCCCGATAGGTTGGGAGGATTTAGCATGGCAAATACATCTATCGCACAACTGTATTTACAATTGTTACATTTTCCTACAATCTGAGTTAAAATGTTACGATCCCTTTTTGAAACAATAAACTTCAATCATCGTTTAATTTCAGTATATCAACGTGTTACGCAACAAATCAAGAGATCAAAGCAAATTACAAAATTTTTGGCATACCGTTTGTAGTAAGCAAACTGGTAACAATTGTTTCCGCAATATAGCGCCGAAGGAGTAAATATGGACCCAATGCAATTTCTCAGATCAGGAATCCGACAAACCAACAGCTTCAGACTGATGTTGCTTGCGGTTGTCTTGATGGCTGATCTCCAGTCTGCTATGTCGCAATATGTTGAGATACAGGTTGACCTGCTTTCGCAAAGCAGGGTCAATTCGCCCATGGGAGCCTCAGACAATGCAACAAAGGTTCTGAAGGGAAGCAATCATTTGCAATGGCTCAGCATTACGGTTGTCGAGAACATTGACTTGTGCGTGACCATCAAGTACTGCGAACTCCCTGAAGGTGAAACCCCGGTTCCGGCCGTTTACCTGAACAATGGGACATCCAATACCGAACAGGCCCTGCAATTTAGTGGCAACCACGCTCAGTTTGCCGTTGACAACAGCGGCAGGCTGATACGAAAAATGCGCGGACCGCCTGTCACGTTGACCGCCTGGGTTGGATTGCCGGCTGCCCAAATTCGTGAAGTAA
>Ga0163199_1000985_pt1 | contig 17726 bp, 20 predicted proteins | sample PL_2010_150m_FD_113537 | JGI IMG/M metagenome (GOLD analysis project Ga0163199, IMG submission 113537) | Freshwater microbial communities from Powell Lake, British Columbia, Canada to study Microbial Dark Matter (Phase II) - PL_2010_150m | ecosystem: Environmental > Aquatic > Freshwater > Lake ...
CACAATACACTTCACCCATGCGGGCGTCGAGGCAAGCGAATATCCGTTCCGTTGCCGCGGATCTTGAATGAGCTGTCACCGCCAGCGCTTCCAGGGTCGAGACGCCAAGCACCGGCAAGTCAAGGCCGAAAGCCAGCCCTTGCGCCACGCCACACGCCAGGCGCAAACCCGTAAACCCGCCCGGCCCCGCGCCGAAAGCGATGCCATCGAGACCCGCAAAGACCATCCCTGCTTCGGTAAGAGCTTCCTTTATCCAGGGAAGCAAAAATTCCGAACCACCATTGGGAATAATCCCGGCCCGCTCGATGAGTTTCCCATCGAGCCAAAGAGCGACAGACAGGTGGTGAGTGGAGGTTTCGATGGCAATGAGATTCACGTCGCGATTTTACCTGAGCTCACTAATTGATCGCATGCCCCTCGCTCGGTGTCCCTTCGCAACGAGCCTAAGCAACTGCTTGATATTCTGGCAGTGAGGACAACCCGGTGGATCGCGTCCATTGCCGGGTCCCGGAGACCCACCCCGTAGTGACGCTAGTCAGGCCGGTACCGTCGATAGATGTCACGACCCGCCGCATTGATGTCACGCCGTATTTGCTGCCGTTCTTCGGGCGACAGGCGCTCCAGTCCCTGGCCGGGACCGGGTCCATGGTCCGGGACCGGCTTCAACTCATCAGCCTGCCGGATCGCGGACGCCTCGCGAAGATTTGGTTGGCCGGCGTTGCGATCAACTCTCTTCAGTTCGTGCCGCCGCATGAAAGGGCGCCGTAACTCCCCGGCGTTCTGCCCCTTCGTCATGTCCCGCTCACGCAGCATTTCCTGCTGTGCGTTGACCGGCGCCGAAACGCTAATCAAAGTCAGCAAAAAGGTGGCGAGGCAGGACAAGAATTTCATAGTGATGGCTTATCGACTTGGCGCCCGGACTAATTATTGAAGGACGGAATCCAGCAATACGATGTTCATTGTAGAGGATGCAGGATGTGCGACTATTGGGTTGTGCGTGGCAATTGTAATAATCTGTAACCGGCGGCTTGGCGCGGTTCGTCAATCCGGAAAGGATCGCCCTATGACGCTGATCACGTCGTACTATCCGGCATACTTTCACTTCGAATCGAACAAAGGCTGGATCGATGTGAGGTACACTACCTCTCTGATGGGCTTCTCAGCCCGCATTCAAGACTTGTTGTCATGTCATCGGCAATCTTCGCTTAGCAAGAGGGACACTAATGAAACGGCACCATCACTTTATCGCAGTTGCATCGGCAATGTTTTTCTTGGCGGGCTGCATTGGAAATGCATTCGACCTGGGTAGCTCCGCGAATCCTCCTCCGGACGTCAAAGTCGTTGCCGGCGACAGCAGTGCAACCGTTAGCTGGACAATGGCACCAAACGTGCAGTACTGGATATTTTCGGCGCCAACAAATTTCATTACGACAGATAATTGGAGCAAGCTGTTCGGCAGCAAAGCCAACATCAACGCGGTCTCTCCTCAGGTGATTAGCGGCCTGTCGAACGATTTCCAATACTCCTTCACGATCAACGGAAGAATTGATGGCGGCCCCGGCGGCCCTGGCAGCACTTCCGTCTCCATCGTACCCCGGCTCGCCGGCGCGGAATGGTCGGTGGGGAAACCACTCGCCAATGATTTGCGAAGCACGGCTTTCGGCACGGTTTTCGTCGCCGTAGGCGCCCACGGTGCGTTGTCTTCGAGTCCTGATTTCAATTCATGGACGACCGCCACCTGGACACCACTGACAAATCCGTTGGTGAGCCTTCCGGATCTTAACGCAGTCGCCTATGGACTCTCCGGCTATATGGCGGCGGGCGCCGGAGGCGCGCTGCTTTTCAGTGCGGACGCGATCACCTGGACCGCACAAAGCAGTGGAACCAGTAGTGATCTATATGCCCTCACCAATAATGGCAGCAGTTTGTTAGTGGCGGTGGCCGCGGGGGCGAACGGCACCATCATCAACAGCGGGGATGGCAAGACCTGGACGCTGGCAAATTCCGGCACGGCTAATGACCTGCTCGGCCTGACCTACGGGGGCGGCATCTTCGTGGCGGTCGGAGCAAATGGCACACTGCTGACCAGCACGAACGGAGTCACGTGGCAGCCGGTTGCCTCGAATACCACACTCAAGCTGAATAGCGTCGCCTACGGTATCAGCACGACGACTGGGGTAGCAACGTTCGTCGCCGTCGGAAATGCCGGAGTCCTCGTCACCAGCACCGATGGGGTAACGTGGACCGTCCAGAGCACCATCACATCGAACAATCTGAATTCAGTCACCTACGGCCGTCAATTCGTAGTAGTTGGGGACAACGGAACCATATTCACCAGTACTGACGGGAGTTCCTGGCAGGCTCGAGCTTCCGGTACACTCAGTAGCCTGAAGTCAGTCGGGCATGGTTTGACCAACTATTCAGTTGTAGGTGCAAGTGGAACGAACTTGTCCGCAATCTAGGGCAATCTTTTCCGGACCTCGCCTCGTGACCGCTATCCTTGGTTAACGGCGCAAAAAAGCAGGCCGAAGAATTCCGACGACAGATCGATGAACGAAAAACCCAAAATCCTGGTGGTCGACGATGACTTGCGCTTGCGCGAACTGCTTAACCGTTATCTGACGGAACAGGGCTTTACCGTCAAACCGGTTGAAAATGCGGTTGCCATGGACAAGATGCTGACGCGCGAACTTTACGATCTTCTAGTCCTTGACTTGATGCTCCCGGGAGAAGACGGCCTGGCGATTTGTCGTCGCCTCCGTGGGGAGAACAGCCCGCACCGCGACTTGCCGATCATCATGCTCACTGCAAAGGGCGATGATATCGACCGGATAGTTGGGCTCGAAATGGGTGCCGATGACTACCTCCCCAAACCATTCAATCCTCGCGAACTGGTTGCCCGTATCCATGCCGTGTTGCGCCGGCAAAGTGCCGCTCCGCCGCCTGGTGCGCCCACGACTGAGGAAGAGATCGTCGCCTTCGGCGGCGTCAGCCTTAACCTTGCGACACGTGAATTGAGTCGTGGCAAGCAGACGACGCAACTCACGACCGGTGAATTTGCTGTACTCAAAGTGCTGGTGCAACGTCCTCGCCAGCCATTGTCACGCGACAAGCTGATGGAGTTGGCGCGCGGCCGGGAGTACGACGTATTTGACCGTTCCATCGATGTGCAGATCTCGCGCCTCCGCAAGCTTGTCGAAGATGATCCGGCCAAACCGCGATATGTGCAGACAGTTTGGGGATTCGGCTACGTTTTTGTGCCGGACGGGACCAAGCACGCGTAATGAGATTCTGGCCAGGCACCTTGTTATGGCGCACGTTTCTGCTGGTTGCCATACTGATGTCACTGTCGATGCTGGCCTGGTTCAACATCTACAGGGCCTACGAACGCGAACCGCGAGCGCGGCAGCTATCTCAATTGCTGGTCAGCGTGGTGAACCTCACGCGCAGCGCGCTCATCAGTGCGAAACCGGAAAAGCGTCGCGACTTGCTGCTGGAGCTCTCCGATCGCGAGGGCATTCATCTATATCCAGCCGAAAGCAATGAAACCATCGCCCCACTGCCAGACCAAGCGCTGCTAGCCCTGGTAGCCGAACAATTGCGTCGCGAACTCGGCCCGCGAACTCGCCTGACACTTGAGCGTGAAGGCGAACTGGCGGTGTTCGTCAGTTTCCGGATTGACGAAGAAGAGGAGGGGGAATACTGGCTTGCCCTGCCGATCGAGCGCATCGAACGCAGCATTCCCTGGCAATGGATAGGTTGGGGCATCGCCGCATTGCTACTTTCATTGTGCGGCGCCTATCTGATCATGTTTCGAGTTACCCGCCCGTTGAAGGCGCTTTCGTTTTCCGCGATGGAGATCGGTCGTGGTCACACGCCGCCCGCCATTGACGAACAAGGACCCTCCGAGATTGTTGCGGTGGCACGCGCCTTCAATCAGATGTCGGCGGATCTCGCCCGCCTCGACAGCGACCGCGCGCTGATCATGGCCGGCATTTCCCATGATCTGCGCACTCCGCTCACGCGCCTGCGAATGAGCATAGAACTCTCGGGAGCTGATGAAGCAACCCGAAACAGCATGGTCTCCGACGTCGAGGAGATGGACTTGACGATCGGCCAGTTTCTCGATTTTGCGCGCGAAACATCGGGAGAAACCTTGCAGGAAACTGGACTTGCATCGCTGCTCGACGACGTTGCTGATAAATTTGGACGCCGAGGCTTGCCGATCACCACCGATCTGACCGTCGTGCCGCCGTTGCAGGTTCGCCCGCAGAGCCTGCGCCGGGCGGTCGCCAACCTGATCGACAACGCCCAGCGCCATGCCGCCGCCGACCAGCCTGTGTTGCTCACCCTGAGTCGGGAACAGCGCCAAGTCATGATTGAGGTTTGCGATCGAGGACCAGGGATTCCGGAACAGGAGGCGGAACGCCTCAAGCTGCCATTCACGCGTCTTGACGCTGCGCGCAGCAACGTCAGCGGCGCCGGACTCGGACTGGCAATCGTCGACCGCATCGTGCAAACTCATAACGGACGCCTCGATCTCCTGCCGCGCCTCGGAGGCGGATTGATCGCCAGGATCACGCTGCCGCTCCCGTGACCGATCAGCAGAATCCCACCTTGTCCGTTCCCTATCGTCCTCAAGTATCGACGCTTACCAACAACGTCACTGCCTGCGCTGCGATTGCTTCGCCCCGCCCGGTGAAGCCCAGTCTTTCGGTGGTCTTGCCCTTGATATTCACACACGCTGCCTCGATGCCGAGATCCGCAGCGATAATCGTTCGCATGGCATCGACGTATGGAGCGATGCGCGGCGCCTGCGCGACAACGGTAGCATCTACGTTGCACACCCGCCAGCCAGCCTGACGTATGCCAAGCATGCTCTCGCGCAGCAGCAGGCGGCTATCGGCGCCCGCCCAGCGTTCATCGGTGTCCGGGAAATGTCGGCCTATGTCACCCAAGCCGGCAGCCCCGAGTATGGCGTCGGTAATCGCATGCAACAGCACATCGGCGTCAGAGTGCCCGTGCAAACCGTACCCGAAGGGAACTTCGACGCCGCCGAGCAGCAAGCGACGACCCGGGACGAGCGGATGCACGTCGAAGCCTTGGCCAATTCTAAAAATCATGTTCATGCCTCTGCTTCCCCCTCTTTGCGATGCCGCAAGATCCACTCGGCAAGAAGCAAGTCGGGAGGATAAGTGACTTTGAGATTGGTGGCATCCGCCGCCACCAGTTTGGGTCGGAAGCCCAGGGCTTCCATCGCGCCGGCTTCGTCGGTGATTCCATTCAGATTGGCGTGACTCTCCAGCGCGCGGCGCAAGTATGCGTGCCGAAACATCTGCGGTGTCTGGGCCTGCCAAAGCGCCGATCTGGACACCGTGGTCTCGATCCGATTCGTCGCGTCGGCATGTTTCAGCGTGTCCGCCACGGGCACCGCCAAAATACCCCCGACTTCATCGTCGGCTATTGCGTCCATGAGTGCATCAACATGCCACGGTGCCAGGCATGGCCGCGCCGCGTCATGCACCAAGATCCAGTCCTGCGCTCCAACCTGGGCGGCCGTGGCGCGCAAGCCGTTGCGTACGCTTTCGGCGCGTGTGGTTCCGCCGCAAAACAAGGGCACCAGTTTGCTCCCAAGATCTGACCAGTCGTGGCTGCTCCATTCCTCATCCTCCGGCGCCAGCACGACGAACACACGACTGATCCGGGGCAGTGAACAAAGCGTCGCGAGGGCATGATAAATCAGCGGACGGCCGGCAAGCGGAAGATATTGTTTCGGGCGTCTGGCAACGCCTTCGCCGCCCATGCGCGCGCCTCCGCCCGCCGCGGGGACCAAGGCGAAATAGCAAGTTGCAGGCGGGTCAGCAATTGTCATATCGGGATTGTAAGGACTAGAATTAAGTTGTGCTACCTGCATGTTCAAAGGAGGTGACGCCATGAGTGCCTTGCCAGTATCCATACGCCCCCCTGCGGTCGCCGGGATGTTCTATTCCGGAACCATGACCACTTTGAATACTGACGTGCGGGACTATCTGACAGACGCCGATAGCGCACGGGCATTCTCGCCGAAAGCCTTGATCGTGCCCCATGCGGGTTATGTTTATTCCGGCCCTGTCGCCGCCAGCGCTTATGCCTGTCTTGCCTCCGAACGGACCCGCATTCGACGTGTGGTGCTGTTAGGGCCGACTCACCGAGTCGCCATCCAGGGTCTGGCCTTGCCGGAATCGGCCGCGTTCGATACACCGCTAGGCAGAGTGCCGCTTGATGCGGGGCTGGTTAAGGCAGTGGAGTCTCTGCCACAAGTAACGCGCAGCGACGCCGCCCATGCCATGGAACACTCACTGGAAGTGCAACTGCCTTTCCTGCAGGTCGCGCTGGGCGAATTCACACTCCTGCCACTGGCAGTCGGCAGGGTCGGTCCCGATGATGTCGCCGAGGTGCTCGACCGAGTCTGGGGTGGTCCGGAAACCCTGATCGTCATCAGTTCGGACCTGTCTCACTACCGTTCCTACGCCGAAGCGCAGCGCCTGGACCAGGAGACGGCGCGACAGATCGTTGCACTGGAGCCACTGTCGAATCATGATCAAGCCTGCGGCGCCACGCCGGTTAACGGGCTGCTGCTATGTGCAAGGCGACGGGGACTCGTGGCGCAGCTGCTGGACTTGCGCAACTCCGGGGATACTGCCGGCGATCGCTCGCGTGTCGTTGGTTACGGCGCATTCGCATTCACCGAATCCGCATCTGATGGATAATGAATTGGGGAATACTTTGCTGGTCATGGCACGCAATGCCATTGCCGACAAATTAGGCGGAATACATGTCTCCGAACCGATTGATCGGCCGCAACTGGCTCAGCCTGGCGCCGTCTTCGTTACACTGACGAAAACCCGGGAATTGCGCGGCTGTATTGGTTCGCTTGAGGCGTGGCGTCCGCTTCGCGACGATGTCGTCGCCAACGCCCGTGCGGCGGCATTCAATGATCCACGATTCGCACCGGTGCAGGCCGGCGAACTGGCCGACATTCGCGTCGAAGTCTCGCTGCTCAGTCCGGCCGAACCCATTTCCTTCATTGGCGAAGATGATGCCATCGGCCAGCTCAGGCCTAATATCGACGGCGTGATTCTTGAGTGCGGCCGGCATCGCGGAACATTTCTTCCGCAAGTCTGGGAGAGCCTGCCGGAGTCGCACCAATTCATGGCTCAACTTAAACGCAAGGCAGGCTTGCCACCGGACTTCTGGAGCACGGATGTCAAAGTATCCCGCTACTGCGTTGAAAAGTGGAAGGAACAGACATGAGCGTTGCCGAGAGCGAATATCCAGCCCGCTGGTGGCACGAGCTGGAGGACGGTCGCATTCAATGCGACCTCTGTCCGCGCGATTGCAAGCTTCATGAGGGCCAACGCGGCGCCTGCTTCGTCCGCGCCATGCGGGACGGCAAGCTGGTCTTGACCACTTACGGACGAAGTTCCGGCTTCTGCATCGATCCTATCGAAAAGAAACCGCTCTACAATTTCTACCCGGGCTCCAGCGTGCTGTCCTTTGGCACCGCCGGCTGTAACCTCGCCTGCAAATTCTGCCAGAACTGGGACATCTCGAAATCGCGCCAAATGGACACGCTGATGGACGCCGCGTCGCCATTGGCCATCGCCGCAGCTGCCAGTACACACGGCAGCAGGAGTGTCGCCTTCACCTACAACGACCCGGTCATTTTTGCCGAATATGCGATGGATACAGCAGACGCTTGCCACGCCCAAGGTATCCAGACGGTGGCCGTCACCGCCGGCTACATTCACGCCGCGCCGCGCCGCGAGTTCTTCGCCAAGATGGACGCGGCAAACATCGACCTAAAAGGCTTTACGGAAGATTTCTACTTCAAGCTGTGCGTCGGCCATCTCAATGATGTGCTCGACACTCTCGCCTATGTTCATCACGAAACGAACTGCTGGCTCGAAATCACCACGCTGCTGATCCCCGGACGCAACGACTCGATCCAGGAAGTGACGGAACTGTCGAAATGGGTGGCGCGCGAACTCGGTCCTGACGTTCCTCTGCACTTCTCCGCCTTCCACCCCGACTACAAACTGCGCGATGTGACTGCAACGCCCCCTGCCACGCTGGCCAGAGCCCGCAAAATCGGCCTTGAGCAAGGCCTGCATTACGTGTACACAGGCAATGTCCACGACAGGGACGGCGATACCACCCGTTGCCAGGGCTGCGGTACAGCGGTTGTCGAACGAGATTGGTACGAAATACTCAGTTACGCGATAACCAACGACGGTCGCTGCGAACACTGCGGCGTCATCGTTGCCGGCCGTTACGGAGACTACCAGAAAGCGTTCGGCGCGCGTCGGATTCCGGTCAGGATGTCCGCCTGAGCGGCTCGCAAATATGCGTCAAGGCTTGGCAAAGCGCAACACGAACTTGTCCGATGGAACGCCCTTCATGTCAAAGTAGGCCTGTTCGCGCGGATCCGCCGGATTTCGCAAGAAAGTTGCCGACGCCTCCAGGGTAAATCCGGCGCGCTGGATTTCATCGATCAAGGTACCCTCATCGATCCTATGCAATGACTTGGTCTGGGCAAGCCCGATGCCGGGTTTGGTGCTATGGTCAATCAGGATCAGATGCCCGCCGGACTTCAGGGAATTGAAAATTCCGCGATTCATTTTGGCACGGTCCACCGTGGTGTTGACGATGTCATGGTAGGACAGTATCAGAGTTACCAGATCCACCCTCGGCGCATCGGCGGGATAGGGATCGTCAAAGGGGCGAATCAGAAGGGTGATATTTGAATCCGGATGATCGGCGAGCCGCTTTTCAAGGCCCGGGCGCAATTGTGTCACCTGTGCCCAGGCTTTGCCCGAGGTGCCAACCGCCAGAGCCAGCAACTGGGCGGAAAATCCGCCGCCCGAAGCGATGTCCAGCACGTGTTGACCCAAGCGCAGTTGCGCGAATTCGAGCAGTTCAAGGGGCTTGCGCGTCGCATCGGCGATCCTGTCGGCGTCGGTCCGTATTGGACTGGCGATTGCCAGTTTGTAATTTTCCGTGTCCACCGTCGGCACTGACGCGCATGCGCTCAAAACAAGGGCAACGCCGAACAGACTAACGATCATCGACAACTTGCCCACTCGCGTTTTCGATTTTAAATTCATCATGTTTAAAGGCTCATTTTAGGAATCTATTTGCGAGACCGACGCGCTGCCCACCGGTCGCGTGAACCATGGAGATTGACCAGCCACGCCAGGCTGTAGCGGCCGCCTCTGGAACTCAGTTGACGAGTTCCTTCCTGACGATGGCCGCACCATCCGCAAGGGCACGCAGCTTGCCACGAGCGGCTTCCCGAGACAGGGGGACCAGGCCGCAGTTGGTGCAAGGGTAGAGTTTTTCCGGCGCCACGAATTTCATCGCGGCGCGCAGCACCTGAGCGACCTGCTCGGGAGACTCCACCTGCTCGGTGGTAACATCGATAGCCCCGACCATGATGTCCTTTCCTTCAAGCAAGGCAATCAGTTCAAGCGGCACCTTGGAGTTAGCGCATTCGAGCGAGATCTGGTCAATTTTTGAGCTGGCCAGTAATGGAAAAGTTGATTCGTATTGGCGCCATTCCGAACCGAGGGAATTCTTCCAGTCGATATTCGCCTTGATTCCGTAGCCATAGCAAATATGGGTCGCCGTCTTGCACTTCAATCCGGCCGCAGCTTGCTCCAAGGTTGCGATACCCCAGTCACGGACCTCGTCCATGAAGACATTGAAAGCAGGTTCATCGAACTGGATTATGTCGATGCCCAATGCTTCAAGCTCGCGTGCCTCGGCGTTAAGAATCTCCGCAAAGACCCGGGCCAGTTTTTCCCGACTTTTGTAGTGACCATCGAACAACGTATCGACCATGGTCATTGGCCCGGGGAGAGTGAACTTGACACGCTTACGAGTTTCCGCTCTCAAAAATCTGGCGTGTTCCTGGAACACCGATCGCCTCCGGGCCACCGGACCGACTACGACAGGCACTTCGGCATCGTAGCGATCTCGAATGCGCATGGTGCGCTTGTGCTCAAAATCGATGCCCTCCAGGCTTTCGATGAAGGTCGTAACAAAGTGACGGCGCGTTTGCTCGCCATCGGTGACAATGTCTATGCCTGCGGCATTTTGGTCATACAGAACCAGCCGCACGGCATCCTTCATGCCTTCCTCGAACGCCGGCCCGTCAAGCAGCCAGGGCGCCCACAATTGCTTTGGCGCCGCCAGCCAGGAGGGCTTCGGAAGGCTGCCAGCAATCGTTGTTTGCAAAAGGGCGTCGCTCATGGTGTTTTCCGTGCCTGAGGATATGGCCGATGCAAACGGATTGCCTGCATCAGGGCAGGCTTCAGACTGCCGCCTGGCGATCGACGGCAGCCCTGAATGTTCTACTTCTTCTTGGCCGCCGGTTTCTTCTTGCCGCTAACTGCTGCCTTGAATCCTGCGCCCGCCTTGAATTTGGGTACGGTTGTCGCGGCGATCTTGAGTTCTTTGCCGGTCTGCGGGTTCCGCCCGACGCGAGCCGCGCGTTTGGACGAGCTGAACGTACCGAAACCGACCAGAGTCACGCTACCCCCCTTGGAAACGGCTTTCGTGATTGCGTCAACCATGGCGTCAAGTGCCTTGCCGGCAGCCGCTTTGGAAACATCGGCGGCCTTGGCCGCGACATCGATAAGTTCGGACTTGTTCATGAGTTCCCCTTTAGTTGATGAAAGTAAAACAGCAGAAAGATTGTAACGCTTTCACGTATTAGTAGCACCATTTTGCGGAAACTTCCAGGAAAACAGTTTCTCCGTTGGGGTACGGGCCGTGACCTATCCCCAACAGGTAGTCGAATGCTAGCCCCGCCTAATCCAGAAGGCGCCCCCTGTCTTCTCGATCCCGTCCAATTTTGAAATATTCAGCAACGCATTCAGTGGCCGCAACATATCCGGGCAATGACAGCAAAGGAATACGTTCGGCAGCACAATCTTATCGCCCCTACCACCACCGAGCAAGTAGGCGGCAAGCAGATATTGCTCATTGTAATAGCGATCATTCCATTCATCGGGATAGTCCCAAGGGAGAAATATGTCGTGTAGACCATACAACAGTCCGCGAGGCAGATTTGGCAGAATCTCGGAAAAAAACACCGTGACATCCGAATTCGGGAAGGCTCTATGGCTGTTATCGACAAAAAGCAGGTCTTCCGACGTAAGGGAATCGAAGAATTCAGACGCGACCTCTTCACAGGGCAACCTCACCACCTTATCGCAAATACTGTCAATGTCCGCTCGCGGGTATGGGTCTATTGAAATGATCTTGGTCCGCAAGCCGTGATCTTTGATCGCTTGTCGAGCAAACATCGTCGAGTGTCCTGCGCCGACTTCTACATAGTGACGCGGGTTGTTCAATGCCAGCAGACCATAAAGACTTATTGCATCAAACGCAGGAAACCAACCATTTACCCAGCGTGGAGCGAGATCGGTGAGAGAATCTGACGAAACCTGAATCCTTTCCAGGAAGGGGATGAATGCGGCTATCTGATCTACCAGAATCGCATAGCGGTCTGAACCCGAATTTAACAACTCGAATATTCTTGAAGTGGCCGCGTTCCATGGCCGGCGCCTCGGTCGATAGGGATAATCAAGTCTGATCAAGCGACCGGAATTTTCCAGCTTCTCAAGCACCCTGAACTTGGCGATCGACTCGATCATCTCATTGACCGCCTCGGCCGTACGATTGAGATTGTCCTGGAGGTTGCGGTTATTCTGGATTGACTTGAAATCGACTTCGCAGGCACCTGTAATCTTCGGCGGAATTTCACCCCTCGAGACTCGGACCACATACTCTGCGGCAATGTTAAGCGGGTCAATCACCGTATCAAGCATCCCATTTACGCCCTCAACGAGTTTTCGAAATTCCGCCTGGTACAGGCTGGCGTCAACACGAGTACTGAGATTGCCATCGGCGGCAGCCTGGATCAGCCTATTGGAATCGGCCGTCACCCGGCGCATCGACTTCTGAATATTGATAGCGGCGCGGGTGATTTCTCCGATCTCATCCCGGGCATCGGACTGGCGTAGAAAATCTTCATCACAAGCCACCATCTCCCGGGCCACATCGATCAATTCATTGAGCGGACGTGTGATGCTGCGGGCGACCGACAGGGAAATGATTAGGCAGATCACCAAGGCGGCGAGCATCAGCGTAGCCGCGACATCGTGATTATTCCCGTCGGCCTCGACCCAGTGACCTAGCAGGAACGTGGAAGTCACCGCCAAAAACATCAGCAGGAGACCAAAGCTCAGCCCCAGCCGCACGCCGATATCAATATTCCTCATCCGGCGCAACACAAAACGTACGGGAGCTTTCGGGATCATGAACATGCTGTGTATTGTCCCTTGAGTATTCACCCAATCTTCCTACCTTCCAAGCTGCCCGAATTATGCCGCCATTTCTTGTTCGCGAGGCGAATGTGGAGGAACGATTTCAGAGCCGCCCGGCACCGGGCTTATAGCCAGCGTCGATGCGGGGAGCCAACTGCCAGCCCATCAGGTAACGTCTTTCGGAGGCAGTCAGGGGAACAAGGATTCGGTGCAGATTGGGTTCGCCTCTACTCCATTGGTCGTCAGGTCGACCGTTATTACGCCCTCAGCATCTTGACCAGGGGCATTCCGGAAAGAGTCTTCGGCCGAAATATCAGTCCCACCGATTGTCGCGAACCTGGAGCTGGTCGTCTTCTATGCGTACCGGAAAACTGGCGGTGGGCTCATACGCGGGTGCGCATAGCGCCTCACCGGTGCGAATGCAGAATCGAGCTCCGTGACGCGGGCAAATCACCTGGTCGCCTTCGACCAGGCCGCCGGTGAGCTGTCCGCCGTCATGAGTACACACATCCTCGATGGCGAAAAATTCCCCGTCGAGATTGAATATCGCCAGACGCGCCCCATCGACGTCTACAACCCGCGACTGCCCCGGCGCAAATTGGTCAACTCGCGCGACCGTCACCCAATCGTTCACGGTCAGATTGCCACGACTTCAAGATCTGGCTCGATGGTCTCCACCAGCCTTTGAATACTATTTAATGTTCCTGACATCGAGCTGGGGCAACTGCCGCAGGCCCCCTGATAATGAACATTGAGTGTATTACCCTCAAGCCCGAGTACATGAAGATCGCCTCCATCGCTCTGGAGGTAGGGACGAATATCCTCATCCAGCAGGGCGTTGATTCGGTCGAGACGCTGCCGATCCTCGGGAGCGAGTTTGGAGATCGACTCGGTCGCCGCCTCGGCCATGGCGGCCGATTCCATATCCGCCGCCGGCGCCGCACGAATCGGTTCCGCGAGCTGACGCTTCAAATCCTGCCAGTCGGCGCCACCATCCTGCGTGACTGTGATCCAGTGCTCGACATAGAAGACGTTGGTAATGTGATCAATACTGAACAAGGCCGAGGCAAGAGCGTCTGTAGCTGCCTGCTCGGCATTCTCGAACGAGCGGGAGATTCCCCAGGTCAACGGTTCCTTGAGGACGAACTTCATGGCGTTGGGGTTTGGCGTGCTTTCGATTTCGGCAATTTTTGGCATCTCGGTCTCTTAGTACTGGCTCGAATCTTCAGGCGTTGCCAATCGGCGTCCGCATCGGATCAGCGTCCGTTTCGGTCGATACGCTCGCCACCGAGTTGAATGCGGCTTGCAGTGTGTGCCACGGCAGGATCGCGCATTTGACGCGCATTGGCAGCTCGCGCACCCCTGCGAACACCGCCAGTCGGCCTATGTGCGGGAGTTGATCCAGTTCCCTCTTGCCAGTTGCCATATCCAGAAATTCCCGGATCAAGGTCTCCGATTCGGAAACTGTCTTGCCTTTGACAGTGGCAGACATCATAGACGCTGACGCCTTGCAGATGGCGCACGAGTCGCCATGAAACGCGATGCGGGCAATGGTCTCACCGGCGATGTCGAGTCCCATCGTGATGTGATCGCCACACAGCGGATTCACGCCTTCCGCATGATGACTCGGGTGTTCGAGCTCGCCATAATTGCGCGGCTTGCGATTGTGGTCGAGGATGACTTCCTGGTAAAGCGCCTTCGCGTCCGCCATTATGCAAAGACCTTCTGCACGCTGCGAATGCCGGCGATCAGCGCATCCACTTCAGACAGGCTGTTATAGAACGCAAACGAGGCGCGCGACGTCGCCGCCACGCCAAACCGCCGCATCACCGGCTGCGCACAATGATGGCCGGTGCGCACCGCGACCCCTGCCTGATTCAGAAGCGTCCCAACATCATGCGGGTGTATGCCGTCTACGACGAAGGACAGCACGGCAGCCTTGGACTCGGCGGTGCCAATAATGTGCACGCCCGGCATGCGTTGCATCTGCTTGGTCGCGAAATTGAGTAGCTCGAGTTCGTGTGCGGCGATCTCCTTCATGCCTATGACCGACAGGTACTCGATTGCCGCACCAAGGCCAATTGCCGCCGCGATCGGCGGAGTGCCCGCCTCGAATTTATGTGGAATGCTGTTATAGATTGTCTTTTCGAACGTGACCGACAGAATCATGTCGCCGCCGCCTTTGAAAGGCTGCATGCGATCGAGTTGGGCGGCCTTGCCGTACAGGACGCCAATGCCGGTCGGGCCGCAGAGCTTGTGGCCAGAGAATGCATAGAAGTCGCAATCCAGATCCACGACGTCGATCGGCATGTGGGGGGCCGCCTGAGCGCCGTCGACCAGCACCGGCACACCGCGCTCATGCGCAATTGCAATCATCTGCTTGACCGGATTGATGCTGCCCAGCGCGTTCGATACATGGGTCACGCCGACAAAGCGCGTGCGCTCATTGAAGAGTTCCTGGTACGCTTCGATCAGCAACTCACCTTTGTCGTTGACCGGCACCACGCGTATCCTTGCCCCCTTCTCTTCGGCCAGCATCTGCCAGGGCACGATGTTGGAATGATGTTCAAGCGTGGTGAGGATGATCTCATCTCCGGCTCCAATGAATTTTCGCCCGTAGCCATGCATCACCAGGTTGATGCCATCCGTGGTACCGCTGGTGAAGATTACCTCGCGGTCCTCGGCGGCATGGATGAACCTCTGCAGAATGCGACGCGCCTTGGCGTATTCGGCGGTCGCCGTCTCGGACAGGTGATGCACTGCACGATGAATATTGGCATGCTGCGTCGTTTGATACCGCACCAGGCGATCGATGACCTGCTGAGGCATCTGACTCGAGGCGGCGTTGTCCAGATAGACCAGTGGCTTGTCATTGACCTTGAGCCGGAGGATCGGGAAATCCTTGCGAACGCGCGCAACATCGAAGGCGGGCGTGGAGCTGATTTTCAACGAAGAAGCGCTCATGGCTTCGCAGTTGTCCGTGCCATCACCGTGTTTATCAACTGCTCCCTGAGTGACGCAACAGGAATCCGCTCGATGATTTCGGCGCCGAACGCGTAGGTCAGCAGATTTCGTGCGGCGCTGTTCGACAATCCGCGGCTGGCGAGATAAAACAGCTCTTCGCTGTCGAGTTGGCCGACGGTCGCACCATGGGTGCATTTCACGTCATCGGCAAATATCTCCAGTTGCGGCTGGGTATCGACATGCGCCTTGCCGCTCAGCAACAGGTTGCGGCTCGACTGAGCAGAGTCTGTGCACTGCGCGCCCGGGCGCACCACGATCTTGCCGCTGAAAACCGCGTGCGCGGCGCCGCCGACGATACATTTATGCAGTTGGCGGCTGATGCCAAATGGTTTGGCGTGGTCGATGCGGGTATGCGTATCGGCAAGCTGGCGGCCGTCAATCAACGCCAGCCCGTCGATGCGACACTCGGCGCCTTCTGCGGTTTGCAGCAGGTTCAGATCATAGCGCGAGATACGCGCACCCAACGCAACGCTCACCGATCGGTAGCGACTAGATCGAGCAACCGACACCGCGCAATTGGCGATATGGAAGCCTTGGGAGCCTTCCCGTTGCACTCGCACATGCTCAACCTGCGCGTTGTCGCCAATTGCGATTTCGGTCACGGCATTGGTGAAATAGCTTGCTTCCTGCAGCGAGACATAATCCTCAATCAGGGTCACGGCGCTGCCCGGTTCCGCGATCAGGAGGCAGCGCGGATAGCTGGCGACGTCTTTCTGGGTTGCAATGAACAGCACATGCAGCGGAGCGGCCAGCGCGGTGTCGCGTCGCACGACGATCAGCGCGGCGTCGTTCAGAAATGCCGTATTCAGTGCCGAGAATAAGTTTTTGTCGAATATTGCATGGCGCCCCAGATGCGGCCGAAGAACCTCGGAATGTTCTGCACCCACCCCTGTCAGGTGGGTCATCACCACACCGATGTCCCGCGCATTGCTGGAAAGCAATGGCGCAAACAGACCGTCGACAAACACCAGGCGGTTGACCGCTTCTGGAATGTGGAAGGGCCCTATATCGGTGGATTGCAGCCGGGTCTCCGCCCGCGCCCGCTGAAAAGACAAGCCGGTAAGCTGGGAAATGTCGGTAAATCGCCACGCTTCATCGCGCGAAGTCGGAACCGTCAGCTCGCCGACCCGGTCGACCGCCTCTGCGCGCAAATTGTTGAGCCACCCCAATGCCTGCGAAGTGACCGGAATGTACGGTTGTCCGCCCAACAACTGATCCAGATAGCCCAGCGCAGACGTCGCACTCATGCCGTCACCGGTTCCGCCGGCTGGCGTTCAACATACTCGGCAGCGACCCAATCGTAGCCGCGCGACTCGAGTTCCAGAGCGAGTTCCTTGCCGCCGGTCTTGATGATGCGCCCTGCTTCCATCACATGCACGAAATCCGGCACGATATAGTTGAGCAGCCGCTGGTAGTGGGTCACCAGCACCGTCGCGTTGTCCTCGCGGGCAAGCTGATTGACGCCGTGGGAAACAACCCGCAAGGCGTCAATGTCGAGACCGGAATCGGTCTCGTCGAGGATCGCCAGCCTCGGTTCGAGAATCGCCATCTGCAGGATTTCGTTGCGCTTCTTTTCGCCTCCGGAGAAACCTTCGTTGACACTGCGGTCCAGGAAATCCGGGCTCATCTCGAGCAGCTTCATCTTTTCCCGGACGAAATCGTCGAACTCGAGCGGATCGAGCTCATCCTTGCCCAGTTGCTCCTGCCTGGTGTTGTATGCCAGGCGCAGAAATTGGCTGTTGGCGACACCTGGAATTTCAATTGGATATTGAAAAGCCAGGAACATCCCGGCGCGGGCGCGCTCTTCGGGCGCCAGCAGGAACAGGTCTTGCCCCAGAAAGCTTGCCGTGCCGCCGGTAACCGTATACGCCGAGTGACCTGCCAGCACCTTGGCAAGAGTGCTCTTGCCGGAGCCGTTCGGACCCATGATGGCATGAACTTCGCCACTTTTCACCGTGAAATCCAGCCCTTTCAGGATTTCGATACCGTTCACGGTAGCTCGCAAGCCGCGCACATCCAGCAGCGTCCGGCTGTCCTGATAGATCATCCGACACTCCCCTCGAGTTTGAAGCCGAGCAGTTTGGTCGCCTCTACGGCAAACTCCATCGGCAATTGTTGAAATACGTCCTTGCAGAATCCATTTATGATCATCGATACCGCTTCCTCGGCGCCAATACCGCGTTGCGCAAAGAAGAACAGCTGGTCTTCGCCGATCTTCGAAGTCGATGCCTCGTGCTCGACTTTGGCACCGTTATTTCGAACCTGGATGTAGGGGAAGGTGTTGGCGCTGCAACGGCCGCCGATCAGCATCGAGTCGCACTGCGAATA
>Ga0163199_1000986_pt1 | contig 17721 bp, 15 predicted proteins | sample PL_2010_150m_FD_113537 | JGI IMG/M metagenome (GOLD analysis project Ga0163199, IMG submission 113537) | Freshwater microbial communities from Powell Lake, British Columbia, Canada to study Microbial Dark Matter (Phase II) - PL_2010_150m | ecosystem: Environmental > Aquatic > Freshwater > Lake ...
CATGGACAACTCACGTCTGAAAGACGAGCTGCGGCTGCGCCTGCGCTACCCGACCGTCGAGACCGGCTTGCTGGCCGGCCAAGCATAATCAGGTCAAGCAGCGGGATGGCAAACAGATAACATTTTGAAAAGGAAGCATCATGACGAAAACCAACAGATACGTGTACTCGTTCGAAGAGGGTGACGGCAAGAACCGGCTCCTGCTCGGGGGCAAGGGGGCCAACCTGTGCGAGATGACGCAGATCGGCCTGAACGTACCACCCGGGTTCACCATCACCACCGACGCCTGTACTGCCTATCTGGAGAAGAACCAGCTGCCGGCCGGCCTGATGGACGAAATCCGCAGCTATATGACGGCGCTGGGAAAGAAGACCGGCAAGGGCTTTGGTGACGCCAAGCAGCCGCTGCTGATTTCGGTGCGGTCCGGCTCAGCCATGTCGATGCCGGGCATGATGGACACGATTCTCAACCTAGGCCTCAATGAGGTCTCGCTGAAAGGCCTGATTGCCCAAACCGGCAACGAGCGCTTTGCCTATGACGCCTATCGCCGCTTTATCCAGTTGTTCGGCAAGATCGCACTCAATATTGGCGACGAACATTTTGACGATCGCATGGACGCCATCAAGCGCAAGCACAGCGCACACCAGGACGTGGATCTGAGCGCGGACAACCTGAAAGAACTGGCGGGGGAATTTCTTGCCATCATCGAGCAGCACACCGGCAAGCCGTTCCCGCAAGACCCGTATGAGCAGCTCGAAATTTCGGTCGGTGCCGTGTTTCGCTCGTGGATGGGCAAGCGCGCCGTGGACTACCGCAAGCAGTTCCGCATCACCAAGGACCAGGCCAACGGCACGGCGGTGAATATCTGCACCATGGTGTTTGGCAACATGGGCAATGACTCGGGCACCGGTGTCGGCTTCACGCGCAACCCGGGCACCGGCGAGAACGTGATTTATGGCGAGTACCTGGTCAACGCCCAGGGCGAGGACGTGGTCGCCGGCATCCGCACACCGAAGGCGATTGCCGAGATGGAACAGGAGATGCCCGAAATCTACCGCCAGCTGACGATGTTGCACAACCGGCTGGAGTCGCACTACCACGAGGTGCAGGATTTCGAGTTCACGATCGAGAAGGGCATTCTGTACTGCCTGCAAACGCGCAACGGCAAGATGAATGCACGCGCCATGGTACGGACATCGGTCGAGATGTTTCATGAAGGGCTGATCACCAAGGAACGCGCTTTGTTGCGCATTGAGCCGGCGGTGCTGGAGCAGTTGCTGGTGCCGCAACTGGCGCCCAACTTTCACGGCAAGTCGCTGGCGCAGGGGCTTTCGGCTTCGCCCGGTGCCGCCTCGGGCAAGATCGTGTTCGACGCCGACAGCGCCGAGTTGCGCGGCCGTGCCGGCGAGAAAATCATTCTGGTGCGCGAGGAAACCAAGCCGGAAGACATTCACGGCTTCTTCCAGGCGCAGGGCATTCTGACCAGCCGGGGTGGCAAGACCTCGCACGCGGCGGTGGTGGCGCGCGGCATGGGCAAACCCTGCGTGTCAGGCTGCGAGCAGATCGTGATCAATGACATGCTGCGCTGTGCCCAGATTGGCGAAACCACCCTGCAGGAAGGTGATGTGATCACCATCGACGGCAGCACCGGCCACGTTTATGCCGGTGACGTGCCGACGGTGGAGGCCGAAATTTCACAGGAGATGGAACTGCTGCTGACCTGGGCTGACCAGGTGGCGCGGCTCAAGGTGATGGGCAATGCCGACACGCCGGAAGACGCGCAGCGCGCGCGCGACTTTGGCGCCATGGGCATCGGCCTGTGCCGTACCGAACGCATGTTCAACAGCACGGATCGTCTGCCCATCGTGCAGGAGATGATCCTGGCCGAGACGCCCGAAGAACGTCGGTCGGCGCTGGATCGCCTGCTGCCGATCCAGCGCGCCGACTTCAAAGGCATCTTCAAGGCCATGAAGGGGCTGCCGGTGACGGTGCGTCTGCTCGATCCGCCGATGCACGAGTTTCTGCCGACGGCGGCGCAGCTTGAACTCGAAATCGCCCACCTGCACCAGTTGCGCGACACCATCAAGGGCCTGGAGGACATGCCTGACACGCTCAAGCTGCTCAGCCCCAAGCTGTACCAGCAGTACGCCGACGGTCTGAACAAGTTGATGCGGGGTCTGGATACCTTCAAGGACTCGCATCTGGAAGACGATGTGATCGGGCGCAAGGAAAAAGTCCTGAAGAAGGTGCGGGCGCTGGCTGAAGTCAACCCGATGCTGGGCCATCGCGGCGTGCGCCTGGGTATCACCTACCCCGAGATCTACTCGATGCAGATCCGCGCCATCATGGAGGCCGCTGCCCTGTGCGCCAACCAGGGCATCGAAATCTACCCCGAGATCATGGTGCCGCAGGTGGCTACGGTGGAGGAACTCAAGCGCGTCCACAGTTACGTGTTGCGCATTCACAAGGAAGTGAAAGCGACGCACGGCATCGACGTCCAGTACAAGTTTGGCTCCATGCTCGAAGTGGTGCGCGCCTGCGTGCGCTCCGGGCGCATGGCAGAGATTGCCGAGTTCTTCTCGTTTGGCACCAACGACCTGAGTCAGGCCGCCTTTTCCTTCAGCCGCGAAGACGCCGAAAACAAGTTCCTGCCCTTCTACAACGAAACCGGCATTCTGGAAGACAACCCGTTCGAGGTACTAGACATCAAGGGCGTGGGCCAACTGATGAAGATGGCGGTGCAGCAAGGCCGCGAGACCAACCCCGACTTGAAGATCGGCATCTGCGGCGAGCACGGCGGGCACCCGGGTTCCATCCATTTCTGCCATTACATCAAGCTCAACTACGTCTCCTGCTCGGGCCCGCGGGTGCCGATCGCACGGCTCGCGGCGGCGCAGGCGAAGTTGCTGGAAGATCAGTACCGCGAACCGGTCTGATTGCTTGGTGCGATGAGTGTGCTGCGTCGCACCGTGCTGCTGGCGGCTTGTGGCTCGCTTGTGCTGCAAGCCTGCGTTGGTGGCTTGGGCTCCGGCGAGGCGCGGCAGGTGGCGATCGAAGACAAGATCGTCAGCATCTTCGAGAATTCGACGCCGCTGATTCAGTATGCCTTCATCGGCAATCTCAACGACGGCCGTGGCTATACGGCGGGACGCGCCGGCTTTACTTCCGGCACGGGTGACATGCTTGAAGTAGTGAAGGAGTACCAGTCCCTGGCGTCAGACAATGTACTGGTCAAACACTTGCCGGCATTGCTGCTGGTGAACGGCAGTGCTTCCGTCGCTGGCCTGGAGGGCTTGCCGCAGGACTGGGCGCTGGCAGCTGGCGACGCCCGCTTCGCCGCCGCCCAGGATGCCGTGAACGACAGGCTTTACCGCAAGCCGGCGCGCAAACTTGCAGCCAAGCTGGGGCTGCGCTTGCCATTCTCCAAACTCGCGATTTACGAGGCCGGCATTCAGCACGGGCATGGGCAGGACTACGACTCGGTCAACAAGATCGCAGAGCGGGCCACCACTGCCGCCAGGGGGGCACCCAGCGGCGGTATGGATGAGAAAAGATGGTTGCTGGAATTTTTGAGTGAGCGTCGCAACGATCTGCTCCACCCGGCCGACCGGGCGACGGCAGCGGGCTGGGCGGCTTCGGTCAGTCGCGCCGACGCCATCCAGAGCATTTACGACAGCGCCAACTTCATGCTGGAGCAACCCATCACGATCACGGTCTATGGTGATACTTTCACCTTGTGATCGGGCATAGCGTTCAGAACACCCAGGGCAGGAAGCGCTTGCTGTGCTGCATGTAGGCTGTGTAGCCAGCATGGCGCTGCTGCAGCCAGGTTTCTTCCAGCACGGACTTCCATAGCAGCACGATGGCCAGTGCCGTCCAGGCTGTCCAGCCCGCCAGCGGGTTCGACAGCCAGGCCAGCGCTGCGGCACCGAGCAGCACCGAACTGTACATGGGGTGTCGAATCCAGCGGTACGGCCCGCTCGTCACCAGGACGCCGGAGCCTTTGGGTTTGGGATGAATGCTGAAATTTCCCAGCCGGTTGTGTCTCAGGGTCCAGAGCGCCAGTGTGACCGCGGTCATCGCCAGCAGCCAGGCGCTCAGGGGAAGGGCGAATCGGAACAGGGCGGGCAGTGCCAGCAGCGTCAGGAGCAGCAGCAGTCCGAGTTGCAGCAGCACCAGCAGCGTGCCGGTGCGCAGGGATTTCTGGGTTGGAAAAAGTGCCATACTTGCCATTTTGACAGTACGTCAAGTTTCATTTTTGAAGGAATGGATTGTGTCTGAACTTGTTTCCTACCAGCTTGAAGACGGTATCGCCACGCTGACCCTGAGCAATGGCAAGGTCAATGCCATCTCGCCCGATGTCATCAAGAGCTTCAATCAAGCGCTGGAGCGCGCCGTGCAGGACAAGGCGATTGTCATCATCACCGGGCAGCCGGGCATTCTCTCGGGCGGCTACGACCTCAAGGTCATGACTTCGTCACCCGAAAACGCGCTCTCGCTGGTCACGCAGGGCAGCCTGCTGTCCCGGCGCATGCTCTCGCATCCCTTTCCGATCATCGTGGCCTGCCCCGGGCACGCCGTGGCCAAAGGCGCTTTTCTGCTGCTGTCGGCCGATTACCGCATCGGTGTCGAGGGAAATTTCACGATCGGTCTGAATGAAGTCAAGATCGGGCTGACGATGCACTGGGTAGGCATCGAGACCGCGCGCGATCGACTGAGCAAGTCTGCCTTCCAGCGCTCCGTGATCAACGCCGAAATGTTCAACCCGCAAAGCGCCATGGAGGCTGGTTTCCTGGACCAGGTGGTGGCGCCAGAGGAACTGATGAACGCAGCGCGCGCGATGGCGCAGCAGTTGAAGACAATCAACCTGAAAGCCCACGCCAAAACCAAGCTGAAGGTTCGAAAAGCGCTGCTCGACGCGCTGGACCAGGCCATCGAGATCGATAAGACAACCGGTCTGATCAGCTGAGCTATTGAGGTCCCGGTGTGTGTGGGTCGAGGGCGCGGCAGTGGATGATTGCTGTCATGCCGGATTAGCGCTTTGTCATCCCGGGCTTGCGGTTTGTCATCCCGGGCTTACGGTTTGTCATCCCGGGCTTACGGTTTGTCATCCCGGGCTTACGGTTTGTCATCCCGGGCTTGACCCGGGATCCAGTGCCACGCTGCCACTGGATTGCGGATCAAGTCCGCAATGACAAAAGCGGCCCGCAATGACAAAAGCGGCCCGCAATGACAGCCGGCGCCCGCAATGACGACCCCGCGCGCAAGATCAGGCTGATGGGGCGCTCAGTGCAGCGACATAAAGGAGGAGCCCAAAGGGCGGGGGACAGTCGCGGAGCTGAGTGCCACGGCGGCCTGATCCACCCGGCATGGCGGGCGGAGTTTGGCATGTCATCATTTCTGCCAAGACAGACGATTTAAGCTGGATAAGTCCCCGGCAGCAGGATCGATTTGTCGATCGCGTCGATGTCGGTGCGTCCGCACAGCGCCATGGTGGTGTCGAGTTCCTTGCGGATGATCTCCAGCGACTTGGTCACACCGGCCTCGCCCATGGCGCCCAGGCCGTAGATGTAGGCGCGGCCGATGTAGGTGCCTTGCGCTCCGAGCGCGCGCGCTTTGAGCACGTCCTGGCCGCTGCGGATACCGCCATCCATATGCACTTCGATCTCCTTGCCGACGGCGTCCACGATCGCCGGCAGGGCGCGGATGCTGGATTCGGCACCATCCAACTGGCGTCCGCCGTGGTTCGAGACGATCAGCGCATCGGCACCAGAATTGACGGCGAGCCGGGCGTCTTCCACATCCTGAATGCCCTTGAGGATCAGTTTGCCGCCCCAGCGCTTCTTGATCCATTCGACGTCGTTCCAGTTCAGCGTCGGGTCAAACTGGCTGGCCGTCCACTGCGAGAGCGAACCCATGTCCTCGACGCCAGTCACGTGGCCGACGATGTTGCCAAAAACGCGCCGCTTGGTGCCCAGCATGCCCAGGCCCCAGCGCGGCTTGGTCATCATGTTGAGGATGTTGGGCAGCGTCATCTTGGGTGGCGCGCTCAGGCCATTCTTGAGGTCCTTGTGGCGCTGGCCGATGATCTGCAGATCCAGCGTCAGCACCAGCGCCGAGCAGTTGGCGTTGCGGGCGCGTTCGATCAGGCGCTCGATGAAACCGCGGTCCTTGATCACATAGACCTGGAACCAGAACGGGTGATTGCCGGTGCCCTGGGCCACATCCTCAATCGAGCAGATGCTCATGGTGGAGAGCGTGAAGGGCACACCAAAGGCCTTGGCCGCGCGCGCTGCCAGAATCTCGCCGTCGGCGTGCTGCATGCCGGTCAGACCGACCGGCGCCAGTGCTACCGGCATCGCCACCTTTTGTCCGATCATGGTGCTGGCCGTGCTGCGACCGTCCATATTGATCGCCACACGCTGGCGCAACTTGATTTTCTGGAAATCGGTCTCGTTGGAGCGGTAGGTGCCCTCGGTCCAGGAACCAGAATCCGCGTAGTCGTAGAACATGCGTGGCACGCGCTTTTCAGCCATGACCCGCAGGTCTTCAATGTTGGTGATCACGGGCATGATGTCTCCTTCACTTCTCGTGCATGGTAGCGCATCGCCCTCAGCGAATTTTGGCTGCTTCGACTTCCATTTGTGCGACCAGTTCTTCCATTTGCTCCACCATCGCCTGTACGGTTTCCCGCTTGGACAAGTCAACACCGGCTTTTTGCAGTTGCTGCATCGGGTGGTCGTTGCCACCGCTCTTGAGCAGGGTGAGGTAGCGCTCGGTTGCGGCGGCGCGGGATGCATCCGAGCCGGTCGTCATGTCCTTGAACAGTTTGGCCGAGGAGGCAAAGCAGGTGGCGTACTGATAGACGTAGTACGGCGAGTTGAAGAAGTGCGGGATGCGCGACCAGGTGTATTTGTACAGGTCGTCGACCGTCACCGCATCGCCGTAGTAGTCCTGCAGCAGCTTCAGGTAAATGCCGTTCAGGACGTCGGAGGTGATCGGCTTGCCCTGCTCCACCAGCTTGTGCGCCTGCAACTCGAAGTCGGCAAACAGTACCTGGGTGTAGAAGGTGCCGACGATGGAGTCGACCGCGTGTTGCAGCAGCAGGAAGCGCTCCTTGGGATCCGTCGTTGCCTGCAACAGACGGTTCAGGAGAAAGCGTTCGTTGGTGGTGGATGCAACTTCCGCCACGAAGATGGTGTAGTCGGCCATCACGAAGGGTTGCGTTTCATGCGAGAGCAAGGTGTGCATGGCGTGGCCGCCCTCGTGCGCCAGCGTAAACAGCGCGTCTTGCGTGTCATTGTGATTGAGCAGCATGTAGGGGCCGACGCCGTAAATACCGCTGACGTAGGCACCGCTGCGCTTGCCCTCGGTTTCATAGACGTCGACCTGCTTGCCGGCCATGAACTTGCGGTACTTCGCCACGTAATCCGCACCCAGCGGAGCCACCGAGGCCAGTACCTGGTCGCGCGATTCGACATAGGGGTAGGTCTTGTCGGTCTTGTAGATCGGGATCGCACCGTCATACAGGTGGTAGTTGTCCAGCCCGAGCAGCTTCTTGCGCAGTTTCGCGTAACGTTGCAGCGGCGCTGTGCCCTGGCGCACGGTATCGACCAGATTCGTCACCACCGAGACCGGGATTGCGTTGCCGTCCAGCGCTGCTTCGAGCGTGCTGGGAAAATTTCTTGCCTGGGCGCCGAACCAGTCGTGCTGCAACACACCGTTGTAGATGGCGGCGTAGGTGTTGGTGGTCGCTGCATAGGTCTTCAGATAGGCCTCGAAAGCCTTGGCGCGGTCCGCCTGCTTGTAGTTGGTGGCCAGCACCGACTGGTAGGTGCCGGGCGAGAGTTTGATCTCCTTGCCGTCAGAGAGTGTGACCAGCGGGAACTTGATGTCGGAGGTGGACAGCTCCTGAAAAGTGGCCTTGGGCGTGGCGCTGAAGCGCGCGGCGTAGGACAGCAAACGCTCGCCCGACTCGTCCAGCACATGTTTTTGCTGGCGGTAGTTGTCCAGAATCGTGAACCGGTAAGCCTGCAGCGCAGGTGTGGCGGTAATCCACTGCTCCATCGTCGGCTGTGCCACGCTCAGCAACTCCGGCGTGAACCATGAGGTGGCGGTGCCAAGTTTGGCGAACAGCGCCATGACGCGCTGGAACTTGCCGGAGACGTCCTGATTGCGTGTGTCAATGTCACGCTGCAGCGCGGTGTAGCCGTAAACCTTGTACTGCAGCTTGCCGATGTCGTCGAAAGCCTGGTACGCCTTCAGGACCGCGTCCGGTCCGTTCTTGAGTGTGCCCTTGAGCTTGACGAAGGCATCGATCCGGCGGTCGATGTCCTGCATGCCGGCTTCCCAGGCGTCCCAGCTGGCGTAGATGGGGCTGAAGTCCCAGCGGAATTCCGCTGCGATCTCGGAGCGGGTCTGGGTTGCCGGCTTGGCACCGTCAGCGGCCAGTGCGCCCGCTACCAGTGTGATTGAAATGGCGGCGCCGGCGAGGCTGCGAAAAGTGGTATTCATGGCGAGTGGACCTTGCAGTAGGGCAGTCTGTTGGAGTGTGACCGCGAGAGTATCGCATCGCCAGCGGCGCCGTGTGCGGTGGGGCTTCTGCTGATGGCTGGAGCTCCGAAATTCACGATATTTGTGTCGCAAGGCTGCCTGTTGCCGGGCGCGCTGCGGTGGGTGACTCCGCGAATGTCCCCCGGCCTGCGGCCTCCGCCTTTATTTCGCTGCGTCACCCACCACAGCACGCCCGGCAGCGAGCGGTGGTGGTCTGCGTATCCGAATCCCAACGATGCATGCAAGATCAGGCTGGTGGGGCGCCCAGCGCAGCGGCATAAAGGGGGAGTCCGCAGGACGGAGGACAGCCGCGGAGCTGAGTGCCCCGCCGGCCTGATCGGGATCACTGCGATACGGGTCGAGGTTCGCGACAACCCCAGTAAACAGCATTGGGGCTGTCAACCAGCACGGCTTGCAGCGCCTCTTCTCCGACCCATTCGCGCAATGCCGCAAAAAGTGCCGGGTAGCGGGCTTCATGTTCATGGTTGGTGAAGGGCCAGTCGCTGCCCCAGAGCAGCCGGTGCTGGCCAAGCTCGCTCTGCCACAGCCGCGCCAGTGCGCATGGGTCGCGCCCGCCGAGGCGGTAGGGGCCACTGAGTTTGACGTAAACAGGGGACTGTTTCGCGCGATCAAGCACGGCTGTGATGCTCGGGTCCGTCATGCAGACTGCATCGGGCTTGCCCATGTGATCCAGCACCAGTGGCAGCGTGCCCGGTAACTGCGCCAGTACGCCGGGCAGGGCGCCAATATCGGTATGCAACTCCAGGTGCCAGCCCAGCGCAAGCAGCGCGTCCCAGAACGCAGTGGCTTGTTGCCACGAATCCAGGCGATGCGAGATACCGGCCAGATTGAGTCGAATGCCACGCACGCCCAAGGCGTTCCAGCGTTCGAGTTCAACGATGGAAGTGTCAGGCTCCAGCACGACGACGCCGCGCAAAGTCTGTGGGTTTTGGATCAGCTCGTGCAGCAGGTGGCTGTTGTCGGTTCCGAGAAAACTTGGCTGCACCAGCACACCGCGCTGCAAGCCCAGCGTCTGCGCCTGGGCCTGCCAATCCTCCAAGGGCGCGTCGTAATGCGGCACATAGCGCGCGCCAGGCTGTGCCACGCCTGCCTTGAAGACGTGGAAATGGCTGTCGACGAAAGTTTTTGACAGTTCCTTGCTCATGGTGTAAATTCTAGTCCTCTAGATGACCAAATCAATGATGCTCCAACAAAAAGTGGTGACAGCCACGCCAGGCGGGCGCGAGCAACGCGAGCCCGGACAAAGCCGCTACGGCTGGCTGGCGGCCGCGCTGCGCTCACGCATTGTGCAGGGTGAGTGGGCGCCGGGCGACGCCATACCGCCTGAAGCACTGCTGGCCAAGTCCTACAACGTGGCGCTGGGCACGCTGCGCCAGGCCTTGGCGCTGCTGGTGTCGGCTGGCTTGCTGGAGCGCCACCACGGGCGCGGCACCTTTGTCAAGGCAGGACTGGACGGCGCCACGATGTTGCGGTTTTTCCGGTTTCGCCAGAGCGGCGAACTGCAGGCGGCACCGAGCTCGCGCATCCTGAGCCGCAAGCGTCGTCTGGCCGACCTGGACGAGGCCGATACCCTGGGCCTGCCAGCCGGGACTTCGGTGCTGGTGCTCGAACGTTTGCGCAGCATTGAGAAGCAACCCTGCCTGATCGAGACGCTGGTATTGCAGCTGCCGCTGTTTGAGGCTCTGACTGAGTCTGACACCACAGCCTGGGATGATCTGCTTTACCCCATGTACCAGCGCGTTTGCGGCGTGGTGATTCACCATGCCGAAGATCACTTGAGCTTTGGCCAACTCACGCAGCAGCAGGCCAAGCGTCTGGGGCTGGAGCGCGGCCATCCCTGTGTGCGCGTGCAGCGCCGTGCCTTCGATCTGGCAAGCCGCTGCGTTGAATTGCGAACCACCTTGGGCGACGCTTTTGCTTTTGAGTACACGGCGCAGGTGCGCTGAGCCGGCTTGTTTAACTTACCAATCCAACCACTGATGGAGATCACCTTGAACCACTTCAATCTGCCCAAGCGACTGAAAACAACGCGCCGCTCTGTTCCCCTGTTGGCGCTGCTCATGCTGGCATCTGTCTCAACTGCTTTCGCGCAAACGGCTAGCTGGCCCAGCAAGCCCATCACGATGGTGGTGACCTATCCGCCCGGTGGCGGCGCCGATGTCATGGCGCGCCTGATCGCGCCCAAAATGGGTGAAGCGCTGGGTCAGAACGTGATCGTCGAAAACCGCCCTGGCGCTGGCGGGCAGATCGGCGCGGCAGCAGTGGCCAAGGCAGCGCCGGACGGCTACACGCTGATGCTTGATGCCTCGTCGTTTGCCGTGAATCCTTCTCTCTACCCCAAGCTGCCCTACGACAGCGCCACCGCTTTTCGTCCGATTGGCGTGATTGCCCTGTTTCCCAATGTCGTGCTGGTCAATCCCCAGTTCCCCGCTAAAAACATTGCCGAGCTGACGTCGCTGGCCCGCTCGCGCAAGGATTTTGTCTCCTTTGCCTCGTCCGGTAATGGCTCGGCCCAGCACCTGGCCGGTGCCCTTTTTGAATCCGCTGCCAAGGTCGATATGGTGCACGTGCCCTACAAGGGCGGCGGCCCGGCGTTGAACGATGTGATCGGTGGCCAGGTGCCGCTGTTCTTCGGCAATCTGGCGTCAACCCTGCAGCACATTCAATCCGGCAGGCTGCGTGCGCTGGCCGTCACGTCGAGCAAGCGCGCCCCCATGCTTGCCGATGTGCCGACGCTGGCCGAGAGCGGTCTGGCTGGCGCAGAAATCTACGAATGGAATGCCGTCTTTGCACCGGCCGGAACACCGGAGGCGGTGCTGGAGAAGATCTCGGCTGCGCTGCAAAAGGCGATGGAAGCGCCCGAAGTCAAAGCCCGCATTACCCAACTCGGCGGCGACATTCAAAAAGGTGGACCGAAAGCCGCCCAGGACTTCATCCAGGCGCAGATGTCGATCTGGTCCAGGCTGGTCAAGGCCAAGGGGATTTCTGTCGAATAACCCTAGGCCATTTTGGGCACCAGCCGCAAAGCCCTGACGTGTCTTAACAGCATCGGAATGGCCAGCGCCGCGCCAATCAGCGTCGGCGTCAGGCCCGGCGCAATCAGCAGCAGGGCCGCGGCAAAGCACAGGTATTGCTCCCAGCGCTTCATTTCCACCAGGAAGTACTTGGACAGGGCAGCTGCCAGCATGGTGATGCCGAGTACGCAACCGGTGAAGGTGACCACAAAGTCGTACCAGGTGAAGCCTTTGGCCACCAGCAGCAGTGAGGGCGAAAAGACAAAGACAAACGGAACCAGCGCCTTGGCCATGCCCAGGCGAAAAGCCGTGTTGCCGGTCTTGAACGGGTCACTGCCCGCCATGCCGGCCGCTGCGTAAGCGGCCAGTGCCACGGGCGGGGTGATATCGGCCAGCACGCCGTAGTAGAAGACAAAGAAGTGCGCCACCAGTGGCTCCACGCCGAGCTGAACCAGCGTGGGCGCTGCGACCGAGACCATGATGATGTAGTTGGCCGTGGTCGGGATGCCGCAGCCCATCAGGATACAGACGACGCCGGTCATGATCAGGGCGCACAGCAGGGTCAGTGCCTGTGGGCTCGCCATGGCGGCGGGGATGACCCAGGCCAGGCCGCCGGCCATGCTTTGCGCCGCACTGGTGATGATGAAACTGATCTTGAAACCCACGCCAGTCAATGTCACGACACCGATCACGATGCCGACGGTGGCTGCAGCAGCGCCGACTGCCAGCGCGTACTTGGCACCGGTCTCGAACGCTTCCACCAGCGCCGCGTGGTTCAGGCGCCCGGTGATGCCGGCGAATTTGGAGACGGTGATTTCTGTCAGTACCGCCACGGCAAAAAGTGCAAGCTTGATCTGCGCGTTGTACTCGCCGTAGTCGCCAAAGGCAATCGCCACCAGCAAACCATGCAGACCCAGCATCAAGGCCCAGTTCTTGACGGTGTTGCCCTGCGTGGCGGTGGACAGGCCGACGATGGCGCAGGAACTGATGCCGACAAAAGCGGCCAGGTACGGTGTGCGGCCGGAGGACAGAATGCTGATCAGCAGGAACAGCGGAATCAGGGTTGGCCAGCGCATTTTCAGCGAGGCCTTGAGCTTGGGCATTTCCTCGTCAGTCAGGCCGCGCAGGCCGTAGCGCTTGGCCTCAAAGTGAACCTGCATGAAGACGCCGAAGAAGTGCATGAAAGCCGGCACCACGGCCGCTGCAATGATGGTCTGGTAGGGCAGGTTCAGAAATTCGATCATCAGGAACGCCGCCGCACCCAGCACGGGCGGCGTGATCTGGCCACCGGTGGACGAGGCCGCCTCAACCGCAGCCGCAAAGTGCCGCTGGTAACCGACGCGGATCATGGCCGGAATCGTCAGCGAGCCCACCGTCACTGCATTGGCGACGGAAGAGCCGCTGAGCATGCCAAACATGGCTGAACCAAAGACGCTGACCTTGGCCGGACCGCCAGCGTAGCGCCCGGCAACGCTGGCGGCGATGTCCAGAAACAGTTGTCCCAGGCCAACCCGCGTGGCCAGCACGCCAAACAGCACAAAGTGAAAGACGTAAGTTGCCACCACACCGACGGCAACGCCGTAAATACCCTGGCTGGTCAGATACTGGTGATTGATCATCAGGCTCCAGCTGGCGCCTGCGTGCTGCAGCAGCCCCGGGAAGATCGGGCCAAACAGAGAGTAGGCGGTAAAGCCCAGCGCGATCAGCGGCAGCGGCCAGCCCATGCAGCGGCGCGTGGCCTCCAGCAGGGTCAAAAAGAGGACGGTGCCGAACAGCACGTCCCACTGACTCGGGTTGCCAACGCGAAAGGCGATATCGTCGAAGACGATGGGGATGTAGAGCACACTGGCGGCGCAGCACAGGCCAAGCAGCCAGTCGGTGAGCGGAACGCCACCGGGCGTCAGCCATGAATTTGTTGGCGCCGTGGCGGCCGTCTTCTTGCTTCCGGCAAAGACCAAAAAGATCATGCTCAGAACAAACGCCATGTGCACTCCGCGGTGCGTGATTTCCTGCAACAAGCCAAAACCGGCCGTGTAGTAATGGAAACACGACAGCGTGATCAGCATCCATTTGACGAGTTGCGTGGCTGGCGGCACGGTCGGCCGAAAGCGCATCTCCGGGTCAAACTTTTCTTCCAGTTCCTGGAGTTTTTTCTCGTCGGGCAGGCTGATGGCAGGAGTATTCATGGTGTTCTCGAAATGGCTTCAAAAACGACAACGGGCGGAAGGTCCGCCCGTTGCCTGTCGAATCATGGGACCGAGTTTATTTCAAAACGCCGGCTTCACGATAGAACTTCTCGGCGCCGGCGTGGAACGGAATGCCAACGCCTTGCACCGCATTTTGCAGGTTGATGTACTTGCCCTTGGCATGACCGGCAGCCAGTGTCTTCTGCACGGCGTCGCTGTACAGGGCTTTGGTGATCTGGTAAACGGTGTCGGCATCAGCCTTGTCGCTGGTCACCCATTGCGCACCAACCGCCAGGGTCTTGACGGCTGGAACACCCTTGTAGGTGTCGGCAGGAATGTTGTCGACAGCAAAGAAGCCACTGGACTTGCGCAAGCCATCAGCCTGTGGGCCATCGATAGGCACCAGTTCAATGCCAGCGCCGCTGGAGGCCAGTTCGGCAATGGCACCCGCGGGTGCGCCACCGGTGAAGAAGAAGGCGTCGAGCGCGCCGTCCTTCATCTTGTCGCCAGCCTGGTTGGGCTTGATGTACTCGGGTTTGATGTCGGACTCTTTCACACCATAAGCCAGCAGCACCAGGCGCGCATTGATCAGCGTTCCCGAACCCGGCTCGTCCAGTGCCACGCGTTTGCCCTTGAGGTCAGCAACCGTCTTGATGTTGGAGCCTTTCTTGACCACGATGTGCAGACTCTCGGGGTACAGGTTGGCGATCATGCGCAGACCCGCCACGTTGGGCTTGCCTTCATAAATGCCCGTGCCTTTTTGCGCCCAGGTGGCGACGTCGGACTGGCTGAAGCCTGACTCCATGGAGCCGCCGGCGATGCCGTTGACATTGGCCAGCGAGCCGTTGGAAGCCTGTGCCGTGGCGATGATCTTGCCGGGGACCGACACCGAGTTGGCGATCATGCCGCCAATCGGGTAGTAGGTGCCGGCTGTGCCGCCGGTGCCGATGCGGAAGTACTGTTGTGCCTGGGCAGTGCCAGCCAGCGCCAGCGTAGCGGCCACGGCCAGAAGTGAGGTTTTGACGAGCTGTTTGAGGATCATGGTTTCTCCAGTCAGGATGAGGTTGCGAATAAAAGCGCTAGGTTAACAGGTTAAAGCACGATGCGCGCCAAAATGAGACTTTTAAGCTTTCCATAAATCATGACACGCACAGAGGAACACACTGTCGTGCCGGACTCAGTAGCTGTCATCCCGGACTTGATCCGGGATCCAGTTGTACGCATGCACTGGATTGCGGGTCAAGCCCGCAATGACAAGGGGACCCGCAATGACAAGCGGACCCGCAATGACAATGCGGTATCCGTTGTTGTTGGGCGGTGTCATGGATTTCGGAAACATCAATAAGGGTAACCCGCGGTCAGTCAGACGCCGAGGTAGCCAGAAAGGGCTTCGTGGCTGGCGAGCGTGACGGAGGCTCCGCGCAGCACGACGCGACCTTTTTGTAGCACCAGGGCGTGATTGGAGCGTGCCAGCACCTTGCGGTAGTCACGATCCACAATCAGCGTGGCAATGCCGCTGGCGCTGATCTCGCCGATGACGCGCCAGATCTCGGCCACGATCAGGGGCGCCAGTCCTTCGGTCGCTTCGTCCAGCACGATCAGTTCCGGGTGCGTCATCAGCGCACGACCGATGGAGAGCATCTGCTGCTCACCACCCGAGAGTTGCCCACCCATCTGGGCAATGCGCTCGGCCAGCCTGGGAAAAGTTTCCAGCACGCGTTCAAACGACCAGTCATTGCGGCCATCGCGGCCGCTCCGCGCCGCCATCAGCAGGTTTTCCCGCACCGAGAGATTGGGGAAAACCCCGCGTCCCTCGGGCACGTAGGCGATGCCCAGGCGTGCCACCTGGTGCGGCTGCAGGTGTGAGGCCTCCTGTCCGAACAAGCCGATGTGACCATCGCGCTGCCGGACGTGGCCCAGCAGGGTGCGGATCAGTGTGCTCTTGCCCATGCCGTTGCGCCCGAGCAGACCCACCGTTTCGCCACGCCCGATCTGCAGGTCGACACCGTGCAGCACATGGCTGGAGCCGTACCAGGCGTGCACAGCGCGCGCATCCACAATCAGTTCACGGTTCATCGCTGGCTTCCCCCAGGTAAGCCAGGCGCACGCCCGGGTGGCTGCGCACAAAGTCGGGTGAACCGCAGGCGATGACAAGGCCGTTGACCATCACCGTGATCTTGTCGGCGATGCGAAAGACGGCATCCATGTCGTGCTCGACCAGCAAAATGGCATGGCTGCTCCGCAGCTCGGCCAGCAGGGCCAGCATGCGTTCGGTCTCTTCAGCGCCCATCCCTGCCAGCGGTTCGTCAAGCAGCAGTACCTCGGGGTCGGTGGCCAGACACATGGCAATTTCAAGCTGGCGCTTCTGGCCGTGCGAGAGCATGCCGGCGTTGCGCTCCAGCACGCTGCCCAGACCAGCGCGCTCGGCCACTTCGTGCGCCTTCTGGCTGCTTAGTGGGCACTTCTGCGCATCCTGCCAGAACGCCCAGGGCCTGGGATGCCTGATTTGCGCCGCAAGACGACAGTTCTCCAGCACAGTGAAGCTCGGATAGATGGTGTTGCGCTGGTAACTGCGACCCAGGCCGGCGCGGGAGCGACGGGGTTGTGACCAGCTGGTCACGTCTTGTCCCAGCAGTTCGATCTCTCCGGAAGACAACTCAATCTCACCTGACAGGATATTGATCAGCGTCGACTTGCCCGCGCCATTGGGTCCGATGACTGCATGCACGCTGTGACGAGCGAGTTCCAGCGATACCTTGTCCAGCGCCACCAGGCCGCCCCAGCGGCGCGTGATGCCAAGCCCACGCAGCAGGACTTCGGACTCACTCATCTTCAGGCTCCGCTTCGGGCGCCGCAGGACCGGCGTTGGAGCGCCCGAACAGGCGCTCGGCGATCTGCTGCGGCACGCCGACCAGCCCGCGCGGCAGCAAGGCGACGCTGGCGATGATGGTCAGCCCCAGTCCAAGTTGCCAGTGCTTGGCAAAGTCACCAAAGAGTGCCTCCGACTTGAACAGTTCCTGCAGCAGGGCGAAGGCGAAGGCGCCAATGATGGCGCCGCGCAACTGCCCGATGCCGCCCAGGATGATCATGATCAGCACATTGCCCGAGACGTGCCAGCTGATCAGTTCCGGATTGACATAACCATCCTTCACGGCAAACAGGAAACCCGCCAGTCCGGCAATACCGCCGGAGATCACGAACGCGGCCAGTTTGTAGCCAAAGGTCGAAAAACCGGTGGAGCGCATGCGCTGCTCGTTGACCCGTATGCCGGCCAGGGCGCGGCCAAAGCGTGAGCGCAGCAGCAGTGCCAGAAAGCCGAAAACCGCGATCAGGCTTGCCAGCGTGAAGGCATAAAGCGTGAGCGGCTGATCCAGATCGAGCAGACTGCCCAGCACCGGCTTGACGGTCATGTAGATGCCGTCGGTGCCACCGCCCAGCGGCGTGTCGTGTGCCACGTAGTAAGCCATCTGGGCAAAGGCCAGGGTCACCATGATGAAATAGACGCCACTGGTGCGCAGCGACAGCACACCCACCAGCAGCGCATAGGCCGCGGCGGCGAGCACGCAGACCGGCAACAGCCACAGCATGGAGGCGGCGCCGCCCTGTGGCGACAGCAACACCGCCGCGTAAGCACCAATGCCCAGAAACGCCGACTGCCCAAAGCAGACCAGGCCGGTGCCACCTACGAGCAACTCCAGGCTCAGTGCAAAGACGGCAAAGATCATGATCTTGGTGACCAGGTCGATGCCGTATTTTCCGGCGACCAGCGGAAACAGCGCCAGTGCGGCAAAGGCCAGGACGGAAAAAATGATCTTGCTGTGTTTCATGGGAAGCAGGCTGCGCCTAGCCGGCCTTGAACAGGCCGCTGGGTTTCCACAGCAGGATCAAGGCCATCATCACATAGATCAGCACGCCCGAGGCCTGGGGCACAAGCACCTTGCCAAAGG
>Ga0163199_1000987_pt1 | contig 17720 bp, 16 predicted proteins | sample PL_2010_150m_FD_113537 | JGI IMG/M metagenome (GOLD analysis project Ga0163199, IMG submission 113537) | Freshwater microbial communities from Powell Lake, British Columbia, Canada to study Microbial Dark Matter (Phase II) - PL_2010_150m | ecosystem: Environmental > Aquatic > Freshwater > Lake ...
CTTTAATTTGCGTGGTCTGAGTTCCAACAAAAGATGCATAAGACAAAAATCCCTTTCCTTTTATTGTATTAGCTTGACTCGAAATAAAATTGCTGCTTATCTCAGAATTAGGAATGAAAGAACTTCCAACTCCAACTATAATTGTATTAGAATACTCGCTGTAACTGGAAAGAAAATTTTTAGTAAGTCGTGCTGCTCTTAATTGAAAATCATTATGAAATATAATTTCTTCAGGAACAGAATTTAATGGAAGTTCTATCATAGCAAACAATCCAAGTTCCTGACAAAGTTTAACCGCATAAGGATTAGGAAATTGTTTTGAAAATCGAACTGCATTGAAACCTGTATTCTTAATCAAAGTAAGATCATCTTTTATTTTATCGTAGGCATTCATTCTGCGAAGCGAAGTTTCATCAAATAAATATGTAGTGCCTTGAAGTGAAAATGGATTGCCGTTAAGTGTTAAAGTGGTTTCATCTTTTCTGAATAGGTAGAATGCAATCTGTTTAATGGATTTATCTATTATCTGACCATTACGAATCAAACTTACATCACATAAATAATTGATCGGTGTTTGGGGCGACCATAATTGCGGATTGTTAATTTCTAATCTGCACATAACTTCGTTTTCTTCTTGAGAAATTTTTTGAACAAAATCCCCTTTAGCTTGTGCGGATGTAGAACCCGGTGGAAATAAATTTATTCTGATAATTACATCGCTGGAAAGAGAATTTGTTTTGAAATCGGAGTTTGCAATTCCAATCTTAAAATTTAAAACTGTTTTTGATGGATTCTGATCAAACGAATACGAAAAAGAATTATTAGTAATGTGAGTTGTTGATAATGTTTTAATATAAATATCTCTAATTATTCCGCCGTTTAAACTTGAAAATAAAAATCTTTGGGTTGATGGAATAGAATATTCTGAATCAAGTTTGTTGCTGACTTTTATGGTTATAATTGAATTTTCTTTTAAGATATCTTTTGGAAGAGCTAGTTCAAAAGGATATGAGCCACCGGAGTGCTTATAAATATTATATCCGTTGATTGAAATTTCTGCCGAGTAATTTATTCCAAGAAATCCCAAAACGAGCTGCGAACTTTGAATCTGAGTTTCAGTAAAAGAAATTTGCTTTTCGAATATGAGTGATTCTTCACCTTCAAATATAGCAGGTATAGAAACGGAAATTTTTTTCTCGGAGTCACTCTCATAATATACTTTCCAATTAGAGTTCATCAATTCCACGTTTCGGTAATCATTCTTGTCAAAGAAAATTGGATCAAAAATGTCTCGTTGGTTTTGAGGAAGAGATGTTACTTTAATCTGAGCTAAAAGTAGGTTTTGAAGTAAAATTATAAGAATGAAGAGACGATTAAGAACTTTTGTCATATTACCAATAATTTATCGAAAGAATCATACAAATATACAAAATCGAGGGGGGGGGTATCAATAAAAATCCTAAAAATATAGGTTCTAATTGAGCTTATTTTGAAATAAAATCAAAGCATTCAAAATTGCTTAAGCGGCACTAATGATTTTAATAAATGAATCTGCTTTTAAGCAGGCTCCTCCAACCAGCGCGCCGTCAATATCGGGTTGAGAAAGTAGTTCTTTAGCGTTATCCGCTTTTACACTTCCGCCATATTGAATGACTAATTGACGGGCAAAATTTGCAGAGTACAATTTGGAAATTAATCCACGGATAAATTGATGAACATCTTGTGCTTGCTGAGGGGTAGCATTTCTTCCGGTGCCAATTGCCCATACAGGTTCATAAGCTATAATTAGGTTTGTTAAATCACTTTCACTTAAATCTTTTAATCCGTTTTGAACCTGAGTCTCAACAACCTTAAATGTAATTCCTTTTTCTCTCTCTTCTAAAGTTTCGCCGATACAAAAAATTGGTTTTAGTCCAAACTTAATTGCTGTTTTGATTTTCTTGTTGATGACTTGATCACTTTCTCCAAAAATTGTCCTTCTTTCTGAATGACCAAGAATTACATATTCGCAACCGACACTTTTGAGCATTGAAACAGATACTTCACCTGTGAAAGCACCGCTTTCTTCAAAACTCATATTCTGCGCACCAAGTTTGATTGTAGAATCTTTTAATAAAGTAGATGCAGTTTCTAAACTTGTGAATGGCGGACATATAATTATTTCGGCTTCAACATTCTTTCCATTCAATTCTTTTTTGATATCTGAGATTAGGCTAACAGTAGCATTAAGATCATTATTCATTTTCCAATTTCCGGCAATGACTTTTTTACGCATGATATATCCTTAATCTATTATGGGAAAAAAGCTGTCAATTGACAGCTTCAACTCTTCTTATTCCAGGTACTTCTCTGATTAATGCACGTTCAACTCCGGCACGTAATGTCATTTGAGACATAGGGCAATCACTGCAAGCGCCTGTAAGTTTAACTTCAACAATACCTTCATTAGTTATTTGCACAAGTTCAACATCACCGCCATCGGCTTTAAGATACGGTCTAATTGTCTGCAAAGCTTTTTCAACTTTCTCGTAAAGAACTTCGTTCATCGTAAACTCCTTTTAATTTTCATCATTCAAAGATATTTCAATTTTTGGTGAGGTGGATGAGTAATTATTTTTACTAATTTCAGCCGCCATGTTTCTGCTGATCTCTAAAAATTTTTTAGATTGTTCAGAATTTGGTTTATCAAAAACAATTGGTCTACCTTTATCACCGCCTTCACGGGTTTCTTGATTGATCGGGATTGAACCAAGTAACGGAATAGATAATTCTTCAGCCAATTTTTTCCCGCCGCCGGTTCCAAAAATATCATATCGTTTACCTGTATCGGGTGCAATAAAATAACTCATATTTTCTACAATGCCAAGTATTGGAACATTGACACGTTGAAACATTTTTAAAGCTTTTTTAACATCAATAATCGAAACATCTTGCGGGGTAGTAACTACTACAGCGCCGGAAAGAGGAATTGTTTGCACAAGTGTAAGTTGAATATCACCTGTTCCCGGAGGTAAATCAAAAATTAAATAATCAAGTTCATCCCAATGTACATCACTCATAAATTGTTTTATAGCTCCGCTTGCCATTGGTCCACGCCAAATAACCGGCGCATCGTCCTCAATCAAGAATCCAATAGACATTACTTTTACACCATAATTTTCAAGAGGAACCATTTTTGCAGTAGCCGTATCTTGGAAAATTTTTGGTTTACCATTTATTCCCAACATCATTGGAACGCTTGGCCCGTATATATCTGCATCAATCAATCCGACTTTAGCCCCCTCCAGTGCCAGAGCGACGGCAAGATTAACAGCAACGGTGCTTTTTCCAACACCACCTTTTCCGCTTGCAACAGCAATTGTATTTTTTACTCCGGGTAAAATCTCACTCATTCTTTGGTTCGTGCTATGTTGAACCTTTGCACTCATTGTTATTGAAATTTTTCCTACCGAAGGATTTTCTTTTTTGATTGCATTAACACAATCTTGTTCTATTTTTTCTTTAAGCGGGCACGCGGGAGTTGTTAACTCAACAGTTACAGAAACGTTATCTCCATTTATATTTATTTCTTTTACCATTCCAAGAGTAACAATATCTTTATGCAAATCCGGATCGTTTACTTTTCTCAATGCATTCAAGACTGATTCTTTAGTTAACATTATAACTCCAAAATTTGGTTTCAAAAATAACAATTTTTTATGTTACACATCTTTTAAACAAAATTTATTTTCGATAGGTTCATAATCAAAAGTCATGAAAATCGAATAACGGCTGATTAACTTGAAATCCATAAATGAAAAATTCCCTTCTTGATATAGAAATATTGTTCAAGTAAATTGTTATTAGATTGTTTTTTCTAAAACTATTTAGATTGGTTATGGATCAAATTACAAACACTTCTAAAGAAAATGATTTGAGTCAGTTAGAAAATTCCGTGTCTGTAAAGAAACGCGGATGGTTCCGGCGGCTCTTTGCTTTTGCAGGCCCCGCATATTTAGTAAGTATTGGATATATGGATCCGGGCAACTGGGCAACAGATATAGAAGGCGGCGCACGGTTTGGATATACGCTGATTTGGGTTTTGTTAATGTCTAACTTGATGGCGATCCTACTGCAAACTTTATCTGCGCGTTTAGGAATTGTTACCGGCTATGATCTTGCTCAAGGATGCAGAAAAGAATATTCGAAAAGATTGAGCTTCTTTCTGTGGATACTTGCAGAGATAGCAATTGCCGCATGCGATCTTGCCGAAGTGCTTGGAACAATAATTGGATTGAACTTACTTTTTGGATTACCACTAATGTGGGGATGTTTGGTTACTGCATTCGATACGTTTTTACTTTTAGCAATTCAACGGCTTGGCGTTCGGAAGATGGAAGCGTTCATTGTGATGTTGATTTCTACAATCGGAATCAGTTTCATCATTGAAATATTTTTTGCTCAGCCAAATTGGAGAGGAATAGCTGCGGGATTTATTCCTCATCTTGATGCCGGAGCGTTATTTATTGCAATAGGAATTATTGGCGCTACGGTAATGCCTCACAATTTGTATTTGCATTCATCATTAGTCCAAACTCGTGCGATTTCAAACACTCACACCGGAAAAGCGGAAGCCTGTAAATTCAATTTGATTGATTCTGCAATTGCATTAAACGGAGCTTTTTTTGTAAACGCTGCAATCTTGATAATGGCTGCAGCAGTTTTTTATAGTCGAGGCATTGTTGTTACGGAAATTCAGCAAGCGCATCATTTGCTTCAGCCAATTCTCGGAACACACATCGCACCAATTGTTTTTGGCATAGCACTCATTGCTGCGGGACAGAGTTCAACACTTACCGGAACAATTTCAGGACAGATTGTAATGGAAGGTTTTCTGAATCTTAAAATTAGTCCTTGGTTAAGACGAATAATGACCCGCGGGTTAGCACTTGCACCGGCTGTGATTATAATTGCGCTATCAGGTAATCAAGGCACTTTTAAATTGTTAATTTTTTCTCAAGTCATTCTTAGTTTACAATTACCGTTTGCAATTGTCCCGCTTATACATTTTACCTCCGATAGAAATAAGATGGGAAATTTTTCCAATCCGCTGTGGGTAAAACTTCTGGCTTGGTTAGTTGCTGTTATAATTATAGTGTTGAATTTCAAATTGATCTTTGATGCATTTTCCGAATGGATTGGTGGTGGTCTATGGTGGTTGATTATTCTTGTGCCGGTGTTGTTAATTATTTTAGGAGTGTTGGCTTATATAATTTTCATTCCATTTTTCAAAACTAGCTCACCATGGGAAATGGGTGTTACAACAAGCAGTAAAGATGTAGCTTCACGTATCCAGACCAAGAAATATAAAAACATCGGTGTAGCAATCGAACATGGTGATGGTGATGCAATTGTTATTTCTGAAGCATTGACTTTAGCAAAATTGCATAACGCAAAATTAAGTCTCATTCATATCGTGGATACAGCCGGAGCTATGATACACGGTTCGGAAGAAGAAAGTCTTCATAGCAGGGAAGACCATGCCTATATTGAAGAGCTTGCAAGAGAGATCGAAGGACATGGATTGCCTGTTGAAACAACAATTCGTTATGGAAATCCATCTGAAGAAATTGTTAAATCCGTTGAGGAAGAAGGTTATGATTTTCTTGTGTTAGGTTCTCACGGGCATCAAACTTTTGGAGATCTATTTTTTGGACAAACTGTTGAAAGTGTGCGCCATTCAATCAAAATTCCGATCATGGTTGTGAGAACAAGCCGAGATAATCGCGAGCGTCCACAAAGAATTAAGTAAATAGTTATGTGGTAATATGAAGAAGGAATTTTTTTTAATAACCTTTCTAATAATTATTTTATTCTCTTCTGGAATTATTGCTCAATCAGAAATTCCCGAGTTAGTAACTGATCGCCCAGATAATACTGAATCAGCAAGTGTTGTACCTATAGATTTTACACAAATCGAGATGGGATTTTTATATCAACAGCAAAAATATTCCGAAGGGGCTATAAATATTGAAAACAATAATCTAATTCTTGGCAGTACGCTTTTGAGATATGGTATTAGTTCAAAGGTAGAACTTCGCTTTGGAGGAGAATATCTTTTAGGGCAGAATTTTTTGAATGACATAAAATCTACTATTCAAGGGGTACAAAATATTTTAGTTGGTACGAAGATCCTATTTAGATCCGATGAGAAAATTTTGACTAAAGCCGCAATATTAGTCCAAACCATTATTCCATTTGGAAACGAGAAACTAAGACCGAATAAATTTGAACCGGAAATCAGAATTTGTCTCGAGCAAGAAATAAATGATCGGATTTCTTTAGGCATTAATTTGGGAACTGAAGAAGTAAGTGATGTCGGAAGATATTTTTATAGTTATACCGCTAGTTTAGAAGTTGCATTAAATGAAAGAATAAATTCTTTTTTTGAATTATATGGAACAATGAAAAACGGTTTTATTCCATCAAATAATTTTGATTGCGGTCTTACTTACCTTCACACAAAAAATATTCAAATTGATTTTTCTATCGGGACAACTTTGAATAGTGATATCTCGGATTGGTTTGGTGGATTGGGTATATCTGTAAGATTACCTAGATAATTTGTTCAGCAATCTCTTTAGGTAATATTTTTTTACTTACTGTTGTTTTTCTGCTCATTAAAAATTCTTGATGATTCAATTTGTCTTCATTAAATACCTTTTTATTAGAAATAAATTTTCCGGTCGGCAACAATATTCTCGCTTTTTCATTATCTGCAATTGATGTCTCTAAAATCCGTTCTTTGATATATTTTTTTAATTTTTCATCAAGAATAGGGAAAGTTGTTTCAATTCTTCTATCTAAATTTCTCTGCATTAGATCAGCGCTGCTACAGTAAATTTCTTCGGCTCCATTGTTATAGAAATAATAAATGCGTGCGTGTTCTAAAAATCTTCCTACAATACTTATAACACGAATATTTTCACTTAGGCTGGGTACTTGCGGGATCAAACAACAGATACCGCGGACAATTAAATCAATCTTAACATCTTTTGCAGATGCTTCATACAAAGCAGCAATTAAAAGTGGATCCACAAGAGCATTTAGTTTGAAAATTAAATGTCCTTTTCCATTTGTCTTAACATTTTTAATTTCTCTTTCAATCAGATCAAGAAATTTTTGTCGTTTATTAACCGGTGCGACCCATAATTTTCTAAATGTTTTCTGCTCGGAGTAACCGGTAAGATAGTTAAATATTTCGGAGACATCAGAACAGATATCTTGGTCAGCTGTGAACAAACCAATATCAGTATAAATTTTAGCCGTATCAATATTATAATTACCAGAACTTAAATGAACATAACGTTTAACCCCATCAATTTCTTTTCTAACAACAAGAGTCATTTTCGCGTGTGTTTTCAACCCCAACAAACCATAAACAACATGCACTCCGGCTTTTTCAAGCTCACGTGCCCAAAAAATATTATTCTCTTCATCAAATCGTGCTTTAAGTTCAACTAAAACAGCAACTTGTTTTTTACGTTCGGCAGCCTCTATCAAATATTTTATAATAGGGGAGTTTGGTCCAACTCTGTAGAGTGTCTGTTTTATTGCTAATACTTCGGGATCTCTAGAAGCAAGTTTAATAAATTCAATTACAGGATTAAATGAATCGTAGGGATGATGCAACATAATATCTTTTCTTCGAATAAGAGAAAAGAGATTTTCTTCATCTTCGAAAATAATTGGAGTAACCGGATGAAACGCTTTCTCTTTTAAATGCGGAAGTTGTAAATCATAAAGTAATATCACATCGCTTAAACCAAGATTACCGTCAATAATATGAAGATCATCGCGGGAGATTTCTAGATTTTCAATTAATGTATCAATCATATATTCCGGCATCTGTTTTTCCACTTCAAGCCGAACAACTGAACCGAATTTTCGTTGTTTAATATTTTCTTCTATCATCTGCAGTAGATCATCTGCTTCATCTTCTTGAATTTCAAGATCAGTATCCCGTGTAATTCTGAACAGATAAGATTCAAGTATTTCAAGACCGGGGAAAAGTAAACTTAAATTGGATTTGATAAGATCACCTATCCAAACGTATTTGTATGTGCCATTAGAACCATTTTTAGGCTTAGATTTTACAATGTTGTCAATACGAAGTAATCTTGGAATAATTCCCGGTACTTTAACACGGGCAAAATGTTTTTCGCCCGAAGGTTTTTTAATTAATATGGCAAAGCTTAAGCTTAAATTTGAGATATAGGGGAATGGTCTGCCGGGATCGAATGCTAAAGGAGTTAGAACCGGATAAATTTCTTTTAGAAAATATTGATTGAGTGCATCCCGTTCTTCCTTAGTGATCTCATCTAAATTATTATAAATATAAATTTTATTTTCTTTTAGCCGAGGAATTATTTCTTCCCGCCAAAAATCCGATAGCTGTTTCAGCATTGGCTGAATTGTACTTTCTATTTTCCGCAACTGTTCTATCGGTGTTAATCCATCAATGGAGGTATCAATAACTTTGGCTCGTAATTGTTCTTTTATTCCGGCGACACGTATCATGTAAAATTCATCAAGGTTGGAAAAGAAAATAGAGACAAATTTTATTTTGTCTAACAATGGCAATTCGGGATTGAGGGCTTCTTCAAGGACTCTGCGGTTAAATTCAAGCCAGCTTAGATCTCTGTTAAAAAAATTTTCCGGCTTTATATATTTCTGAAGGTATTCTTTACTTAACTTCATTTTCTGACGGTCAATTATTATTTGAATTTTTTTGCGGAGCTAAAACGTTCAAGATCATATTCAATATTTTTATTTGGGATTGAAAGTCTTTTAATTTTAACGTTTGCTTTCTTAAAGAACTCTTCAGCCAATGTATCGTGGTAATCAGAAAATATTACTATTTCTTTTATACCTGCGGTAATTAGAGCTTTTGCACAGTTTGTGCAAGGCATGTTAGTTATATAAGCAGTTGATCCCTGCGTATTTATACCGTGAGACGAACATTGAAGTATTGCATTCATTTCCGCATGAATAGTTCGAATACAATGATTATCAACAATTATACATCCGTCGTCTTCACAATGTCCATCGCCAGGAATTGAACCATTATACCCAGTTGAAAGTATTTGTCTATCTCTAACAAGTACACAGCCGCAATGCATTCTGGGGCAAGTAGCACGTTCAGAAACAAGCATAGCAACTTTTAGAAAGTATTCATCCCAGGAAGGACGTTTGGTATTAGAATTATTCATTAATCCGCTAAGATTATTTGAGGAGCAAATTTACAAAATATTATGATTTGATATTAATCAATTGTTTTGAATTAACGTGGAAAATAAACTGCTATGGTTGAGGGCGAACCATAGCAGTTTGATCTGTAATATAGGAGGGTTAACACATTCAATAATTGGAGCTCTATTATCTACTCAAAGAACATACCAATTAAATATTTAGAAAATTTTAGTATTATCTTCTGATGCAAGAAGTGCATTCCTTGAGTTTGGGAATAAGAATAAGCGTTTTCTTGAAATTTGGAAACGAATTTACCTATATATTACTAATCAGATTATCAATCGGGATATCTGGGGGTGTACTTTATAGGAAAATATTTCAGGTAATTTCTTCGGATGAATTCAAAATAATTTTAAAAGTAGTACCAACATTAATGATTGATTGTTTTACAAAAATTTTCCCGTTGTGATAATCTTCAATAATTCTTTTTGATAAACTTAATCCCAATCCCCAACCCCTTCTTTTAGTGCTATAACCAGGCCGGAAAATATCTTTTCTTCTGTTGTGTTCTATCCCTTTGCCGTTATCGGTAACTTCAATTTCAATCTTGTTGCGATTATGCTCTACTTTAAAAGTAATTTTCCCTTCTTTGTTTTCAATTGCATCGAGTGCATTCTTAATTAAATTTTCGATTACCCATTCAAATAATTCAAGATTTAGTTTTACTTTTTGTCCTTTATTGCCCTCAATAGAAATCAAAACGTTTTTGCCAAGCTGAGGTAAACGTCGCTGAAAATAATTGATAACATTTTCTATAATATCGTAAGGATTTTCATCTATTAATTCTGGTTTTGAACCGATTTTTGAAAATCGTTTTGTAATTTTACTTAATCGTGTTAGATCGCTACTAATCTCATCTGAAATATCCAGTACTTTATCATGATTAGAATAATTCATTTTCAACATTTCATTCCAGCCCATAATACTAGAAATAGGTGTACCAAGTTGATGAGCTGTTTCTTTAGACATTCCTACCCAAATATTTCTTTGCTCACTTTTTTTAACGTAACTGAAACTTGTATAAGCGATGATCAGAAAAACTAGAGCAAATAATATTTGCAGATAAGGGTAAAAACGAAGACGCTGGATTATATCAGAATCACCATAAAAAATCTTTGAAATAATTTTATCGTCAGGTGATTTAACTAAAATGGGAGCGTGTTGTTTAGAGAGCTCAGTTACTTTTTCCTGGAGAAAAATTTTTAATTTTTGATCGGATAGTTTTGGATCGTGTCCAATATTTTTGTAACCGCTTACAATTCCAGTGGAATTTACCTGGTCATTTTGATCAGTTAGAATAAGAGGGAAATCAATTCTTTTAATTATGTTTTGAAAGACAAATGTAAAGTCGGAATTTATCGTTTCTGTACTTGCACCGTATTCAAGACTACTGGCATATAACTGAACAATATCTTTTTCTCGTTGCTGTAGTCTGCCTACTAGATTTTGAGTGTAATAAAGTGTTCCGAGCGCAATCGTTGCACCAACAATAATTAGTGCAAGTTTAATATTCATTGAGGCGGGACCGCCGGTCATTTTCATTTTACTCTCCTAAGAGAAATAATTCTAAATGGAATTTACAAAAACGGATTTTGTTAATTAAATTTTAGATATGGTAAAAATTATTCTATAATTCTATTGTCTGATCTCGTTTGGGTCCTACTGAGATAATGCTGATCTCAAACCCGCTTTTTTGTGAAATGAATTGTAAATAATCTTTTGCTTCAGAGGGCAATTCGTTATAATTCGTAATGTTGGTTAAATCGGTTTTCCATCCTGGAAGCGATTCATAAATCGGAGTAACATTCATAAGTTTGTTAACATCTGTTGGGAAAGATTTTAATTTCTTACCTTGAATTTCATAAGCAACACAAACTTTTATTTGATCAAAATTACTCAAGACATCAAGTTTAGTTATTGCTGCGCGTTCGATTCCATTGATCATGCGTGAGTAACTCAAAAGAAATGCATCAAACCAACCGCATCTTCTAGGCCTTCCGGTAGTCGCTCCGTATTCAGCGCCAATTTTTCTTAATCTTTCTCCTTCTTCACCAAGTAATTCAGTTGGAAAGGGACCTAAGCCAACACGTGTCGTATATGCTTTTACAATTCCCATTACAGAAGAAATTTTCGTTGGTGGAATTCCGCTTCCTGTGCTTGCACCGCCTGAAGTAGGATTTGAAGAAGTGACAAATGGATAAGTGCCGAAATCAACATCAAGCAAAGCACCTTGCGCCCCTTCTAAAAGAATTGATTTGCCTTCTTCTATGGCATTGTTCAAAACAGTTGGAACGTCAGTTATATATGGGTCAATAGCTTTATCAAATTCTATATATTCTTTAATGATTGCATCTACATTAAGCTCTTCTTGATTGTACACTTTCTTGAGTAAATTATTTTTCTCTTCGATATTTAGTTTAATTTTTTCTTCAAGAACTTTGTGATCTAATAGATCAACAATTCTAATTCCTTTTCGTGCGTATTTATCAATGTAACACGGCCCAATACCTCTTCCGGTAGTTCCTATCTTAGAATTCCCGCTTTCATTAATCGAATCTAATAGTTTATGATAAGGCATAATCAAGTGAGCGTTTTGACTAATGAAGAGTCTTCCAGCAATACTAATTCCCAATCCTTCTAATAATTTTATTTCTTCAAGTAAAGCTTTGGGATCTATTACTACACCGTTACCAATAAAACATAAAACATTCTCACGCAATATTCCGGATGGAATAAGATGTAGAATAAATTGTTGATCTCCGACCAGAACTGTATGTCCGGCATTAGCCCCGCCTTGATAGCGCACCACAATTTCGTAACGCTCACTTAGGATATCGACGATTTTTCCTTTTCCTTCATCGCCCCACTGACTGCCGACAATTACAGTAACACTCATTTATGCCTCGGTAAAAATTGGTAGGGAAAAAATACTCCGGTATTTTTATACCGGAGCTATAAAGTAAAACATTTCTGTAAAGGATTATTTAAAACTATTAACAGCGTCATCAACAGATGTATAATGTTCAAAAACCGTTATAAGTTTTGTAATTACAAGTAAACTTTCGATTTTTTCTGTAGCATTAGCAAGTTTCATTGAACCGCCGCCATTCTTCATGGTTGTGTAGCCACTTATAAGCATACCGAGACCAGAACTATTCATGAATTTTGTTTCAGCTAAATCAACAATTACATTTTTCTTATCGCCATCAATAAGTTTATGAAGGGTATCGCTGAATTCCTGAGCTTCAGGACCGCCCATAACATTTCCTTTTAATTCTATTACAACAGCTCCATATTTCTCAATTGTTTTAACCTTCATATTTTCTCCTGAATTTTAAATTAAGTTATATATCAATTTTATATTTTACAACGATAATCAAAATAAAAAATTTACAGATTGGATATAATATTGCACAAATATTTATATTCATAAGTAAATTATTGAATACTCGAGTAAAAAGAAAGTCATTTTATCTCTGTTTCTTTTGAAAAAATGATTTCAGAAATGCTTAGTTTGAAAGGAACAATAAACCCCCATCATCGTCTAAAAGTATGGATTTATTAAAAGACCAAGAGACATTTGATTTTAGCGAAGGCAAGAATGAGAAAGATGAAGACTTTATATTAATTAAAGCCTTCATTAAAGGTAATGATACAACATTTCGAACACTAGTCATCAAACATAAAGATAAGGTTAGAAATTTAATCTTTTTAACTTTGGGCGATGCAGAATTTGTTGATGATATTTCTCAAGATGTTTTTATTAGTGTTTATCATAAGCTCAATGAATTTCGGTTCGAATCAAAATTTACTACATGGTTATATAGAATAACAGTTAACAAGTGCAGAGATTATCTTCGTAAAAAAAGAGTGCGAAGCATTTTTGTCCCTATAAAAGATACTGATACTGAATATGGTACCGGACCATTTTTTGAAAATGTTGATATTCCAAATCTGGTAAGAAGAGCAATTGAAAAGCTTCCTGAAAAATTGAGAACTCCTCTTGTGATGAGAGATATTGATGGATTTAGTTATAAAGAAATTGCAGATCAAATGGGAACAGAGGTCGGAACAATTAAATCAAGAATATTTCGTGCGCGTGAAAGTTTAAAATTGATTCTTGAACCATATCAAAAAGAATTAAGAGCTTAGCATATGGAAGGACAAGCAAAAAAAAAAATAACAAACATTGATAAATTTAAAAAAGTAGTCCCCTATATTATTTTATTTTTGCTCACTATAGCACTGATGTTCTTTTTCAAATATAATAGGAGAGACATTAGCAGAATAATCGAAACAGGAAAAAACAACTTACTTGCTTTAGCTAAAAATTTAAAACCGCTTCTCTTTGAGACTGAAATTAACAATGAAGATGTTTTTAACTTTGCGTTGTATCAGAGCATTCCGCTTGATAAAGGGAAAAATAAAGTTCTGTTGATTTCGAAAGATGAACCCGGTAATAATATATATGAAATAAAACCCGCCTCCTATAACCAGCAGACTAAAAATTATGATACATTTGTAAAACTTCTTGGATTGAATAAAAAACAAAAAGCGGAAGCTGATTCGATATTAAATTCGTATAAAAAAGAAATCTACTCATCAGTGTTAGTAAATGATAAAAGCACAATTGCTGTAAATCCAAGACTACCAGTCTTACAGCAGGCTGTACTTGCGGATATTATATCATTTGCACAAAAAGTTGATGAAACTAAATCGAAAGAACTTTTTCCGAATGCTTATAAATTTTATAACAACGAAAAAATTTCGAACATGATCGTTTCTGCTAAAGAAATTCCGCAGAATGAATATATCCTTATTTCACCAGATACTGTTGCAAGAACTTATTTTAAGTGGGATCAGGAAAAATTCAATAAACATTTAGCAGATTTTGAAAAGAGTAAATCTGTCGGACATCCTCCAATGCCTAAGTATGATTTTAACTTTGATGTTATGCCTGAGAAAGTAAAAAATAAACATTCAATTGCGGTTGAATCAGATTATTCATTCAAATTGGATTCTAATCTATTTAAAGTAGTAATTCCTGCAGAAACGATTAATGGTTTGTCAGATATGATTTCCGATAGCATAAGAGTAAAATTAAATGAAGCAGCAAAACAATTAAAGAATATTTCCATACCCGTTTTTGTTTCTCAAACTAAATCACATAAGCCACCAAAAATTTACGCTCCGCCTAATGCCGGTAATGATAAACAAACAAAACTAATTGATCCTTATGAAATAGTGAATAAAACTATGGAATTGCTTTCTAAGCAGGATTTTAGCGAACTGGAAAAGTTTGGTGCCAAGATGGATTCAATCGCTAGCCATAAATACACTGCAAAAGATTCGTCGGCAAAGAGAAAAATTCGTGAAGCTATGATGAAATTGAAGAAAGATCTAAAAAAGTATAAACATAGGAAAACCGATTCAACAAGTGTGAACTAACATTATGGAAATTGAAAAAATAAATTTATTAGGAACAAAATTGTAAAATATGCGCAATCAATTAAAAAATATTGCTCGTTCACGAGGACTTGAAAATGCAATCCTAGTTTCCATATTGCTTTTTTTATTCAACTTGATCTTTCCGCTTCATGGGTCCACTGTTCTTGCAATCATAAATGAGTTACTTGTATTTCTCTCAGTTTTTTTCCTTTATCATTATGTCCACCAGTTCTTGAACTCTAAAGTTGATTCTCCTTTAACTTTAGTATTAAATGCTGGAATTCTTGCCGCACTAATATTCTTTATAGTTTCAATTGCAAATTCAATTTTAGGTTCTTCAGATAGCAGTAAGGGAATTGGATTTTTCAATTCTCTGTTTTCTGTGTTATTAACATTTGTTTTTATCGGATCAATAGTTTATATCTTTTCAACATTCCGTGAATTATTTTTTCTTCGTCAGAAGAAAGATCTCAGCACTTTCTATAACACTATGCTTGTTTTCTTTGCCCTGAGCTTTTTCTCTAATATTTTAATTCTCTTTGATTCTTCTTTCGATTATCCTAAAGATGCATTTTATGTAGTAACAATTGTTTTAATTTGTCTTAATTCTACCCGAGTTTCTTGGATTGCCTTTCTTACTAAAAGACAGAAATACTATTTGTTATTAATCTCAATAATTCTTTCCGCTTTATTCGGAATGAATTTTGCAACTTTTACTAGTCATAGTATGATGCGTCAAATCGTTTACTCTTTCTCTCCGGGGCTTCATACATTTATGAGTCTGGTTATGATTTATGGAACAATAAATTTTGGTGTAATATTCTTTACAACACTTTTCCATTTACCTACTGCTGAAGCATTTGATAGAAAAGCTGAAGAAGTTTCTTCTTTGATGGATCTAACTAATCTCATCACACAAGTTTTTGATTTTAAGGAATTAGCGGAAACGATCACAACAATAACAGCAAGAGTTTGTAATTCTGATTCCGCCTGGCTTGTATTAAAATCAGCTAAAAATATTGAGTTAAGTTCTGTTCATAATATAGGGTATGTTGATGCGGATAAAATTACTAATAATCTTTTAGGATCCGGTGAAAACGATTATGATTCCATTGAAATTATTCAATATGATTCAATCATATCCAACACAAACGAAAGCGGGCAGAAATTCAAATCTATTGCAATTGCTCCTTTAAAAGTTCAAAAGAAAATTAACGGATATCTTTTTGCTGCAAGACAGAGAGATAATAATTTTGACCAGGATGAGAAAAAAGCAGTTCAAGCTTTTGCAGATTATGCTGCAGTAGCATTAGAAAATGCTAAGCTGATTGAAGAATCAATCGAGAAAGAAAGATTAGAAAAAGAACTTGATGTTGCCCGAGATATTCAAAGGAAAATTCTCCCGAGTTCAGTCCCAACTTCAAGCCGGCTTGAAATTTCTGCACTATTTGTTCCGGCATTTGAAGTAGGTGGAGATTACTACGATTTTTTTGAACTTACTGACGATCTCCTCGGATTTGTAGTTGCTGATGTTTCCGGTAAAGGAATTAGCTCAGCATTTATTATGGCAGAAGTAAAAGGTATTTTTGAATCGTTATCGAAAATTATTACAAACCCAAAAGAGCTCTTGATCAAAGCAAATGATACATTAAAAAGAAGTTTGGATAAAAGAAATTTCGTGACTGCTATATATGGTATTATAGATAAGAAAAACGGGTTACTAAATTTTGCAAGAGCAGGACATACACCAATTTTACTATGCAGCGGCGGCAGAATAGAAAGCATTCAACCACCTGGGATTGGTTTGGGTCTCGATTACAACACTGGATTTGCTTCTTCATTAAAAGAAATGGAAATTCAATTAAAGAATAATGATATTATTATATGTTATTCTGATGGTATCCCGGAAGCAAAGAATCATAAGGAAGAAGATTTCGGTTATGATAGATTAGATACAATTGTTCTCAATAATCGCGAAAAAAGTTTAGATCTAATTTCTAGTGCAGTCATGAAAGAGTTGAGTCTGTTTTCAAAAAATCATTCTCAACATGATGACATCACACTTGTAATATTCAAGTGGAATAAAAATAATTAATTAAAGCGGAGATATTTAATGGCGGAGTTCAATGTAAACTTACGGGGTGTCGGTTCCGTAAGTGTAATTGATGTGAAAGGGTATCTTGATGCCCACACAGCGCCCGAGCTCGAAAATATTTTCAACAAACTGCTTGATGAAAGACAGTTTAAAGTTGTTGTTAACTTCAACGAGTTGAAATATATCAGCAGTGCGGGGCTTGGAGTCTTTATGGCTTATGTGGAAACTATGAGGGAAAACAAAGGCGACATAAAGTTTTCCAACATGAAAGAAAATGTTTACAACATTTTCGATCTTTTAGGATTTCCTATTTTGTACGAATTCTACAAAGAAGAAAAAGAAGCTGTTCACAAATTTGGCGATCAAGGATAGACTTGAATTCCTACAACAAAATATTTGAGAAAGATCTTCTCATTAAAAGCACAACCGACAATCTTGCCGTCATAAGAGATTTTATAAAATCTGCTGCTAATCAAAGTGGATTTTCTGAAGATACGACTGGTAAGATAATACTTGCTGTTGATGAAGCTTGCACCAACATAATTAAACACGCTTATAAAAATTCTCCCGAAGGCAACATAATCATTAAAATAAAATTCAATGACCCGAAGTTCAGTATTTCCATTACTGATGAAGGTTCACATTTTGACCCAAACACAGTTCCCGAACCTAATCTACGTGAATATTATAAAGAGAAACGGGTGGGCGGTCTTGGAATGTTTTTGATAAAGAAACTTATGGATGAAGTGAATTATTCTACTCTCAGCGGAAATAAAAACCAAGTCATATTAGTTAAATATCTACCCAATTAGGCATGCAGCAACTAGATAATAATGCAGCTCTTAGAAATTTTTCAGCTCTCGTTGATTTCAGCAACCTTATAAAC
>Ga0163199_1000988_pt1 | contig 17715 bp, 15 predicted proteins | sample PL_2010_150m_FD_113537 | JGI IMG/M metagenome (GOLD analysis project Ga0163199, IMG submission 113537) | Freshwater microbial communities from Powell Lake, British Columbia, Canada to study Microbial Dark Matter (Phase II) - PL_2010_150m | ecosystem: Environmental > Aquatic > Freshwater > Lake ...
ATGCGGATATTGCCCGTAATTCACCACAGGGCGGAACAGTGAACCGTTTAGGGGTACGACCCGAAATGCCATGATTTCACCCTTGCCGGGGCGCGACCGCGCGCTCCGGCAAGGGTGAAATATGCGGAGCGTGTATCGTATGGCGCCGTTTTCACTTCAAACGGCCAATGGCAGGAGGAATCGTTTTGGGCGATTTTCTATTGGTCCAGACGCTGAACGGGCTTTCTTTCGCGGCCCTTCTTTTTTTGCTTTCCAGCGGGCTCTCTCTGATCTACGGGGTGATGAAGATTGTCAATATCGCCCATGGATCGTTTTTCATGGTGGGGACCTATGTCGGGCTGTCCGTCATTTTAAAGACGAATAATTTCTTTCTGGGCGCCCTGGCGGGAGGGTTGGCCGTCGGGGTGCTCGGTGTCATCATGGAGCGCGGTTTTCTGAGGAGATTTCCTCTGCAGCCCCTTCCGCAAATGATGATCACGCTGGGGTTTGCGCTGCTTTTTCGTGATCTCTCCCTCTTGATCTGGGGAGGGGACCCCTACATCCTCCCCTGCCCGGAATATCTGAAGGGGTCCGTGAAGATATTTCATGTCGTTTTCCCCGTCTACCGTATTTTCGTTTTTTGTGTGGCGACGGTGGTTGCCGTCGCTCTGTGGCTCTTCAATGAGAAAACCCTGGTCGGGGCAAAACTGCGGGCGGCGGTAGACGATCATGAGATGGCGGGTGGCGTGGGTCTGAACGTCCCCATGATTTCGGGGTGCATGTTCGGCCTGGGCGCTTTCCTGGCCGGCTTTGGAGGGGTCATGGGAGGCCCCATCTTCGGGGTTTATCCGGGACTCGATTTCGAACTCCTCTCCCTGGGTTTCGTGGTGGTGATCGTCGGGGGAAGGGGAAGTCTCCTCGGTTCGGCTGTGGGAAGCATCCTGGTGGGGCTCGTGGACAACTTCGGCAAGGCCCTGATCCCGGAACTCTCCTATTTCACGCTGTTTGCCCCCATGGCGCTGGTGGTCGCGCTGAAACCTACCGGACTCTTCGGAAAAGAGTGAAGAGATGAAAGATCGGCTCACTTCGACAACGAAAATCATCGGTTTGATTCTGGCCGTTCTGGTCCTGTTGGTCATGCCGCCTTTTTATACCTCCTACTGGGTCACGCTGCTGACGCAGATGCTGATCTTTGCCGTCCTGGCCATGAGTCTGGATATCCTCGTGGGTTACACGGGGTTGTCATCTTTCGGCCATGCGGGCTTTTTCGGAGTGGCCGGCTATGCGGTGGCCATCCTCTCCACCCGTTACAAGATGGGATTCCTCTTCTGTTTCATCAGCGGCATCTCACTGTCCGTATTGATCAGCATGATTTTCGGCTTCCTGGTCGCCCATGCGACCGGGGTCTATTTCCTGATCATCACGCTGGCCCTGGGGATGGTCCTCTGGGGGCTTGGCTTCCGGTGGGTAACCATGACCGGCGGCGACAACGGGATTTCAGGAATTGCCCGACCGGATATCGGCCTTCCGATCGCCTTGACGGACCCGCTTACATTTTATTATGTCGTTCTTGTTTTTTTTCTGGTTGCCCTGGTCATGATGGCCATTCTCGTCCGTTCCCCGTTCGGTCACAGTCTCAAGGGGGTCCGGGAGAGCGAATCCCGGATGCGGGTCCTCGGTTATCATTCCTGGCTTCATAAGTATCTGGCCTATGTCGTATCGGCTGCATTCGCCGGCTTTGCGGGTGTCTTCTGGGCCTATTTCAACGGCTTCATCAGCCCTTTTGACATGGACCTGAACGCATCGATCGAAATCGTGCTGATGGTCATCCTTGGCGGACCGGGAACCCTGATCGGTCCAGCCCTGGGGGCCGGGATCATCATATTTCTCAAGAATTTTATCAGCGCCTATACCCAGCGCTGGCTGCTTATCCTGGGGAGCATTTATATTCTCACGATACTCTATGCCCCGCAAGGGCTCATCAACTTCCTCAAGGATTGGCTCAAGGGACGGCAGAATAAAGCGTGCGGGAAGAAGTCGTCAGACGGAAAGGGATGAAACAAGTCGATGGGGTCAACGGGAGAAAGGGAGACAAAAAGGTCTGATCCGTGCCTGGTCCTCAAAGACCTCTCCATCGATTTTGGGGGGTTGCGGGCCGTCGATGGGGTCAATTTGACGATCGAGCAGGGGGAGAGACGCGTGCTGATGGGGCCCAACGGCGCCGGGAAGACGACGCTCTTCAATCTCATCAGCGGTATCTATCCGCCAAGCCGGGGGCGAATCTTCTATTTTGGGAAGGAGATCAGCAGATACCCCACCTACCGCCGGGCCGCCCTGGGTATGGCCAGGACGTATCAGGTCACCAATCTTTTCCGGTGCCTGACCGTGGCGGAGAATATTCTGATGGCGTGCCAGGCCTTGGACCGGACGAAGTTCGTCATGTTCCGGACGCTCTCCTCCTGTCACGGCCACATGGATCGCTGTAACGATGTCTTAAAAGAGTTTGATTTAGCGGAGAAGCGCAACGAACTGGTGAAGAATCTTTCCCATGGAGATCAGCGGCGGATCGAGGTGGCCATGGCCCTCACCGGAAAGCCCCGACTTCTGCTTCTCGACGAACCGGCGGCAGGACTCTCTTCATCAGAAACTCAGGACCTGACCGTGTTGCTCAAGAAGATCGATCCTGCGATCACGATCATCCTGATTGAACACGATATGGATGTCGCCTTCGAATTTGCCGAACGGATCACCATTCTTTATCAGGGGCAATTTCTGACCGAGGGCACGAAGGAGGAGATCCGAAACAATGCCACCGTGCAGGAGATCTATTTGGGTGCGGAGTAACCGTGTATGCTGAAGATCGTCGATATTCATACCTATTACGGTGACAGCTATGTCCTCCAGGGGGTGAGCTTGGAGGTGGCGAAAGGCACGGTGGTCGCCCTCTTGGGGCGCAACGGCGTGGGAAAATCCACGCTGATTCGATCCATCGTCGGTTTTACCCCGGCGAGGAGGGGTGCGATCCTCTTCAACGGCCAGGACATCACCCGCATGGACGCGTATAAAATCATCAGACTGGGGATGGGCCTCGTGCCTCAGGGCCGGCGCATCTTTCCCTCCCTGACGGTGAAGGAGAACCTGGCCGTCGCCGAGCATGGCTCCTGTGATCAGCGCTGGGATTTTGCAAAGATCTACGCACTATTCCCCCGTCTCAAGGAGCGATGCGACCAGAGGGCCAAGACCCTCAGCGGGGGAGAGCAGCAGATGCTGGCGATTGCAAGAGCCCTGATTTCAAACCCTCTTTTTCTCCTCATGGATGAGCCCACAGAGGGGTTGGCGCCTGTTTTGGTACGCGAAATGGGCGACGCCATATTGCGGCTGAAAGAGGAGGGGCTGTCCATTTTCCTGGTTGAACAAAACCTCTCTTTTGCCAGGAAGTATGCGGACTACGTCCATCTCATGAGCAAGGGGCTGATTGTATACTCTTCAACCCCGGAGCAGCTTTGGGAGGATCAGGAGGCAAAGCATCGTTACCTGGGGGTGTGACCGTTTCGTAAAAAAAGCCCTTCTGCCGGAGAGGGGATCAAAGGAGGATGACTATGATGGATTTGTTTTCTTTACAGGGGAAGGTCGCCCTCGTTACGGGCGCCGCGCAGGGAATCGGCAGGGAAATAGCCCTTGGTTTTGCCCAATATGGCGCGGATATCGTGGCTGTCGATCTCACGGATGAGAAATTGCTGACGCTCAAAAACGCGATTGAGGCCCAAAATCGGCGTTGTCTGGTTCTTGCAATCGACCTGGTTCATGTTGACCAGATAGACCGCATGGTCGAAACGGCGGTCAAAGAGATGGGCAGGATCGATATTCTGGCCAATATCGCCGGGGTGAACGTACACAAAGCCGCGGAAGAGATGACCGAGAAAGACTGGGATTTTGTGCTGGATATCAACCTGAAGGCGCTGTTCTTCTGTTGCCAGGCGGTCGGCAAGGTCATGCTGCGGCAGGGTAGCGGCCGGATCATCAACATGAGTTCCTCTTTTGGCGTGGTCGGGTTCGGCGGAAGAACGGCGTACGCCGCGAGCAAGGCCGCCGTATCAAACCTGACCAAGACGCTGGCGCTCGAATGGTCCGCCAAAGGCATCCATGTCAATGCCCTTGCACCCGGTCCCGTCTGGACGGAGGCCCGCCATGAATTGTTCTCCAATCCCGAGTTTTATGCCAATCTGTTGAAAAAAGTGCCGATCAATCGAACGGCCAAGCCTGTCGAGATGGTCGGCCCGGCGATCTTTTTGGCCAGTGAAGCCTCGAGCTTCGTGACGGGGGAGACCCTTCTGGTTGACGGAGGATTCTGCGCGCAGTAATCATGCAGAGGTGATTTATGAAAGGGATATGCGGAAGACTGCTGGATGTCGATCTGACTTCCGGCAGGACACAGGAGATGGGTATTTCCGTCGCAATGGCCAAGAAATACCTGGGGGGAAGGGGCCTGGGGGCAAGGCTCCTGTTTGATTTGTTGCCGCCAAAAACGGACCCGCTTTCTCCGGAAAATATTCTTATCTTTCTGACAGGTCCGCTTACGGGGTCGATGGTCCCCGGCTCGTCCAAGTTTGTCGTGGTGACCAAGTCACCGCTCACCCACGGGTGGTGCGACAGCTATTCCAGCGGAAGGATATCCATCGAGCTGAAAAAGGCAGGTTATGACGGCATCGTGATCCGGGGAAAATCGAATTTTCCCTGCTACCTGAAGATCGACGACAGGGGTGTTGAGATCCTGGAGGCCGACGGGATCTGGGGAAAGGACAGCTTCACAGCGGAAAGGACGCTTAAGGAACTGGCGGGAAATTCTTCCGCGGGGGTCTCGTCCATCGGGCCGGCCGGCGAAAACCTGTGCAGTTACGCCTGCATCAACAGCGATTACTATCGGCAGGCCGCAAGGTGCGGCGTCGGGGCCGTCATGGGTTCGAAAAGGCTCAAGGCGATCGTCGTCAGGGGGACCAAAAACGTAGAGTTCCACGATCATAAACGGATCATTGGGCTGAATCGGGAAAACTACCAGCGCGCCAAGGTGAGCCAGGTCTTCCAGGCCAGATCGAAATACGGAACTCCGCTGACCTTGAATTTCACCCATACGGGCGGAATCCTTCCGACGAAAAATTTCCAATATGGAACCTGGGAAAAGGCCCTGGGGAAGATCGATTCGGTTGGGGTCTACAAGAGCGTCAAAAAACACAAGTCCTGTCAATCCTGTTTCGTCCATTGCAGTCTGATCACCGTGGCCGCCGACGGAAAATACAAAGGGACCACCGTGGAGGGGCCGGAGTATGAGACGATCGGGATGTTCGGGTCCAATCTCCTGATCGATTCACTTCCCACCATTATCCAGGCCAACGTGCTGTGCGACAAATTGGGGCTGGACACCATATCCGCGGGGAACGTCATCGGCTTTGTCATGGAATGTTTCGAGAAAGGGCTCCTCACCGGCAAGCAGACGGAGGGGCTGGAACTGAATTTCGGAGACGACGAGGCCTGCCTGGCCGCTATCGAGATGATCGCCAACCGACAAGGATTCGGGGAAATCATGTCCCAGGGGGTCCGGGTGGCGGCCCGTCAGATCGGAGGGGGCTCCGATTCGTTTGCGATGCAGGTCAAGGGATTGGAATTCCCCGCCTACGATCCGAGAGGCGCCTTCGGCTCGGGTCTTTCCTATGCAGTCTCTCCGCGGGGGGCCTGTCACCGCAGGGCATGGCCGCCGGCCAAGGAGATCCTCGGGGGCTATCCTCCCTATACCACAGAGGGGAAGGGGGCGATGATCCGGGATCTCTATGCCGACAACTGTATTTTTCACTCCCTGCTGATTTGTGATATGCCTGCCAAGTTCATACCTCTGACCCTCAACGATTATGCAAAGTATTATCAGGCGGCCACCGGGGAGGCTGTTTCGCAGGATGATTTTCTGGCCATGGCCGGCAGGACGGAAACCCTGATCCGGATGTTCAACAATCGGGAGGGGTTTACCCGGGCGGATGACACCCTTCCCGAGAGAACGCTCCGGGAACCGTTGCCCGACGGACCGGGAAAGGGGCAGTGCGTCGGAGAGGAAAACCTCAACCGGATGATCGACGAATTTTACGCATGCCAGGGATGGGATGCGGCGGGCGTCCCCACGGAAGCCACGCTGCAAAAGTATGGGCTCGTAGAGAGTGACATGGACAAGGAGAATTCATGAAACACATTGCGATCGACATTCACACCCATGTGGAGTTTGCCGATACCCTGACGATTGTGAAAAAGCAATATTCCGACGAGGAGATCTTCTCCCGGTTCGTCGTTGCGACGATGGGACCCCGGTCTGCCGAGATCAACAAAGGGCTCATGCCCTCTCTGCGCGAACCCCTCAGAGACATCCCGAAGAAGATTCGCGATATGGAGGAGAGAAAACTCGCTTTCTCTATCCTCTCCGCTACCCCCTTTGCCTTCTTTTATGAGATCGAAGAGGGTCTGGCCGTCGAACTGGCCCGGTATCAAAACGACCGGCTCGCCGAGATGGTGAAGAGATACCCGGCCTCCTTTGCCGCCATGGCGACCCTTCCTCTTCAGGCGCCCGATGCGGCGCTCAAAGAGTTGGACCGGGCGATCAACAAGCTGGGCCTCCGGGGAATCGAGATCGGTTCTCATGTCGGCGGCAGAGAATTGGGGGACAAGGCCTTTTGGCCCGTCTATGAGCTTCTGGAGGCGCAGGGGCTCCCCATGTTCATTCATCCCCATCACGTTGCGGGAATGGACCGCCTCCAGGAATTCTATCTGAGCAACCTCATCGGCAATCCCCTCGATACCACCATCGCCTCCGCCAATTTGATTTTCAGCGGCGTCCTGGAGAAGTACCCGAACCTCAAGGTGATCCTGGCTCATGGGGGAGGCCAGCTTCCGTACATTTTCGGAAGACTTGAACATGGCTATCAGGTCCGGCCGGAATGCAGGGACTTTATCCATAAATCCCCCCGTCAATTCCTGGGGAATTTCTATTTCGATATCCTTACCCACAGCGACGAAGCACTCCGCTATCTGGTGTCCCTCGTCGGCAGCGATCATGTCCTTCTCGGAACCGATTATCCCTACGACATGGGGGACAACGGGCCCGTGGAGACGGTTCTGCGTCTGACCGGAATAGCCGAATCCGATCGCCAAAGGATTCTCCGGGACAACGCCGTAGTCCTGTTCAAATTAAACGGTTAAGGGTTTCGTCTTGACGGCGAAAGCAGGCCATTCACAGGGAGGAGCGGATATGAGCCGGAACAGTGAACTGAGGGATGGGATGAGGATCGATTGGGATGTGCAGATCGCCATGGAGGACGGCATCATCCTTCGCGCCGATGTTTATCGGCCGATCGCGGAGGGTCGATACCCGGTCATCCTCTCGTACGGTCCTTACGGCAAGTGGCTTACGTTCCAGGACGGCTACCCCGACCAGTGGCGGATCATGGCCGATGAGCACCCCGATGTGACGGCGGGCTCCACCAACAAGTACCAGTGCTGGGAGGTCGTCGATCCCGAAAAGTGGGTGCCGGACGGGTATGTGTGCGTGCGTGTGGACTCCCGGGGATGCGGCCGGTCGGAGGGGTATCTCGATGTGTGGTCCGCCCGGGAGGCGAAGGATTTTTACCACTGCATCGAATGGGCGGCCCTCCAGCCGTGGAGCACCGGCAAGGTCGGTCTGAACGGCATCTCCTATTATGCGATGAACCAGTGGCAGGTTGCGGCCATGCAGCCACCGCATCTGGCCGCCATGTGCGCCTGGGAGGGGGCGGCCGACTTCTACCGCGATCTGGCGTGGCACGGCGGCATCCTGTGCACGTTCGCGGCGAACTGGTACGACATGCAGGTCAAGACGGTCCAACACGGGGTGGGCAAGCAGGGGCGCCGCAGCCGCATGGTGGCGGACTGGGTTGCGGGTCCGGAGACGCTGACCCAGGAAGAACTCGGGGCGAACCGGCGCGACTTCGGCGAGGATATTTTCGCCAATCCTCTCGATAATGCGGATTACTGGCAGTCGCGAATGCCGGACTGGTCGAAGGTGACCGTGCCATTTCTCTCCGCCGCCAACTGGGGCGGCCAGGGGCTTCACCCGCGGGGAAATTTTGAGGGATTTGTGCGCGCGGCATCCCGTGAGAAGTGGCTGGAGGTGCACGGCATCGAGCACTGGACCGAGTTCTATACCGACTACGGCGTCAACCTGCAGAAGCGCTTCTTCGGCCATTTTCTCAAGGGAGAGGATACGGGTTGGCATGAGCAGCCGCGCGTGCAACTGCAGGTGCGGCATATCGACCGGTTTGTCCAGCGTGGTGAGAACGCGTGGCCGGTTGCCCGCACCGAGTGGACCCGGTTTTACCTGAACACCATCGACCACAGCCTCAGCCCGAAGCCGGTTGTCCGGGCGGGAGAGGTTACCTATGACGGCCTCGGCGACGGGGCAACCTTCCTGACGCCGCCCCTGGAAAAGGATACCGAGATTACCGGACCCGTGGCGGCGAAACTGTTCGTGTCGTCGGAGACGGAGGACGCGGATCTGTTCCTCGTTCTGCGCGTGTTTGCCCCGGATCTGAAGGAGATCGTCTTCCCGGGGGCGCTCGATCCCCACACCCCGATCGGCCAGGGCTGGCTCCGGGCGTCGCATCGCAAACTCGATCCGGGACTCACAACACCATACCGTCCCTATCACTCCCACGACGAAAAGCAACCGCTGACGCCTGGCGAGGTGTACGAGCTTGATGTGGAGATCTGGCCGACCTGTGTCGTTGTCCCCGCAGGTCATCGGATTGCCCTCACCGTACGCGGGAGGGACTACGTTTACCCCGGCGGCGGTGCGAGACTCGCGAGCATGAAAAATCTATTCACGGGGGTGGGGCCGTTTCTCCATGACGATCCCCGAGACCGGCCTCCCAAGGTCTTCGGGGGGAAAGTAACCATCCATGCGGGAGGCGGGAAGGACGCCTGCCTTCTGCTGCCCATCATTCCCCGGGGATAAGTCGGAGCCGCCTATCTGGAAGGCGAGTACGGGATCAACGGCCTGTTCATCGGCGTGCCCGTGAAGCTGGGCAAGGGCGGGATCGAGGAGATCATCCAGATCAAACTGACCGCCGAAGAAGAGGCCGCGCTGAGGAAGTCGTCGTCGTCGGTGCAGGAACTCGTCGACACCATGAAGAAGATGGCGTAGCGGCCTGAAAGAAAAACGGGCAAAAAAAAGCCTTCCCGTCGCTTGGAAAGGCCCTTTTCCTTTTATGCCTCCCCGGCGTGGGGAGGCATAAAATTATGTTGAAAATGGCTCTCGGGGGGACAGATTTCAAGATTCGCATCTCTAAGCGTAAATGCAGAAGGGTACTGCTGTAAAAGCTTCAGGATAGACTTCATAAATATCCCTGCCATATGCTCCAGCTCCGGTAATGCACCCCCTTGCTTATCTGTCAAAGGCTTCAAATGTTCCTTATAAATTCTTTCAGCCAATGGACTCAACCAAAAGTCAGTAATCGTAGTCAACCCCACCTTTCTTTCTTGTCGCGCGATGGAGATACATAGCCCCCATTATTGCCATTTCACAACCCTTGGCAAGGGGCAGGTCTTCACTACATCCGATTTTCAAAGAACACAGACGGAAATCATGCAACTCCTCAATGAGGTAAATCACCGACTGGAGAGCCGGATGCGGGAAATCCGCCAGTCTGGTTCGGAGGTAGGGGCGATGCAAACCAATGTATCGTTCCTACCCCTATCAAAGACGGTAGATTTTCAAAGCTCTCTGTGCGGCGTTTCATATCATTGGATCAAACTGCACGGGGGAAGTTTCACCATTACACGCCGCGGCCCCCATTGTCGTTTCATGTTCGCGCAGGGAGAGCAGCAGGTCGTTGGCATCACCGATATCGAAGCCATGGTCCATTACCTCCGAGCACAAAGCCCGATAAGCCGCGACAGTGGCTCGCGGGTCCGGCGTGTTGAATAGCGCTGAGCCGGAAACATTTCGCCAAGCTCGGATACTGGGTGCACGGCGAGCCCTTGTCCAAAGTACAGCGCCTCGATTGACGCGACGGCGGGGGATATCAGGCTACACGCTGACAGGCTGGCTTGCCTTAGTGGTCTGTCCCCGGTCGCCATGGATTATTCGCGGCCAGGTGGCCTTGGCTCGCGACAGACTCGCTCACGTATTCGACGCTTGCTGCGGGCTTGGTCGCCGGGTCTTGCGCCTTCAGTGCCTTGGTCCGTTCGCAGCGCGCGGGTGGAATACCAGCCACAGTAGCGCACCAGATGCGCGTAACGGTCGGGAATGTGTTTGCACAGCAGCGCCAGCCACTCCGCACTCGGCCACTTGGAAGTTCCGCTTCAACCCGAGAGGCATCTTCGAGCGGTAGATCACCGTGCCCGTGGCGGCGTCGTAGGTCATCTTCTCAAGGGACATCGGGGCACGCAGCATGTAGCTGGAGAGTTTCTTTCTCTCTTCAGTATCCTCGGCCGGCACCCTCACCTCGTTGTGCGCTTAGAAACCCCTCCGAGAGTGTGTCGTTATTGACCAGAAACTCCAGCACCGCACGCCGAAAAGCGATTTCATGGGAGACGCTCCGCTATCGGATGATCAATGCCTGCAAGAACGCACAGGGCGCCATAGGGTACCCTGTGTCGCCGTGCCGCCTTGGCGGCGGCACGGCGGCGGGCACACAGGACGGTATCCAAGCCGAGCGGTTCAGGGCTTGGTGACGTCGAACAGCAGGTTGACCGGCGAGGGGCCGAAGGAAGTCCATGTGACACCCTTGACCTGATCGACTCCAGGCTTGGACCAGTCGCATACTCCTTGCGGGAATACCTCGTTCAGGAGCACCATCTGTGCCGCGGTAATCCCGTCCTTGTAGTCGGCCGCACTGATTGGCTTGAGCTGACACTTGATGATGTCAAGAGCAATCGGTGCTCCCGCCACCAAGGATGCCGATAAACCTACCGGGAACAGCGTGTTGCATCGACCACTGCCTGTTAGGGTCTGGGGCTCGACGATCTTCTCTCCGGTTGAAGTCCAGCAGGCATCCACCGCGTCGGCCGGCTTGTTTTTCACCACCTTGGCGGCTTTGGAGATGTCGGTCTTGTCGTTGACGATCGTGGTAAGCCAGCGGTCCATTTGATCGATGAGCAATGTGGTCGGAGCTAATTCTCCAACGATTACATGGTTTTTGGCGTTCCCATTCGCATTGATCAGCCGTTCGCGAATCGCATGCGACCAGAACTTGAGGTGTATATTACCATCAACCACTGTGTCACCAGTGGCCAACCGGGTAATGATTGGAGTGCTGGCCAAGCCGTTTCCGCCGAAAAGAATCCGTCCACCCTGATAGGCCCTGCGCGTTGCGTCCGGATAGCCCACGGTGCGGCTCGAAATTTGGTTCAGATCGATATCGAAGCCGCCGATCATTGTGTTTAGATCCAGGAACTGAGAAAAGGTAATGACCCCGTCATTCAGTGCCTTCAAGCCGTACTGCACGCCCACATTATCCAGCGGGCGCTGGGCAAAGCCTGGGCTCGGAGTGCCAGCGATGCGGCCATAAACGTTGACGGTATGGTCGTAAACATCACCGCGCGCACCGTTCGGATTGGTCACAGGATCGTAGCGGAGTCCCAGCGCTACCTCAGGAAGGAACGCCACTCTCGGATCCATTCGCCTCGCCGAACCTGAGTCGATCGTTCGGCCGCTCAGGAAGGCGATGTTTTTCTCCTGGAGGTATCCCGAAATCGCCTTCTGCTGGGTTGCCGTGTACGTGCCGGGGCGCGTGACATTGAAGAAAATGTCGAGCAATCGGGAGTCGCCCAGCGAGACCATCCCGGTGGTGACATCCGGGAAACTTTGCGTGGTGACGATGCCGTCGAAGGTGCCAGGATAGTTGTCTGCGGTCTGGTTGCTCTGGTAAGAACCGCCGGAGCTGCCCGTACCAATGGTGAAGATCGGTACGCCGTAGCTTTCGATAAAGCGCTCCTTGACCATAAGAATGGTCTCCGACGACAGCAGGTCATTGCAGTTGTTGCCGAAGGTGTTGAGGGTCGCGGTCAAGACGCCGTAGCCGGCTGTGAGATAGTTGTTGTCCAGCGGCGTCACGATGCTGCTGCCCTGGGAGTACCAGCCCGCTTGGCAGCCGCCGCCAAGCGGGTAGATCAGCTTCTTATTCCAGCCGGCCGGCGGCGTCGTAGGGCTCGGGGACGGGTCGGTGACCGGATCGTGCAGGATCGAAGTCTGGTAGATCGCACGGTTGATCGTGCCGGTTTCCACGCGTACGATGTAGTTAACCGTCTTGCCGACGTTGTTCGTGACCGTCGCAAGGTTCGCCGGGCGTATTGTCGTATCGGGCAGCGGTGCGAACACTTTGGTGTCCGTGGTGCGGTAGACATAATGCACACGTCGCGCGACCGAGCAGTTCGCATCGAGGGGCGCGCCGAGCTTGCTGCCGTCGGGCAGGACAAACGAGGCCGTGGTGCAGACGAAGGGGCTCTCCTGCGGACCCGAGATCATCGGGCCGGTGATCGGATAGCCGGTCATGTTCAAGCTTGCACTGGCGCCATCAGCAGTTGCCACGAGCGTGTTCGCGCCATCCTTCACGCCGCTAACCAGGCCGACCATGTGGCCGGTGTTCGCAGGGTCGGCCTTGAACGCGCTCGATACGTTGGTGCCGTTGAGCGTGACCACGAGCGCCGACGAAGAATTAGGCAGATTGACGTCGACCAATGCGTCGCCGCCGCTGACATATTCGGGCTTGGACGAGAGTACCTGCAGTGTCGGCGGCGTCAGCGGCGTGCTATCGCTGCCGCCGCCACAGGCGACCAGCGCGGCCAAAGCAACCCCGGATAGAGCGAAGTACAATACCACGGCCGCGGTCTTCAAGAAACTGCGACCCGATCCCTTTTCGATGCTGGTCTTGTCCTGCTTCACTTTCTTGCTCATGACGTCTTCCCCTCCTTCTTTTGTTAGGTTGCTGTTTAGACTGACCCTGCCGTTGGAATCTCACTTCAACCCTGCCGAATCAATAGATGAGACCTGGTTGCACAACTCAATATTGATTGATTGATTGATTGATAAGAACTTCCTTTTTCGTAATAGGAGTATAGGGGAGCTATTTTGCTTGTCAAGGGATATTTTGCAGGGATATTTTGCATCGCGTTTTATCGAAAACCAAGGGCTGGCGATGCGATTTTAGGAGGAAGGTGGATCGGCGATCATCCTTTTGAGAAATTATCTCACTTTTTGGTCAAGACACCCAGCAAGATGGCATTTTGAGCACAATCCGGCCAGACCTCCCTCCTCAGCGTTGGACCAAGCCCCTCAGTTTTCCCGCAGCTACGTTGACAGCGCTCACCACGGCAGGATCATCTTCCCACATCCTGAACAGTTCAGGAGTAATCTCCATTTTTAACGCAGCTTCCCCGTGGACCCGGAACAACCCCCCGATGCGGCACTCGCTGTGCCGACCGCAGACGAGGCAGGGCGGCACACCCGACAGGTACTCGACCACCTCGAGGACGTTCGCCTGACAGACAGTGGCGATGCGCCTGATGAATTCCTTTTTGGCGTTTTCCGTGCTCCTCTGTGCAGCGATGACCAGCACGAAGGGTTTGTCCTTGATGGCGCTGGCTATGTGTCGATAGCCGAAAAACCGCTCGAGAAAACTCAAGGTCAAGCCGTTGATCGTGTCGAAGCTGACCGGGCTCCCGATCACCACGGCGTCCGCCTCTTTGAGCTTGTGGTAGTACGGGTACAAGTCGTCCCCGAGCTTGCATACTTGCGGCGCCGCGCACAGCTGCGCGCAGCCCTTGCAGGCCGAGTACCTGAGGTCGGTGAGCTTCACGAACTCGTACTCGTGGCCGCTCTTCTGCAAGATGGCCTTGACCAGTCGGTCTACGTTCCCGTCCCGACCCACCACGCCAGAGCTAAAACCGATCACGGTCATGATTCCTCCTTCATCGGGTGTTCTTCGAGAGCCCAAATTACTTTGATTTGATAAGGTATTGCTTCCGGTGGATCCCGCCAATAACTGCATATTTCATCCCGACATCATTAAAAACTAAAAAAAGTGCAACGAATGTTTTTCGGCAGCGGTTTGCAACCATACCACGTATTCCTTTAGGGGCCAGAAATGGGTTTATCGAGCAATTCCCTGATAACGGGTATTACATATACATCTTCCATCTTAAATCCCTTCAATGTCTTTATGATAATCCCGATCTTCTCTTTTACGGTTAAACGGGAATGAATGATCAACATGTATTTCCCTTTAACCCGGCATAAGCCTCCCATACGCTGTGACTCTTCACCGGGTATGTTCCCATAGCGGATCTCGATTCCGAGCTTTCCGGCCAGTTCCTCAAGCTGATTTAAAAGGACCCCGTCATCCAATGGAAAGATCCTCTGCCCCATTAATAAATAGTGTAATTATTAAGGAATATTCATTGGTAATACTCCGACACAGCCGATCATTTTCATGCCAAATTATGAAATGGAAAAGAGGACGGGATGGTGATTCTTGCAAAGGCGCTCTCCGGTTTATCCCGGGTCGTGGAGAGGGGCTGCGCGGGTCTGGACAGGCGTCGGGCCGGAGTGGTCGCGGGAAGTATGGCTTAGCGACCGATCTTTGCCAGGATTGCCTGGGCGAATGTCTTCCCGTCGGCGAGATCCGCTTCATTGGGATGTCCGCACGCGCCCTGCGCCTCTTCCGCCCAGGCCCGGTGTTCCGCCTGTTTGATCAGCGCATCGACGAGCTTTACATCCACTTTACCGCGGACCCCGAACGTGCCGAGAATCTTTGCCCGTGAGGCGAGGCCGATCGCGTGTTCGATCGCCTGCTTGGGAAGTTGGCCGCCCCGAAGCGAACCATGCGTGCAGAAGAGGGCGATGTTCTGTCCCTCGGGCAGGTTCTTGAAAAAGGGAAGGGCCTTGGCGGGCACGCTGTGGGCGTGGACGGGGAATCCCACAAAGATGACGTCGTAGCCCTCGACGCTTTTGATCTCCTGAATGGGGCGGAGTTCTTTTTCCACATGAATCGCTTCGTAGATGGAGCGCGCGAGCTTCTCGGTGTTGCCGGTCTGGGAGTAGTAGGTAACCAGAACCTTCATTGCGTTCCTGCCTCCTCTAAGAGATTTCGAAGACCCTTACCGGAATTTTCGGCGAATTGCAAGCGGCAAACGCCCCGAAGATCTTCCCGTTAATCTTTATCATTTGTGTATTCCAGTTTTTCGTAGGTTTCGAGCTCGGGCGTAGGGAGCATCACGGTTCCATCCTCCTCGAACCGGAGAAATGTCCTTGCCGCGAGGATGGAGTACCAGAAACCGATCTTTTTGCCCCCCGTGTCGAGAAGTTCGAATTCATGCTGAAACTGACCATACTCGAACGCCTTCGTCTTCATAAAGCGGACGATCTCCCGAAGCTTCTCCGGGGTCATGGCGACCTCTTTCCAGAGGGCGTCCGGGTTGAGACGGTAGTCCCGGCGCAGTCCGATAAGGGCGTTGGGGTAGAGGTCTGACCCGCTGGTGAAGTAGCGGAGTTCGGGGTGAAACACACCGCTTTCCAGATCCCGGGTCACCTCCCCGCCGGGGAGGATCTGGCCGTAGTTCCGGAAAAGGGAACCGGAACAGGACAAAATGCCCAGACACAGGAGCAGCAGCACACACAAGCCAACATTTTTTACGGATCTCATCTTTCGTTCCTCCTTTACCGTTCGGAGGTCGGCTGACATTCAGCGGGCCTCTCTTATTGCTGGAATCAGCTCAATTTTTCAATCACCAGTTTCTCCTTGAGGAACTCGTTGGTTGCATGGAGCCGCTCTTCCGGCGCGCAGACGGCTACAACCGCCGCCTCCGACGCCGCCGGGAAGTAGAGTCGGGCGGCATCCTGAAGCCGTTTGGTTGTGATGGTGAGCACCTCTTCCCTGAAACGACGACGCATCGGATCCGTCATCCCGGAAAACTCCCGAATCAGTGCGGTGTAGCCCCTTCCGGCCGGGTCCAATGGTTTGTCGAGGGCGCCGATCGTGCCGATTACGGCCTTCTCCAATTCTTCCTGAGGGACCGGGGTGTTGCAGACAAAATCAACCGCATGCCGATAGATGTCCAGTGTTTCAATCAGATGCGGATCCCGATAGGAGAGAAAGGCAAAGAGACCGCTGGACGGTTCGTAACGGCAGGAACCCCCGTAAGCCCCCCCTTGGACCCGGATATGGCGGTAGAGATAGCCGTTGGAGAGCTGTCTCGCCAGAACGAAGAGAGGCGCCGAAAGCGGATCGGCATAGGGCGGCGCTGCAAGGACTTTGGCAACATAACAGACCTGGGCCGGGATCGCGATCCCGATGTGGACGGGTCGGTGGGTCCTCATCTCCATGTTCGTCGGCGGGTTTCCTGCCGGCAGGGCTGCAACCAACCCGTCGGCCGCCGCGGTGAGGCTTTGCAGTCCGACCGGGTCGGCCGTCATGTTCATGAGCAGGCGGTTCCGGACAAAGACGATCTTGCGGAGGCGCGCCAGCTTTTCCCGGATCTCCTCCCGAAGATCGTTCAGATGGTCGGCCGTGCCGGCGATGAGGCGAAGCTGGGTTCTTCCATGCCACTGTTCGGTCCGCCAGGCCGGAAGGGAAAGGGTCGCCGCCGCGGCCATCTGGGCGAAGATATGGCCAGATGGGATCACCGAGGCGTGGAGCCCGTTCTTTTTTTCGAGGATCAGCTCCCGCGTCCGGGCGTCATCGTTCAGATCCCCCTCCGTCAGGAGGTCCCGGATGATTCCAACCGCCTCATCGATGTTCCGATGGAGGGCCTTGACGGAAAAAACCATTTTCTGCCAGTTTCCGCTGCCGTCTGCGGTTGCGCCGGCTGCGAGATTAACGCCGAGGCCGCCGGTCCGCAGGGAAATCCGCTTTGCCATCGCCTCATAGGAGAGCCCCGCCGCCCCCATCTGGGTCGTGAGTTTTCCCAGAAGCGGCAGATAGGGCTGCAGCTCCTCGGGGATGTCCGAGACGTCGAAAGCCAGATCGAGATAGGCGATGCCGTTCGTGAAAAGGTCATGGCGAAAGACCGGGACGCCGCCCACTGCCGCCCTCTCCGTAGGAATCGTTTCGATCTCGCGGGAGATATCATCGATCTCCAGTTTCGGCAGTGTCGCCGCCGCCTCCGGCGGGTCCGGTTCCGTCTGAAACCGCTTCAGCAGCAGGGTTTCCTGACGGATCTGTTCCTTTTCCTCCTCGCCGAGTGAGGCTGCGAAACGGGTCATCCGCTCCCGGGCCCTCTGTTCCCGCTCTTCCAGGAAGGTCCGGCTTGGTTCCATGACGGAGAGGAGACGGTGCGGATTGTCGAGGAACCACTGCCGAACAACCCCTTGGAAGAGGTCGGGTTGCGTCTCCCACTGTTGGCGGATGTCACGGATGATTTGCGGGAAATTCATGTCCGTCAAGGGGTCTCCGTCATAGAGCCAGGTGTGGTAGGCCCGTCCCATCAGGACGATCCCGTAGGGAAAGCTGCCACGGACCATCTCCCGTCCGTGGAATTCCACCTGGTGGAGGTGCCTTCGATCAGCTCCCGGTCGAAACCGTTTTCCGCAACATCCCGCAGCGAATCCAGAATCAGCGCCTCGATCCGTGGGGCCTTGTCCGGATCCGTCCCGCGCAGGCCGACCGCAAAGGCGATCTGTCTGAGGTCCTTCTCCAGGCCGGTGATCGGCGAGCGGCCTTCCCCGAGACC
>Ga0163199_1000989_pt1 | contig 17713 bp, 14 predicted proteins | sample PL_2010_150m_FD_113537 | JGI IMG/M metagenome (GOLD analysis project Ga0163199, IMG submission 113537) | Freshwater microbial communities from Powell Lake, British Columbia, Canada to study Microbial Dark Matter (Phase II) - PL_2010_150m | ecosystem: Environmental > Aquatic > Freshwater > Lake ...
ATGTGCGATAGTCGCCATAGCCCAGCACCGGGCGGGCGCTGAAGAGTTGGTCGAGCGACAGGGCGCCATGAAATATGTCGCCGCCGACGAGGCCGAACTTGCGTTCCAGATCCAGCGGTGTGTGAATTTCCCGCCCAAGGACGCTGGCCTTGAAGTTGGGCGCATAGCCGGCGACGGTGTCGAGCATCACCTCGGCAACCTGTTCGCGTGCGTCGTCCCAGCTTCTGCCATCCGGCAGGAGCGGCATCACATGCTGGCAAAACAGGCTGGCGACATGCCGCCCAGGCGGTGCGAGCGAGTCATCGACGGTGGAGGGGATCAGCATTTCGACGATCGGCCGTGCCGACCAGCCACTGCTGCGCGCGTCGAAGTAAGCCTGCTCCATGTATCCCAGGGAAGGCGCCATGATGATCCCTGATGAATGATGCGGCCCCGGCCCCGGCAGGCAGCTGAAGCGCGGCAATTCGGACAGGGCGACATTCATGCGGAAAGTTCCCGAGGCACATTTGTAGGCGTCGATGCGCCGCCTGAAATCGTCGGGGAGGCGCTGTGGATCGACCATGGTTTGAAACAGCAATTTCGGATTCAGATTCGAGACAACTTTCCTGGCGTGAATTTCGCGGCCATCGTCCAGCACTACCCCGCTGGCCGCGCTGCCCGACGCGGTATCGCGCAGCAAGACACGGGCCACGGCCGCATCGGTGGTAATTTCGACGCCGCGCGACAGCGCCTCCGTGGCCATCGCCGCCGTTATCGCCCCCATGCCGCCGAGAGCGTGTCCCCAGGTCCCCGGCTTGCCATTCACCTCGCCGAACACATGATGCAGCAATACATAGGCAGAGCCGGCCATGTAGGGCGAGGCGAAATTGCCGACCACGCTGTCGAATCCGAAGCACGCTTTGATCGGTTCCGATTCAAACCACTGGTCCAGCAGGTCTCCCGCGCTCTTGGTAAACAGGTCCAGCACATCGCGACGCACCGCCATTTCCAGCGCCTTGAAGCGCCTGCCGACTTTCAGTGCCTGGAACACATCCCTGATCCCGCCCCCGACGTTCGGCGGCGTCTCCAGCAACAGGCTCTTGAGCACGGCGGCGGCGCGTTCGAGCATCGCATAATATTGCGGCAGGCGCTCGGCGTCACGGTTCGAAAACCGCGCGACTTCACTTTGGGTCGCTGCCAGGCCGCCACCGACCTTGAGGTAATCGCTGTCGCCGAGCGGCAGAAAATTTGAAAATGGCCGCTCGACGACCCGCAGGCCGTGCTCGAACAATTTCAGGTCGCGGATCACTTTCGGGTGCAGCAGGCTCACGGTATAGCTGGCCGTGGAATTGCGAAAGCCCGGATGAAACTCTTCCGTCACCGCCGTCCCGCCGACAATGGCGCGGCGCTCCAGGATACGCACCGACCAGCCTCGGGCGGCGAGATAGGCGGCGCATACCAGGCCATTGTGGCCACCCCCGATGATCACGGCATCGTAGGACTGCTTCATCTAGTACCCCAGAACCATGGTCGGGCACTAGCCTTGACTGGCGTTGGATCTTTCGAGGAAACCGACTATTTCCTCGGCGGGCATCGGCCTGGCGAAATGGTAACCCTGAACCTCGTCACAGCGGAAAATGCGCAGGTGATCCAGCATCGCGACGTCCTCCACCCCTTCGGCAATGGTCCTCAGGTTCAGGCTCTGGGCCATCTGGATGATGGCTCGAACGATCGCAGCATCTTCCGGATCGCTCGACAGGTCGCGAATGAAGGACTGGTCGATCTTCAACTTGTCGACATCGAAGCGCTTCAGGTAAGACAGGCTCGAATATCCCGTGCCGAAATCGTCGATCGACAGCTTTACCCCCAGCAACTTCAGGCGCTTGACCGTGGCGAGAACGGGATCGGTATTTCCGATCAGGATCGACTCGGTGAGTTCCAGTTCCAGCATTGCCGGATTGAAACCTGATTCCTCGAGTGCGCCGATCACCGCCTGCACCACGTCGCCGCGCTTAAACTGCACGGCGGAGAGGTTCACGGCAACCAGCATCTCCGGGAGTCCCGCCTCTTTCCAGCGCACTCCCTGGCGACAGGCTTCGCCCACTACCCATTCACCAATCGGCACGATCAAGCCGCTGTCCTCGGCAATCGGAATGAACCTCCCGGGCGCGATCAGCCCGAGTTCCGGATGGCGCCAGCGGATCAACGCTTCGACGCCGATCACCCGGCCGCTGTTCAGGTCGATTTGCGGCTGGTAATACAGCACGAACTCGTCGCGATCCAGTGCCTTTCTCAGGCCGTTCCTCATGGCGAGATTCTCGACCGCCTCGACATTCATGTGCTCGTCGAAGAAACGATAAGTGTTGCGCCCCGAGTCCTTGGCGCGGTACATGGCCATATCGGCCTTCTTCAGCAAGGTATCGAAATCCTTGCCGTCATCCGGGTAGAGCGTGATTCCGACCGAGATGGAGGTGGACAGTTCATTGCCGTCAATCCAGAACGTCTCCCGCAAGCGAATCAGCAGCTTGTCCAGGATTGGTCCGACGGCGTCCGCATCGTTCAGATCCGACAGCACAATCAGGAATTCGTCGCCGCCCTGCCGGCTGACGGTGTCGGTGTCGCGAATACTCTCGCCGAGCCGCATGGCGATTTCCTTCAGCAGGTGATCACCGATGCCGTGGCCGAGGGAATCGTTGATGGTCTTGAAGTTGTCCAGATCCAGGAACAGCAGCGCCACCTTGGTCCTGGACCGATCCGCATAGGCCTTGGCCTGTTCAAACCGGTCATTCAGCAGCAGACGGTTGGGTAGTCCGGTCAGGATATCCCGGTAGGCAAGAAACTCGATCTGCTTTTCGGCCACCTTGCGTTCGGTGATGTCCTTGCCGACGCCGCGGTAGCCGAGAAACTCTCCCGCTGACCCAAACATTGGATTGCCGGTGATCGAAAACCAGCGCACATGTCCCGGCGCGGTTTCAATCTGATACACGAAGTCCTTGAAGGGCTCATGGCGTTCAAGAACTTCCCGATGTCGCTGCCATTGCCCTTCGGACACACCCAGGATGGGCAATTCCCAGCGGGTCTTGCCCAGCGTCTTGTCGGGATTCAGGCGGGTGATGGAGAGCCCGTAGGACATCTCGGAAAACCGAAACTGGGCATCCTGTTCCCACAACCAGTCCGACGACATCGATGTCAGATCCTGATAGCGCTGCTCGCTCGCGCGCAACGCCCGTTCGCTGCGCTGCCGCTCCGCCACCAGGCGGTTGAAATCGTCGACCAGCTGGCCGATTTCATCGTCGCGCCTGCGCGGAATTGGCGCGAAGGCCTCCTCGCCCGCCGTCATCCGTCGCATCGCCGCACCTGCTTCGACCAGCGGGACCAGCTGACGGCCGAGGATGAAGCGCAGGATCAGCATCGCGGCGATGGAAAGCAGCAAGGCGGCGAGATAGATCTGGTGCTTGAGGGTGACGATCGGGGCGTACACTTCCTCGGTCGGAATTGCCGCGATGACCATCCAATCGGTAGTGCGCATGCGCCGGCTGACGCTCAAGGTCTCGATGCCCAAGGGCGAAACGGTGATGCCCTGACCCTCGAATCCCTCATCAATGCGTCGGTCGAGCATGGGGTTCGCGCCCCTTGCCGGCATAGAGGTAAGTATGCGGCGCTGGTCGGTGGCGGAGACGACCAGTTTGTCCTTGGCGGATACGACGATAAAGTAGCCGCCGGTACCGAGCTTGGTCTGTTCGAGTTGGCCGAACAGATTGCGATCCGACAAGTAAGTCGGGCCTACCAGCACGCCCGCGACAGCACCGGAAATATCACGCAGCGGCACGGCGATGGCAACGAACGGCCTTTTCAGGAATCGGCTCACGGTCGGCGATCCTATCGTGTATCGGCCCGTACCGACAGCGTCGCGGAAATAAGCCGTATCGCTTATGTTCCCGCCCGCACGCTCCTTGACCCGTGGGTAATCGGCGACGATGATTCCGAGCCGGTCTACAATCGTGATCCCGGTGGGGAAAAGGGCGCTGGGCACCCCATGTCGTTCCAGGTACTGTTGCAGTTGCGCCGGATTCCCGAGAATACCGGGAGGAACCGCGGCAGCGACCTCATTCAGCGTGTCGATGCGCATCTGGAATTTGCTGTCCAGATCGGCGGCGACATAGCTGGCCGTGGATGACATTTGCTCGGCCAGGACTGTTTCCAGGTCATCTTGCAAGACCAGCGCCACACGTGCCGCCAAGCCCCAAATGGCCGCGATCAGCAGCGCCAGCACCACCAGCAGGATACGAGTCTTGAAACTCATCGACAGAAATCGCCTAGCCGGCAAAGCAGCGGCGCTGGGAACTCATATGGGTCGATACTAACAGAACCCAAGTGCGCCACATATCGGAAATGCGGGTGTAAATCGCGGCTAATCAGCGCTAGCGCGCCGGACGCATCGACGCCCGTTTCCGCCGCCTGGGCAGCCACGGAAATTGATCTGGATCAGAAAAAATGCTCGGCTTTTGTTCTATGTTGAAGTATGCAGTATCGCTGATTCCGAGCCCATTGCCATGAAATCTTTTCTGATGATCGTTCTGGTTTCCTTCTGTCAGTTCTCGCAGGCGCAGACTCTCGATTCCTGGACCTGGCGCAATCCCTTGCCGCAGGGGAATTCCCTGCGTGGCCTGACCTATGTCAATAGTCAATGGGCCATGGCCGGAGACAATGGAGCTGTCGTCTTCGGCAGCGGATCCTCATTCGCCGCGCGCGCCTCGGGCGTCACCGATAACCTGACGGATATCGCCTACGGTGCCGGGCGCTGGGTCGCTGTCGCGAGCAACGGCCGGATCCTGGTTTCCGAGGACAGCCACAACTGGCGCGCCATTACCGTATCGTCCAGCGTCGAGTTCACCGGACTGCTCTACAACAACGGCGCCTTTGTATTGATCGGCCACTTTTCAACGACGGGCACGCCACTGTTTACGTCGTCAGACGGATTGACCTGGACGCAGGTTCCGAATCCGGGAATTTTCGGCTATGTCGCCGCTGCGACGGTTTGTGGCGACAGCTTCTACCTGCATTCCACCGACTCGTACTCCGCTTCAATGTCGTCCTCCACCAACGGGACCACCTGGACCAACAAATCTTCGCCTTACTTTAACAGCCTGTCCTGCAAAGGCAACGCGCTGGTCTCCGCGGGCGGAAAGTTCGGGACCTCCACGGATGGCGGAACCAGCTGGAAAATCGCGGCGGACTATACCAATGCCCGGCAGGTTGCCTGTAGCGCGACACTCTGCGTGGCGGCCGGCGCCACCGCCATGCTGTATTCATCCGATGCGACCAACTGGTCCTCCTCCTCATCTTCGCTGGACACCAGCAGCATCAACAAGCTCGCCTATGGCGGCAACACTTTCATGGCGATCGGCAATGAAGGCTCCATCGCCAGATCCGCAGATGGCATTCTCTGGTCCGAACTGACGACCGGTGGGAACGACTACTTCTCGAATGTCGCCTACGGCAAGAATACTTTCGTGGTTTCCGGATCCGGCAAGAACGCCGCACTGGCCAATAAGGACACCTTGAGATACTCCACCGACCAGGGACAAACCTGGCAGCCGGTGAAGTCCGGCGCATTTTACGGCATGCGTTTCGTCAATGACCGGTTCATCGCGGTGGGATATTCCGGCACGATCATGTATTCGCTCGATGGAAAGAACTGGACGGATGTGAGCTTCCCTCTGGGCGGCAGCCTTTACGGCGTGGCTTACGGCAACTGCGTGTACGTGATTACCGGGACGGAAGGCGCGGGCGTGGTGTATCGGTCCTACGACGGCGCCCATTGGACGAAGATCAGCTTCTCGCCCCTGCCGTCGAATTTCAGCAACTGGGGCCTCTACGAGGTCGCCTTCGGCAACGGCCAGTTCGTGGCCGGCGGCAGCGCCTGGGACGGCTCAAAATGGACCTCGGTGGTCCTCACTTCGCCGGACGGGCTGACCTGGACGCCGCAAACCCTCGGCAACGATTTCTCCGTCACCAGCCTGACCTTCGGCAATGGCTTATTTGCCGCATTGGCGGGAACCGCCTACTCATCCAGTGACGGAAAATCCTGGTCGCAGGCCTCCTCGGCCTCGGCCAACAAGGTCAGATTCTCGGGAGGTCTGTTCCTCGCGCCGACCTACTCCGGCCAGGTCGCCTCATCGACGGATGGACGCAGCTGGGTAACCCATCAACTTCCGACTTCGGCAACCATGTATGATTTCGCCTGGGGCAAGGACGGCTTCGTTGCCGTGGGCGACGGCGGTGCGATCCTGCAAGGCCAGCGTGCGACGGCCTGCTATCAGGTGACACCGACGGAAGCCCCGGCCCTCTCGCAGGGCAGCCCGGGGGTGGTCACGTTGACGCAAGGTGCCGGTCTGTCCTGCCAATGGACTGCCTCGACTCAAAACCCGTGGCTCGCCGTGACCCCCGCAACGGGCACCGGCAACGGCAGCCTCATCTGGCACGCGACCACCAGGAATACTTGCACGCACGCCAGATACGGCAACATCGAAGCCGCCGGAGAACGCATTGCGATCACTCAGTCGCCTTCAGATTCCGACCGTGTATTCAACTGGGTGGAAGCGCTGTTTCCAACCTATCTGGCGCCGGCGGGCCAGGCTTCGCAAGCGGCTTCCGGTTTCTACCTGAGATTCTATTCCGGGACCAATCAGGCGATCGGGACCATCGGCCAGGATTTCTATTATTACGACGGGGTTTCGGTGATGAAATTCCCGGAACCCTTGCAGATCTACTCGAATGCAGCGATTCAAGCGGGGTTCTGAGCATCTGCACCCAGTAGTCTTTTCAGTTCGGCGACTTCGGCTTCAAGCGCAGCCACCCTTTGCTCCAGCGAACTCGGAGAGCCTCTCCGCGAACCGGTGTCGGCGGGACGGTCTGAATCCTCCGGCGATTCGTCCTGCTCGGCGCCGGCGACCTCGCCAGTGAAAAGCTGGCCATAACGCGAATCGCGCCGGCCCGGTTGGCGCGCCAGGCGGACGACAAACGGGCCGTCCTCGCGGTGGGCGAGGTTTTTCAGCACTGCTTCGACTTCTTCCACATCGGCCAGGCGGCACAAGCGACTGGCGCGGGTGCGTAACTCTCCCGGCGTTTGGGGACCGCGCAGGAGGAGTTCGCAGATGATGCCGAGTTCCTGCGGCGAAAACTTCAGCAGGCCATACTCGCTATTGCAGAAGCGTTGCTGGAATTTTGCGACGCGGCTGCCATACCCGCTTTGCTCACTGACCAGAAATTTCCTGATCAGCTGGTCGACGGCCCCCTGAACGCTCGCTTCGTCCAAATCCAGCACCGGGTCGCGGTTGCTTTTCTGGTTGCAGGCATTGGTCAGCGAATTCAGAGACAAGGGATACTGCTCGGGGGTCGTGATCTGCTTTTCGATCAGGCAACCGACGACGCGCGCTTCATGGAGTGAAAGTTGCAGGTTCATGGTCTTCAGGCTGGGGCGGGATTCGAGGATAGAAACTTCTGTTTGACGCCGTTTCGCTCCAGCGCCTCGCCGACCTCAAGGGTCGAGCGAAACTCGCGTATGGCTTGGAATAGCCGCTCGGCTTGTGGATAATTTCTTCCCAACAGCCTCAGCCACTGCTTGAGTCTCCCCGGAGCGTGGCGGGCCAGCACTCTGGCCTGGACCTGCGCCCAAAAGTCGGCAATCAGCGGAATCAACGCGTCCCAGTCGGCGCTGCTGACATGTTCCGCCCGCGCGCCGCGAATTCGCGTCGCCAGCCACGGATCAGCCACGGCGCCGCGTCCCAGCATGACGTCGCGGCAGCCGGTAGCTTGGCATATGGCGCGGTGGTCAGCCACATTCCATACTTCGCCGTTGGCGATGACGGGCAGTCGGACGCTCTCGCGAATCCGTGCGATCCATTCCCAACGCGCCGGCGGGCGGTAAGCATCGAGCCGGGTGCGCGCATGCACGACGAGTTCCTGGACTCCGCCGGCTTCCAGGGCAAGGGCGCAGTCGAGCGCCCGCCCGGTGTCGGCAATGCCAAGGCGCATCTTGGCGGTGACCGGAATCGACCGCGGCACCGCGTTGCGCACCGCCGAGGCGATTCGTTGCAGTAACTCGGGCTCGTCCAGCAGCGCGGCGCCGCCGCGATGACGATTGACCAACGGGGCCGGGCAGCCGAAGTTTAGGTCTATTCCGGTTGGCGCAAGCTGCGCCAGTCTGGCGGCATTATCCGCGAGCATGCCGGGATCGGAACCGAGCAACTGCAGCCGCACCGGCGTTCCCGCGCGAGTTCGCGAGGCACGCCGCAACTCGGGACAGATGCGGGTATAGCAGGAATGCGGCAGCAGGGTATTGGTCACCCGTATGAATTCGGTCACGCACCAGTCATAGTCGCCGGCGCGTGTCAGCACATCGCGCAACACGTCGTCGGCCAGGCCCTCCATCGGGGCCAGTATCAGTCGGTCCATATGCGGGTCAATCGTTTCAATTGCTTCAGTTCGCAGCGCTATCGGCCAGGGTTGCTAGCCACTCGGCGCCATAATCAGCGACCTGCCAGCGACGCACCAGGGGGATATCCTGCAATTGCCGCAGATCCACCGGAAGCATTCTGGCGACGTTGTAGAGAATGGCGTTCGACGCGACCACGGCCGGCTCCAGGTCGAGCATGGCGGACTTGCGCTGTCGCCACTTCTTGAGTTTCTGGAAGCGCGCGTCGATCTCGGCTGCGTCCTCGGGTTGGGGCGGTTCGGCTGGCGGTTGAGGCAGAACCGCGTGACTGGACAGGCCGGTCCGGATAGCCTCGACGATCTGCCCGCCATAGTTCCTGGCCACGCGTGGATGCATGCTGCGCACCTCGAGCAATTTCCGCGCGTGGGTCGGTTTCTGGCGCACCAGATTCAACAACACCTCGTTCTGGATAACACGGAAAGTCGGCAGGTCCTCCTGGCGGGCGATCGCATCGCGGACGATGAACAATTCACGCAGCACCTTCAGGTCCGCCGCAGCGAGAGCCTGCGAACCGGCGATCTTCAGGCAGTCATCGGCTGAAAAAGGCTTCACCTGCGGGTTCTTCAAGGCCACCCGTTCAAATTCCTCCAGCGCCTGTGCCTCCCGGCCCTTTTCCAGGACCAGATCCCATAACAGATCCCGCAACCCGGCAAGGAAGTGAGTATCCGAGCGGGCATATTGCAGATGTTCGGGCAGTAGTGGCCGCGACGACCAGTCGTAACGCTGAAAGCGCTTGTCCAGACGTTTGGCGAAGAACTGGCCGATCAGATCGCTCAGTCCCAGTTTGCGCAGGCCGCTGATCTGAGCAGCGATCATGGTGTCGAATATGCCCCGGGTGGTGATCCCGCAACTGCGCTTCAACAGCATGATGTCGTTGTCGGCGCCGTGAAATATCTTCTCGATCGCGGGATCGGCGAATACTCCAAGCAATGACGACAGATCGGCGCCGGACAATGCATCGACGATATAGTCCTCGTCGCCGGCGGTGATCTGGAACAGACACACCTTGTCGAAGTAGTGGTAAAACGAGTCCGATTCCATGTCGACGGCGAAGCACGGAACGAGCATCAAGGTTTCGGCCAGCGCCTCGATATCGACCGTGGTGCTGAGAAAATGCACCGGGCTTTCATACACCGGCGCCGGATGCAACACAGGAGTCGCCAGCGGTCCTGTGTCAGGCCCGGGCTTCGGCCGATCGGCGGTACTTGAAGTTGTCATGCGGCGGCCCTGTGCAAGTCGCACGGCGAAAGCGACGGACTGCCATTGTAGGCCAACCGGGCGCGTTCCCGATCGAGTGAGGAGCATCTCGAACCTTGAAACCTCCGGATATGGTCATTTTCGATTCGCACGAAAGACGTCTGACGGGATTGTCTGGCAACCGACCTGTGACATTCAATTCGCCTGCATCCGCGCCACGGCGACACGGGCGCGAAATACCTCATAGGCGATGGGTTCCTGGTTCTGGTAGCCGATGCGCCGTCTGCGGTCTTCGTCGAGCAGGTGATACTGAACCTGCGCTTCCACCGCCACCGCGGTTGGATCGCCGGCGAGATCGAGATCAAACTGAAAGACTCTCGGCTGCCATCGCGGCAAGCGGGTGTCCCGCAAATCGACGATGAACGGGCGCCACAGGACGTTGCGTTTCAGGACATGGTGGTCTTCGTGCAGCACTGCGCCATTGCCATCCACAAGTCGGATGGTTGCCGTCAGGTGTCGATCCGGCGTCCCGGTGGGAAGATAATGCGCCGCCCCGATATTCGTCAACGTCAGTGTAAATAAACGTTTTCCCGGTGACGCTGTTGGCGCTTCGCGAAGCACAACGTCCAGTCCCTGCTTGACCATTTCCGGATCGTGCCCGCCGCGCCACAGATGTTTGCGCACCGTCCTTACTTTCCCGCCCGCGACCAATGGCCGCTCCGCGAGTGGCATGTGGCATTGGATGCAGTCGGGCGTCGCGTCCCCCGGCCCGCCGGTTGCGTGGCCGGTAGCGACGTTCGCTGCAAGCGGCGGGGTGTCTCTGGTCGCGTCGGGAGTACTGCGAATCTCGGCGACGGTTCCACATGGAGGGAACCGGAAGAAGGTGTCCCAACGATTTCCGCCGACGACATGGCATTTAAAGCAGATCTCGTTGGGGTTGGCGAGTTTTTCCACCGGATGCGCCTCGCTCTCGCTACCGTAAGGTCCGAGGATCTTGCCGCCCCGCAGGTGGCAGGCCGCACAGGTGACACCCTCGTGCTGGAGTTGCGGATCAAACTCCGGATTGGGCTCCAGGATCGGTTGCCATTTTTCCTCGTCGTTGAATCCGACGACCCGGTGCTCCTGCTGGCGGTCAAGCGGAATGTGGCAGTTCTTGCAGATCTGCGCTTTGCCGTCAAACGCCCAGTCCACCTGAAAATACGGATCTGTCCAGGCCTGGCTGTGGATGCTCGTCGACCACTCCTGGTAAAACTCCTGGTGGCAACCACCGCAGCCATTGGCGCTCAGGGATTGGAGGGATGGTGGCATGGCAGCGGTCGATACCGGACGCTCAAACGCCTGCGCTACCACAAAGATGTTCATCGGCCGGATCAGCCGCCAAGCCAGAAATGCGATCAAGGCAAGCACGAAGATGCCGACCACAACGGTCTTCCGGTTCCGGAAAGGCATCACGGTTCGTCCAACCGGAAAGCACCAGGACACACGCGGACGTCCCGGCGCAAGTTCATTTGTTCACCGGAAATCCGCGCCGGTTCCAGTCAGCCATACCCCCGCGTGTCACGCAGACGTCCGAGAATCCCTTGGCGGACAGTAATTGGGCCGCCGCCGCAGACCGTTTGTCGGTGCGGCACACGATCGCGATCGGCCGCTTCAGATAAACTTCGATCTCATTCACCCGCTGCGGAAGCTCCTCCAGAGGGATGTTGCGAGCGACCGCAATATAGCCGAGGTCACCGTTCAGATCCTTCGCTACTCGTACGTCCAGGACCAGTAGATCCTCGCCGGAATCCAGCTTCCTCTTGAGTTCTTCCACACCGAGCATGGGGGCACGGCGCATCCGTCGTATCAGGCGCGGCAGAAAAGCGATCAACGCCAGCAAGCCGAGCGCCAGCAGACCCTTCTGGATGCTGCCCGCGCTGCCGGCCGCCGCCTCCCGTCCCGCATAGCCCAGGTAGGTGAAGGCGAGCGCCCCCGGCAACATGCAAATGTAGGACGTAACGATGAAATGAGACAGCTTGATGCGCGTCAGCCCTAGCGCGTAGTTCAGGAGGTTGAAGGGGAACAGCGGCACCAGCCGGACAAAGGCGATGAAACGCCAGCTTTCCGCCTCCACCCCCTCGATCAACTGTTTGAGTCGGCCGCCGGCTTTGCGGGCAACCCAATCGGAAGCGAGATAGCGAGCCACCAGGAACGCCAGTGTTGCGCCCAGCGTAGCGCCCGTCAGGCTATAGAAAGTCCCCCAGACCGGGCCGAATAGCGCCCCGCCGGTAATCGTCAGGATCGACCCCGGAAGGAACAGGACGGTTGCCGCCGCATACAGCGCCATGAAGATCAGTGGTGCCGCAAGGCCCGCATCCTGCATCCAGGCTTGTAGCGCCGCGGCGGAAAATTGCTCGCGATAGACCGCCGCCAGCGCGATGCCCGCCAGAAGTACGGCGATCAAAGTGAACCGCATCAGCTTAGCGGACTGCATCGGTACTCTCCCATTTACTGCGATTGATCGAATAATCTTCGGCCGGACCGCGAAATGGCATGGCCAGCATGCCCGGCAGCCAGCTGCACCATTTCTTGTCCCGATAGGTGCGGATGCCGATGGTCATGTGCTCATGCCCCGCCCTCGGCTGATTCCGATAAGTGCCGAACAGGCGGTCCCACCACGGCAGGCTGAAGCCGAAGTTGCTGTTGGTTTCGTCGTCCTCCATCGAGTGATGGACCCGATGCATGTCCGGCGTCACCAGGAGCCACCGCAGTACCCGGTCGAAGCCAAGCGGAAGCTGAACGTTGCCGTGGTTGAACATGGAGGTAGCGTTCAAAAGCACTTCGAAAATCACCACGGCGAGTACCGGCGGGCCGAGCAGAAGGATGATCGAGAACTTGATCAGCATTGAAAGCATGATTTCGATCGGATGAAACCGCGCGCCGGTCGTCACGTCGAAATCAAGATCCGCATGATGCACTTGATGCAGCCGCCACAAGATGGGCACCGCGTGAACCATGACATGCTGGAGGTAGATGAAGAAGTCCAGCAATACCACCGAAACGACGACTGCCGCCCAGAAGGGCAGTAAGTAATGATGGAGCAGCCCCCAGCGACCCGCTTCCGCGAAGACGGCCATGCCGACGCCGGCAGCCGGAAATACCAGGCGGAGGATGAAGCTGTTCAGAACGACGATGCCGAGGTTGTTTGCCCATCGTATCGCCTTCGAGGCCGACAGCTGCCGCTTCGGTGCGACCCACTCCCAGATGGCCATAAGACCGAAGATGCCGAAAAAGCAGCCAAGGCGGACGGCTATTTCGTATTTTGCTACCAGTTGACTGATCTCCATTTAGCGACCTACTTTTCGGGGCGGGGTAATGAAATTGGCGCAAACTAGAGATTATTTGCCATGCGCAAGATATTGCTCTAATATTCGTACTAATGTTTGAATAGTAGAGGTTCCCTGGGGAATGTCAACACAAAACCTTAAACATCAGCTCTTCGAGCAATTCGCCCGCGTCGGCAAAGCCCTCGGCAGCCCGGTCAGGCTGGATCTGCTCGAATGCCTTGGACAGGGTCAACGCAGCGTCGAGGCCCTGGCCGAGAAATGCGGCCTGCCGATATCCAATGCGTCGCATCATCTTCAGCAACTGCGTCGGGCCGGGCTGGTGAGTGCCAGCAAGGAGGGGCTGTACGTCTATTACCGCCTGGCGGGCGACGACGTGATCAACCTCTTGAGTTCATTGCGCGGCGTTGCCGAACAGAACATCGCCGAAGTGGAAAGGCTGATCCAAACCTACCTGTCCGTCAAAGACACGCTCGAGCCGCTTCCCGCCGAGGAACTGCTGGATAGGGTGCGCAGGGGGCTGGTCACTGTTCTCGACGTGCGTCCACCCGACGAATATGCGGCCGGCCATATTGCCGGAGCGGTGAACGTCCCCTTGCTTGAATTGGAGAAGTATCTCCGCAAGCTCAGGCCGAGGAAGGAGGTCGTCGCCTACTGCCGGGGTCCGCACTGTATTCTTTCCTACGATGCCGTCGAGAAATTGCGCGGTCGCGGCATCAGGGCCCGACGCCTTAAAGACGGCTACCCGGAATGGAAAGCGGCGGGCCTGCCGATAGAAGCCTGACCCTCACCGTCGGGAAACAATATGCACGCAACGCTGCCCTTGCTCAGGAATACCGATTTTCCCCGGCTGCGGAGAGGACGTCTCGAGACGCTTCAGGTCAACCTCGGCTACCGCTGCAACCAGTCCTGCGTGCATTGCCACGTTGCCGCCGGTCCCGACCGAACCGAACAGATGTCCGCAGAAACGGTGGAGGCCGTGCTTTCCGTGCTGGAAAGGCAGGGCATTCTCACCCTGGATCTGACCGGCGGTGCGCCGGAACTCAATCCGCAATTTCGTCACATCGTGAACACGGCGCGCGCGCTGCGAGTCCGTGTCATCGACCGCTGCAACCTGACCATACTCGAAGAACCGAATCAGGAAGATCTGGCGGCTTTTCTCGCTGATCATCAGGTAGAAATCGTTGCCTCCCTGCCCTGCTACCTTGAGGAGAATGTGGACCGCCAGCGCGGCAAAGGGGTGTTCGAAACCAGCATCAGGGCGCTGCGCAGACTCAATGCGCTCGGATACGGCCACGCCGATTCCGGACTGATCCTCAACCTCGTATATAACCCCCAGGGAGCCGCGCTGCCCCCGCCACAGGAACAACTCGAGTCTGACTACAACCGACATCTGGCCGAGCACTATGGGATATCCTTCAACCGTCTGTACACGCTGACCAACATGCCGATCCAGCGCTTCGGCAGCATGCTGATCTCGAAAGGCCAATTCCAGCAGTACATGACCTTGCTGCGCGGCGCCCACCAGGAAACCAACCTGGATGGGGTGATGTGTCGAACGCTGGCCAGCATCGACTGGCGGGGCTTCCTCCACGACTGCGACTTCAATCAGATGCTGGGCATTCCTCTTTCGGTGCCCGGCAAGCTCAAAGTGCACGTATCGAGACTGGGCGATCTTGATCTGGAGGGCAATCCCATTGCGGTGGCCGAGCACTGCTATGGCTGCACCGCCGGACAGGGAAGCAGTTGCGGCGGCGCCTTGGGCTGAGTGCGAGCAGGACCGCGTTCTTTGCCGGCGCGACCAACTTCCAACCCGGTAATTTCCATGCAGGAGCTATCCATCATTGTTCCGACGCTCAACGAGGAAACCGATCTCGGCGCTACGCTTGAAGCATTGCAGGCATTGCGCCGGCGCGGCGTCGAAATCCTTGTCGTGGATGGTGGCAGCGCGGATCGCAGCGTTTCAATCGCCTGTTCGCTGTCGGACTTCGTGACCGAGGCGCCGCGCGGCCGCGCCTCGCAAATGAATGCCGGTGCGGCGCGCGCTGCTGGCCAAGTGCTGCTATTTTTGCATGCCGATACCCGGCTTCCACCCGACGCCGACCGCCTGATTCTGGATGGTCTGGCGCGGAGTGGCCGACTCTGGGGTCGCTTCGACGTCGCCATCGCCAGCCATCATCCTTTGCTGAGGGCTGCGGCGAGGCTAATGAACTTGCGCTCGCGGCTCACCGGCATCGCCACCGGCGATCAGGCGATCTTCGTTCATCGCGAGGTGTTTCGCGCCTGTGGTGGATTTCCCGACTTGCCGCTTATGGAAGACATTGCCTTTACCAAGGCCTTGAAACAGGACGGCCGACCACTCTGTCTGTCGTGCCGCGTTGTCACCTCTGCCCGGCGCTGGGAGAAGCGGGGCGTCATTCGGACGATATTCCTCATGTGGCGGCTGCGGCTAGCCTATTATTTCGGGGCTGATCCGGTGCAACTTGCGAAACGCTATGGATACTCCGCCGAAAAAAGTTGATCAGCGTATTGCGCTCGCGGTGTTTTCCAAAGCACCCGTCGCGGGCGTCGCCAAGACCCGCCTGACGCCAAGACTTGGCGCGGAGGGAGCCACAGCCTTGCAGCGCATGCTGACTCGCAAGACCCTGGCGACAGCCATCGCCGCCGACATCGGACCGGTGTCCCTGTGGTGTGCCCCGGATCAAAACCATCCGTTCTTCCCGGAATGCCATCGGGAATTCGCTGTCTCGCTGCATCCACAACGTGGAGCCGACGTTGGGGCCCGCATGTCCAACGCGTTTTGCGCCATCCTGGCAAACCATGCCGGGGTGGTGCTGATAGGAACGGACTGCCCGGTGTTTCGGCCGGACCATTTGCGCGACGCCGCGACGGCACTGGCGGCAGGCTCCGAGGCGGTGTTTTGCCCGGCCGAGGACGGCGGCTATGTGCTTATCGGCCTGACGCGCGCTGAGCCAAAGTTGTTTTCCGGCATGCGATGGGGAACCGGTGGAGTCATGGACGAAACGCGAACACGCTTGGGCGAACTCGGGTGGCATTGGCGGGAGCTTGAAACATTGTGGGATGTCGATCGCCCGGCGGACTACGAAAGATTGCTCGACCTGGGTGATAGTTCCACGTTTTCCATTCACAATTGACGTTCTCGCCCAGGCTTCCACGGATAGTGGTACCCATGCACGCTCACCGCCACCAACACCAACACTCCATCACTAATTCCCGGCGCATGGTCTGGGCGCTCACCTGGACACTGGGTTTTGCACTGGTTGAAGCGGGAGCCGGCTGGTGGGCCAACTCTCTGGCGCTGATCGGTGACGCCGGGCATATGCTGACCGATGCCGCGGCCCTGGGTATCGCTGCCTTTGCCGCCTGGGTGATGCATCGGCCGGCCTCGGACCGCCACACCTACGGATATTCCCGTGCGGAACTGGTGGCCGCCTTCGTGAATAGCTTGTTCATGTTGGGCGTCGTCACGCTGATCGCACTCGCCGCGATCGATCGGCTGCGTTCGCCACTGCCGGTTTCAGGTGAAACGGTCACCGCTGTCGCCTTGCTGGGGCTTATCGTCAATCTTCTGGTCGCCCGCCTGTTGCATCAGGGTCACAGCGCCAACGGAAGTCGCGGCGACGGTGTAGACCTAAACCGGCGCGCCGCCTTTCTCCACGTGATGGGCGATCTGCTGGGTTCAGTCGCAGCCATCGCGGCAGGCCTCATCGTCACGTACACCGGCTGGAACTGGGCAGATCCGCTGCTTTCCTTGTTGATCTGTGGATTGATTCTTTATTCCAGCGTTTCCCTGGTGCGGCAAGCCCTGCATGGGCTGATGGAAGGCACGCCGCTGTCACTCGATCTCGCCGAAATCGGTGGCGTCCTCGCGCGCACGCCGGGCGTCTGTTCCGTTCATGATTTGCACGTCTGGTCACTGAATTCGGCACGCAGCGTCCTCACCGCCCATGTGGTCGTCATAGATCTGGGCGGCTGGCCGGAAGTGCTGGCACAACTCAAGCGTGCGTCACATAGCCATTTCGGCATCGACCACGTCACTTTCCAGCCTGAACCCTCCAACAGCCCCGTACGATTCATGACTAGAGTATCGCCAGACTCCGTTTCAAAGCCTTCCGAGGAGTAATTTTTCAACGCTGATCATGTGGGTGGCGGCGGGACAGCTCAACAGTGCAGGAAGGCTGCAGCATATGCGCTAGCCACCGCGCCGGTGTTGCTCGCGCAGGCTGTTATTGAGATGCTGGCCCAACAACGAGAGGAGGCGTATCCCTTCCTGTGTTCCCGGATGAAATACGCCGCGCAGCAGGTCGACCAGCCCGCCACTGGCCGGTGCGGTGACCGCGATGTCGCGGCTGGTTACCCGGAGCGCCTCGGCCAGACCGATGAGGAGGCGCTGGCTCTCCGGCTGGTCGAGTACGCGCAGCAGGGTCATCAATCCTTCGTTACGGGTGAGGCGGTCAAGCAGGGTAATGCCCTCGTTCATGACCCTGGCCAGCCGGGTGACAATGTCGTCCGACATTGCGTCCTGTGCCGACGTGACGAGTTGTGCGAACTCGACGAGTCGCTGCAAGTCCTCTGTATTGATCGCCGCAGTGAGGGGCGCTTCTGTCTGTGTGGTCATCACTTCATCTCCTTAGAGTAGACCGCGCACGCTGGTCCAGTACATCTGGTTGTAGGCCACCTTGAACCAGTGCATCGG
>Ga0163199_1000990_pt1 | contig 17695 bp, 19 predicted proteins | sample PL_2010_150m_FD_113537 | JGI IMG/M metagenome (GOLD analysis project Ga0163199, IMG submission 113537) | Freshwater microbial communities from Powell Lake, British Columbia, Canada to study Microbial Dark Matter (Phase II) - PL_2010_150m | ecosystem: Environmental > Aquatic > Freshwater > Lake ...
CAGCAGGACTGAGCGCAGCGTGTTCCTCAAGCGCCTGCACACGCGGATCTGGCTGGCGGTGGTGCTGGCGGTGGCGGTGCTCACCTTTCTGGTTGGCTGGGCCTGGCGGCTGACCGTTGAGCCGCCGCTGCGTGACGTCGTCATTCGCAACGAAGCCGGTCAGATTATCGGCAACGGCCACTCGCGCCGGCGCCGGCCCCCGGGTGCCGGCATCGGTGCCCACCCGCAAGGCGAGCCGCAAGCACAAGCCCCCTCCTTTGGCCTGCAAAGCCAGAGCGGCAGCGGCCCCGAGTTTGTGGTGCTGATGCTCGATGGCCAGATCGTCCACATGCAGTTGCCGCGGGGCCCGCGCTCTCCCTGGAATCTGGCACCGTACGGATTTTTCTGGACCCTGACACTGGTGGCGCTGGCGGTCGCCCTGGCCACCTATCCGATCATTCGCAAGCTCACACGCCGCCTTGAACTCTTGCAAAACGGTGTCGAGAAATGGGGCGAAGGAAACCTCTCCGTCCGCGTCGCCGAGGACGGGCAGGATGAAGTGGCGTTTCTGGGGGCGCGTTTCAACCATGCGGCCGAGCGCATCGAGAATCTGATCAAGTCACATGAGTCTTTGCTGGCGTCGCAAAAGTCCTTGCTGGCCAATGCCTCGCATGAATTGCGCTCACCGCTGACGCGTATCCGCATGGGACTCGAACTGATGGGCTCAGGCTCTTCGCCAGCCTTCAAGAACGAGATTGCGCGCAATATCGGCGAGCTCGATCTGCTGATTGAGGAGATCCTGCTGGCCAGTCGGCTCGACGCGCGCGAAGCGGATCTGGGCACGATCGAGTCGGTCGATCTGATCGGCATGGCGGCCGAGGAGTGCGCCCGCGTTGGCGCCGAACTGGAGGTGTTACCCGGGCCGGAGCAGACCGATGCTGCTTTGTCGGTGCAGGGTGTTGCCAAACTGTTGCGCAGAGTCATGCGCAATCTGCTGGAGAATGCGCGCCGCCACGCGGCGGGCGAAATCACGGTGACACTGAGCCGAACCGATGCACGTGCAGTGATCCAGGTCTGTGACCGTGGCCCCGGCGTGCCGGCCGAACTGCGCGAGCGCATCTTCGAGCCGTTTTACCGTCTGCCGGGTGCGACCGAACGCGATGGCGGCGTTGGCCTGGGTTTGGCCCTGGTCAAATCGATTGCCATTCGCCATGGCGGCACGGTGCAATGCGAGAACCGACCCGATGGTGGCGCCTGCTTTGTTGTTTCGCTGCCACTTGGCGCGGGTGGTGCGAGCAAATTGTTGTCAAAAGCCACATAAATTCGAGTGAATTGCCGCCATATCCCCCAAATGGGGGATAGCGCCCTGACCTGATGCTGGCTAAAGTCGGCACAACTGCTGTCACAGTGATTCAAGCGAAAACTCCATCGAGTCCTCCTCGGGGGATTTTTCAAAGCCACCTTCGGGTGGCTTTTTTTCGTCTCGGATTGACGCCAACCAAGAAAGCCGTCGGCAGAGCTGGGGTAGGGGTCTGCGCCGATTTCTGGGCATTTGACAGCATGAGGCGCAGGCCCCTACCCCAGCTCTGCCACCCAGGGCTTCAGAGGCGCTTCAGGCGCTCTATGCCTTGCAACACCTGGTGGGCTGAAATGTCGCTCAAGCAGCGCGTGTGCCCGAATCGGCAGTTGCGCTCGAAGCAGGGCGCACAGTCCAGCGCGGGCTGGTAGGCGGGCTCATTCTTGAGCCAGAGCACCTCGGCCCTGGTGTTCAGAGGTGGCGTGTGCAGCGGACTGCTGGAGCCAAAAACTGCCACCTGGTTCACGCCCAGGGCAGCGGCAACATGCATCAGACCGGAGTCATTGCTGACGGTGCACAGGGACCCGGCGATCGCGTGGAAAGCTTGGGCCAGCGATGTCTTGCCGGCCAGGTTGAGGCACTTGTCGGCTTGCGAGGCGTTGACCGGGGTGGCGATTTCTTCGCACAGTTCGTGTTCCTTGGCTGAGCCCAGCAGCAGTACCGGATGGTCCAGACGGCGCGCCAACTCGGCAAAATGGTCGGTCGGCCAGCGCTTGGCCGGGCCGAATTCGGCCCCCGGTGCAAACACGTAGTAGCCAGCCGATGGCAAGCGCAGTGGCTGCAGCGTCTGCTCAACTGCGACCTTGTCGACCTGCAGCAGCGGTTGGTCCTGGTCAAGCTCGCGCTCGCCACTGAGCGCCGAGTAGAAGGCCACCATGGGGGGGCGCTGGTTCTTTGGCGGATTCCTCAGGCGCTGCGTCAGCAATCCGAAGCGCGCCTCACCCAGGTAGCCAATGCGATCCTGGATGCCCGCCAGCAGCGGCAGCAACGCACTTTTGAGGGAATTGGGACAGACATAGGCGGTATCAAAGCGGCCCCTGATCTGGCCCGCCACAGTGCGCCTGGCCTGCCATTGCAGGCCGCCATGGGCAAAAGGCAGTTCGATCACCTCGCTGACCTGTGGCATCAAGCGGTAGACCGCTGCCACCCAGGGCAGGGCAGCCACCGTCAGGCGCTCGCCGCGCGCGGCCAGACGACGCAGCAGCGGCTCGGTCATCACCGCGTCGCCTATCCACTGGGGCGCGATGATCAAAGAATTGGAATCTGACCCCAATTAGTGATGAGCGTCGAAGTGCTCGCCTTCCTTGAGTTGGTAGACGCTGCCGCAATACGGGCACTTGGCCTGGCCGCTGTGGGCCACGTCCAGATAGACCTTGGGGTGACTGTTCCAGAGTTTCATGTCGGCCAGCGGGCTCGGGCAGAACACGCCACCCTGATGGTTCAGGTCTTTGGCCGCCAGTTGAATGATGGACTTGCTCATGAGGATACCTTTGTCAGCCAATGTGAGTATTTCGGATTGCGGCCATTGACGATGTCAAAGAACGCGCTCTGGATCTTCTCGGTGATGGGGCCGCGGGAGCCGCAGCCGAGCTCAATCCGGTCAAGCTCACGGATCGGTGTCACTTCGGCCGCGGTGCCGGTAAAGAAAGCCTCGTCGCTGATGTAGACCTCATCGCGCGTGATGCGCTTCTGGATCACTTCGAGCCCCAGATCCTTGCAGATGTGGGATACGGTATTGCGCGTGATGCCGTTCAGGGCGCCGGCTGACAGGTCGGGCGTGTAAACCACGCCGCCCTTGACCACAAACAGGTTTTCGCCAGCACCTTCGGAGACGAAACCGTTGGCGTCGAGCAGCATGGCTTCGTCGTAGCCCTCGTCGGTGACTTCCATGTTGGCCAGAATCGAGTTGGTGTAGTTGCTGACCGCCTTGGCCTGCGTCATCGTGATGTTGACGTGATGCCGTGTATAGCTCGAGATCTTGACGCGGATGCCGCGCTTCAAGCCCTCTTCACCGAGGTAGGCGCCCCAGGGCCAGGCAGCCACCATCAGGTGAATCGTGTTGCCCTTGGGCGAGACGCCCAGCTTCTTGTCACCAATCCAGGTCAGCGGCCGCAGATAGCAGGACTCAAGCTGGTTCTCGCGCACCACCGCTTTTTGCGCTTCGTTGACCTGCTCCTTGGTGAACGGGATGTTCATGCGCAGGATCTTGGCACTGTTGAACAGACGATCGGTGTGATCGTCGAGTCGGAAGATCGCTGTGCCATCGACGGTGTTGTAGGCCCGTACGCCCTCAAACGCACCGCAGCCGTAATGCAAGGTATGGGTCAGAACGTGGATCTTGGCATCGCGCCAGTCGACCATCTGGCCGTCCATCCAGATTTTGCCATCGCGGTCAGACATGGAGGGGGGTATTGGGCTCATCGGTGTTTCCTTGTGAAGAGGTTCCTGCATGCAAAAGCAGATTTTACGGGGCTTGACCGCTGCCCGACTCCGGCGTCTCTGCCTCGCCTGGCGCCGGGCGTTGCAATTGCCATTTTCTCAGCTTGCCGTTGTGAAACTCACAGCTGACGTGGGACTGTGTTTCATCGGTCCAGCGAAAGACCTCAGGCTGCACATCCTTTGCGCTCTCAAGCGTCCCCAGCGCCTTGGTCATGGCCACCACATGCAGCAGGCTGACACCGCTTCTGAGTTTGGCGTTGAGCATGACGGCACTGTCGACGTAGCCGATGGGTCGATTCGCGGCGCGCTTGAGCACCTGCATCAGCCTGGTGAAATGCAAGAGCAACCACATTACCAGCAAGCCGCTGGCGATGGCGACACCGGGCCAGCCATACGAACTGTAGGCAGCCATCACGCCGGCAACAGCCGCCACAGGAACAAGAATTCTTTGGAATTGCATGGCACGATTCTGACCGATGTCGCGGCCCACGGGCGAAGCTTCAGGCCTGGGCTGCCTTCGGCCAACGCACGGTGACCGCCAAGCCACCCAGCATCTCTGAACGCTTGACCTCGATGGTGGCATTCAGGACGGCTGCGATGCGCGCAACGATGGACCAACCCAGGCCGTTGCCCGTCTGCTCGGTACCCAGAACCCGGAAGAAGCGCTCACCCAGGCGCGCCAGTTCGGCCTCGGTCATGCCCGGCCCGCTGTCCTGCACCCGCAGCACGGTTTGCCCGGATTCGCTCGCCACGCTGACCCAGATCCGTGCCTGGTCCGGGCTGTAGCGAATGGCGTTATCGATCAGGTTGCGCGCCATCACCGCCACCAGCATTTCGGCGCCAAGCACGGCGCAGGGTTTGACGGCGTCAAGCTCGATGGACTGTTGTCGGGCCAGGGCGGCCGGGGCCAGATCGGCCGCGACGCGGCGCACCAGCGCGCTCAGGTCGACGCTGGTCAGTGAGCTGACCGGGCCCTCCTCCAGCCGTGCCAGCGTCAGCAACTGCTCGACCAGTCGGGTGGCACGGTCACAACCGGCCAGCGTGGCGTGCAGGGCGTGGTCGCGTTGTGCCAGGTCGTCGAGCGCACCCATGGCGACCTGCGCCTGGGCGCGAATCGCGGCAATCGGCGTGCGCAGTTCATGGGCGGCGTCGGCGGTGAAGCGGCGCTCGGCAGCCACCATGTGTTCGATCCGGTCAAACAAGGCGTTGAGTGCCTGCACTACCGGCTCCATCTCGGAGGGCAGGTGTTCGATTTTCAAGGGTTCCAGGGCCTGCGGGCGCCGCTGACCGAGCAACTGACTGAGCTGGCGCAAGGGTGCCAGACCCTTGCGTACCGTCCACCAACCCACCAGTGCCAGCAGGGGCAAGGCATAAGCCAGTGGCCACATCACCCCCTGCAAGACGGCCATCAGAATCTCGTCGCGCGATTCGTTCAACTCGCCGACATAGACCTGCACATCGCTTTCAGTTCCCCTGGTAGCGAAGACGCGCCACTGTTTGCCGTCCAGCTGTTCCGTGGCAAAGCCAGAACCGTGGCTTGACATCGGCGTTGCGCCGGCATTGGCCGAGCGCAGCACCAGACGCCCTTCGTGAAACACCTGGAACATCACGCGGGGTGCGTACTTGTGCAGCGAGGGCGCATCCTCAACACCGTCGTGGTCGTTCCCGCCGGCCTGTTGCATGACCAGCAGGGCGGCCGCCTGCGCCAGATGGCCATCGAGCAACTCATCGAGTTCATGCTGCACGTCAAACCAGGTCAGCAGCACGGCGCCGAGCCAGACTGTCGCCAGCAGCGTCAGCAAGGGCATCAGCAGGCGAGTCTGCAGGGACTTCAGATGTCGAGACGCTGTCACGCCGGGTCCTTCGCACGAGCCACCGTGTAGCCGATGCCTCGAACCGTCTGAATCAGGTCGGCTTGCAACTTGCGCCGCAGATGATGGATGTGCACCTCGATCGCGTTGCTGTCGACTTCGTAGCCCCAGCTGTAGAGCTTTTGCTCCAACTGCTCACGCGACATGACGCGCCCCGCGCTGAGCATCAAGGCGTACAGCAAATCAAATTCACGCGTCGATAGCAGAACGGCCTCGCCATGCAGCGTGACCTGCCGTGCTGACGGGTCGAGTGAGACCGCGCCGCAGCGCAGCACATCCTGCAACTGGCCATGCGCCCGACGTGCCAGCGAGCGCAAGCGGGCGCCGAGTTCGTGCAGGTCAACCGGTTTGATCACGTAGTCGTCGGCGCCCAGGTCCAGACCACGGATGCGATCCGGCACCGCGTCACGCGCCGTCAGCACCAGCACAGGGGTGGCGATCTTGCGCGCGCGCAGGGATTGCAGAACGTCCATGCCATCTTTCACCGGCAAGCCCAGATCCAGCACGGCTGCTGCGTAGTCGCCAGAGGCAATTTCGCGTTCGGCAGCAGCGCCGTCGCGCACCCAGTCGACCTGAAAGCCGAGCTGGCGCAAGCCCGCGCGCAAGCCGTCGCCCAACATGGCATCGTCCTCAGCCAGCAAAATGCGCATCAGAAATCTCCGCTTTTCTCCAGCCCACCATCATGCCTGCAAAACCGGCGAAATACGCCCTTACTTCGGGATCTTGATTTCGCGTTCGCTGAAGTTGCCCTGCGCTGCATTGCCGTGGCAGGCGCCGCAGTTGGCAGCGCTGCCAACCGATGCGCGCTTCCAGACCTCTGGCGGCACTTCGCCCGGGCGGTGCTTTTGCAGGAACCAGGCAGACTTGGTGATGCGGTCCTGTGGCGGCTCTTCGCTGACACGCTTGTAGGTGCCGGCCTGGGTCTTGAGCCAGGCGCCGATCTCGCGCGTCGTCGCCTCATCGAGCGAGGCGTCGGCACCGTAATGCTTGCCCAGCGTACCCATCAGGCGCTGCCAGGAGGCCGCTGGCAACATGCCAGCCGGGTAGGCAATATGGCAGGCCGCGCATTCCTGCTGGTATTTGGCCAGGGGCGCAGCGCCGGCAGTGCTGGTCGCGCCGTGGGCTGCGCCCAGGCAACTTGCCGCCAGCAGGCCCATCAGAGCCGCTTGTTTGAAGGTGGAATGGATCATTTGGTGTTACCGAGAAGATGTGAATGGGCGGCTTGCAAGTTTGTCATTGCGGGCCTCAGGTGTGTCATTGCGGCCCCGGATCAGGTCCGGGGTTTCAGCACCCGCAATCCAGTGCATGCGTGGCACTGGATCCCGGATCGAGTCCGGGAAGACAAACAGGGAGTCCGGGATGGCAAACAGGGAGTCCGGGAAGACAAACTGGGAGTCCGGGAAGACAAACAGGGAGTCCGGGAAGACAAACGGCGAATCTGGGATGACAAGGGAACGGTTGAAATTTCCGTTTCCCTTAGCGTTTGAGCGTCAGCAGCCAGGCCAGAATGTCAGCCTTTTCGCCCGCTGTGCACTCGCGGCCCATCACGTCATTGCAGTTGCGGCGAAACCACTTCTCGGCCTTGGCGGCGTCGGCAAAGCGATCCGGATTGAAGGCGGGCGCCAGCGGCGCGATCGCCTTGCCGGTAGTGGCGTGTTTGCCTTCCACCGTGGGTGTGGCCGTATGGCAGGAGGAACAGCTCCATTCCTTGCCGTGCTTGCTGGTAAACAGGGTCTGACCACGGGCAGCCTGCGCCGGCGCGCCGGCCTGTGCCGTGTAGGCGGCAAGTTGTTCGGTGGCGGTGATGGCGTAGGTTGCAGAGTGAAGCGATCCAAGCAGCATGACGCTGGCGCCGAGGAATGAATATCTGTTCATGAAAACTCCTTAGGATGGACGGACGATAACGAGGCTTGATTAAGCTTTTCTTAAATGCCCGCCTTCAACCCAGGCCGCGCACCACTTCCATCGCCTGCTCCACGCGCTCCACCGCATGAATCGTCAGGCCTTCAATGGCCTTTTTTGGTGCGTTGGCCTTGGGCACCACAGCCACCGAGAAGCCGAGCTTGGCGGCTTCCTTCAGTCGCTCCTGACCGCGTGGCGCGGGACGCACTTCGCCGGCCAGACCGACTTCGCCAAAGGCAAAAAAGCCTTTTGGCAGCGGCTTGCCGCGCAGGCTCGAAGTGATCGCCAGCAGCACTGCCAGATCCGAGGCGGGCTCGCTGATGCGCACCCCGCCCACCGCATTGACAAAGACATCCTGGTCCATGCAGGCGACGCCGGCGTGGCGGTGCAGCACCGCCAGCAGCATCGCCAGCCGGTCCCGGTCCAGGCCTACCGACAAGCGTCTGGGCGAGGGACCACCGCTGTCCACCAGAGCCTGGATTTCGACCAGCATCGGTCGGGTGCCTTCGAGCGTCACCATGACACAACTACCGGGCACCGGTTCGCTGTGCTGACTCAGGAAAATGGCGCTGGGGTTGGAGACGCCCTTCAGCCCTTTTTCGGTCATGGCAAAGACGCCAATCTCGTTGACTGCGCCAAAGCGATTCTTGATGGCGCGCACCAAGCGGAAGCTGCTGTGCGTGTCGCCTTCAAAGTAGAGCACGGTGTCTACCATGTGCTCCAGTACGCGTGGCCCGGCCAGCGCGCCGTCCTTGGTGACATGACCGACCAGCACGATGCTGACTCCGGTGGCCTTGGCGGCCCGTGTCAGGTGGGCAGCGCATTCGCGCACCTGCGCCACCGAACCGGGCGCCGAAGTGAGTTGGTCGGAGTAAACAGTTTGAATCGAGTCGATCACTGCGATGTCGGGTTGCGTCGCCTCCAGCGTTGCCAGAATCCGCTCCAGCTGAATTTCTGCCAGCACTTTCACCTGGCTGTTGTTCAGGCCCAGGCGACGCGAGCGCAGCGCCACCTGGGCACCGCTTTCCTCGCCTGTCACATAGAGCGTGTTTTGACCACTGCGCTGCAGGGAATCGAGCGCCTGCAACAGCAGCGTGGATTTGCCAATGCCGGGGTCGCCGCCAATCAGCACGACACCGCCTTCCACCATGCCGCCGCCCAGCACGCGGTCCAGTTCCTCATGCCCGGTGGGCGTACGCGCCATGTCCACCGCATCAATGTCGCCCAGCGTCGCCACTTCAGCCGTTTTGGCGAGCGAGGCAAACCGGTTCTTCGTCGGCGCTGTGCTTTCGGGAGTCGACTCCAGCAGCGTGTTCCAGGCGTTGCACGCCGGGCACTTGCCGAGCCACTTGGGGCTGGTGCCGCCGCAGTCGGAGCAGACGTAAACCGTTTTTTCCTTGGCCATGTTTAGGGAGATGAAAAGTGCTGATAAGCCGTTGTCATGCCGGACGCCCACTTTTCGATCCAGCACTTGGGCTTTGTCATCGCGGACTCGCCTTTTGTCATCCCGGACTCGCCTTTTGTCATCCCGGACTCGATCCGGGATCCAGTGATACGCCTCCACTGGATTGCGGGTCGCGCCCGCAATGACAAAGGCAATGACAGACAGGGGAATAGCTCGTGCGTCTGCAATTTCTATGTCCCTTAGCTGTTAATCAATCCACTGACAACATGCCCGGAGGGTACGTGCATGGAGGCGCTGGCCACGTGGCCGGTCTGGTCGTCAAAAAAGAAGTCCGGCTCGAATTCGCGCAGGAATTCGCCTTTGGGCAGGCCGCCGAGAAACATGGCCTCGTCCACCTCGATATTCCAGTCCATCAGGGTGCGGATGGCACGCTCGTGTGCTGGCGCGCTGCGCGCCGTCACCAGCGCCGTGCGCAGTCGCATGGTTGGCGTGCTCTCTTTTTGCAGGCGTTTCAGCGCGTCCAGCAGCGGCTTGAACGGTCCTGCCAGCAAGGGCTGCAGCACCTTGTCCTGCTCGTGCTTCTGAAAGGCACGCAACCCTTCGGCCTGATAGACGCGCTCGGCCTCGTCGCTGAACAGAACGGCGTCACCGTCAAAAGCAATTCGCACCTCGCCGGGGTAGGCGTCGCTCGCGTGGGCTGATTGCGGATAGACCTGCGCCGCGGGCACGCCGGCGTCCAGCGCAGCGCGCACGTCGCTCAAATGGGTGCTCAGGAACAGGTTGGCGTGCAGGGGTCTCAGGTAGCGCCAGGGCGGCTGTCCGCGCGTGAAGCTGCCGCGCTCGATCAGCAAGCCGTAGTGCTGGGCCGAGCGAAAGACCCGCATGCCCGAGACCGGGTCGTTGCGTGACAGGATCACCACTTCAACCCGCTGCGTCGCCGCGTCAGCAGGCGTTTGATTGAAGGCCAGCAGCTTCTTCACCAGTGAAAAAGCGACGCCGGGTTTGGCGGGCGTGTCCAGTCTTTGCAGTTGCAAGGCCATGTAGGCACGGTCGTCGCTCTGCTCGAACACCAGGTTTTCTTCCTCGAAGTCAAACAGCGCGCGGCTGGAAATTGCCACCACCAGTTTGCCGTCCAGCGAGGTGCTCATGATTGCAGGAACATCCGGTACACCGGGTTGCTGGTTTCTTCCACACAGGGGTAGCCCAGCGTTTTCAGAAACTTGTTGAAGGCGCCGTTGTCCGCCTCTGGTACCTGCAGTCCGACCAGGATGCGGCCGTAGTCGGCACCCTGGTTGCGGTAGTGAAACAGACTGATATTCCATCCTGGCCGCAACAGACTCAGGAACTTCAGCAAGGCACCGGGGCGCTCCGGAAAGACAAAGCGCAGCAGCCGCTCATCCTGAGCCAGTTTGGAGTGGCCACCGACCATGTGGCGAATGTGTTCCTTGGCCAGTTCATCGTGCGTCAGGTCCAGCGTCTTGAAGCCGTGCTTGTCGAAGTTGGTGGCAATCTTGCCCGATTCGCCCTTGCCGTGCGTCGTCAAACCGACAAAGACATGGGCCTGCGCCGCGTCGCTGATGCGGTAGTTGAATTCTGTGACGTTGCGCGGCCCACCGGGCAGGTTGCCGATCAGCTCGCAAAAACGCTTGAAGCTGCCGCGCTCCTCGGGAATAGTCACTGCAAACAGGGCTTCGCGTTCTTCGCCGACTTCGGCCCGTTCGGCGACAAAGCGCAGGCGGTCAAAGTTCATGTTGGCACCGCACAAAATGGCGGCGTAGGTCTCGCCCCGGGTCTTGTGTGTGGCCACGTACTGCTTGATCGCCGCCACCGCCAGCGCGCCGGCGGGCTCCACGATGCTGCGGGTATCGACAAACACGTCCTTGATGGCGGCGCAAACGGCATCGGTATCCACAAGAATGTAGTCGTCGACCAGCTTGCGCGCGGTCCTGAAGGTTTCTTCGCCCACCAGTTTCACGGCGGTGCCATCGGAGAACAGCCCGACATCGCTCAGCGTCACGCGTTTCTTGGCCGTCACCGATTGCATGAAGGCGTCCGAGTCGTTCATCTGCACGCCGATCACCTTGATCTCCGGACGCACCGCCTTGATGTAGTTGGCCACGCCTGAGATCAGTCCGCCACCGCCGATGGCCACAAACACGGCGTCGAGTCGGTTCGTGCCCAGCCCCTGCAACTGGCGCAGCATCTCCATCGCGATCGTGCCCTGACCGGCAATCACGTCGGGGTCGTCAAACGGGTGCACAAAAGTCAAACCCTGCTTTTTTTCCAGCTTGGCGGCGTGCGCATACGCATCCGAGTAGCTGTCACCAAAGAGCACGACCTCGCCACCGAAGTGGCGCACCGCGTCAACCTTGACTTGCGGTGTGGTGGTCGGCATCACGATGACGGCGCGCGTGCCCAGCTTGTGCGCGCTCAGGGCCACGCCTTGCGCATGGTTGCCGGCGGAGGCGCAGATCACGCCTTTTTTCAGTTGCTCAGGCGTCAGATGTGCCATCCGGTTGTAGGCGCCACGCAATTTGAAGCTGTGCACGGCCTGCTGGTCTTCGCGTTTGAGCAGCACGCTGTTGTGCAGGCGTCGGCTCAAGGCGCGGGCCGGCTCCAGCGGCGTCTCGACCGCCACGTCATAGACGCGTGCCGTCAGGATCTTTTTCAGGTAGTCGCCGGGGGTCAGGTGGTGGGTCTTCATGGCAGTGCAATGATAAGCTGCCTGTTGCAGGCGACAATTTCGTATCGATAGCAGGAAGGCGAGCAACACAATGGAATGCACAGTAAGTTGGACCGGGGCCTTGGGCACACGCTCGGGCATGGGTTTTGTGGCCGAAACCGGCAGTGGCCATACCCTGGTGATGGACGGTGCACCGGATGCCGAAAAACCGGACAACGGTGGCCAGAACCTGGCACCGCGGCCGCTGGAGACGGTGCTGGCCGGTACCGGCGGCTGCACTGCTTACGACGTGGTTCTGATTCTGCGGCGCGGCCGCCATGATGTGCGCGGCTGCAGCGTCAAGCTGACGGCCGAACGCGCCACAGAAGACCCCAAGGTGTTCACGCGCATCCACATGCATTTCAGCGTGAGTGGCAAGGCGCTGCCAGCAGCGGCGGTAGAGCGTGCCATTGCCATGAGCCACGAGAAATACTGCTCGGCCAGCATCATGCTGGGCAAGACGGCCGAGATCAGCACCAGTTTCGAGTTGCTGGAGACATGATCGTCATCCCGGAGTGCTTCACTGTCGTGCCGGACTACTTCACTGTCATCCGGGAGTACTACACTGTCATCCGGGAGTACTGCACTGTCATCCCGGAGTACTGCACTGTCATCCGGGAGTACTGCACTGTCATCCCGGACTCGATCCGGGATCCAGTGCATTCTGGGTCATGGATTGCGGATCAGGTCCGCAATGACAACCGGGGTCCGCAATGACAGCCCAGAGGAGGCAAGGACTCAGCCGCGCATCAGATCCGGTGCGCCACCGTGGTCATCACTTTGGCCGCAAGCTTCATCAGCGTCTTGACGGGCGCTGGCAACTCGGCAGCCCCGGCCTGGCGGGCATCCAGCGCGTGCCGTGCCTCGTCATCCTTCATCTGCGCCACGATGGCGCGCGAGGCGTGATCGTGGGTTGGCAGGCTGCTGAGGTGACTCTCAAGATGCGCTTCGACCTGGTTTTCAGTCTCCACGACAAAACCCAGACTGAGGCGGTCGCCAAGGCGCCCGGCGATCAGGCCCAGCCCGAAAGCAGCGCCGTACCAGAGCGGATTAAGCAAGGATTTGTGCTGGCCGAGTTCCTGCAGGCGCTGCTCGGTCCAGGCCAGGTGGTCGGTCTCTTCGATGCTGGCGCGTCTGAAATGGGCGCGCAAGGTCTCGTTTTGGGTCGCGAATGCCTGCGCTGTGTAAAGCGCCTGGGCGCATACCTCGCCGACATGGTTGACGCGCATCAGGGCGCCCGAGTGGGCCTTCTCGGCGTCTGTCAGTACGGTGTCCTGCGTTGAGAGGGTCGGGCAGGCCTGACTGGCGCGTGGTGTGGCAAACAGGGTGCGCAGGGCGGCGTCGGCGGTGCTTAGCAAGAGGTCCATCCGTGGTTTCCTATTGGGTAAATGGTTTGATCAGTAGGGGCGTGCGCGCAGTGACTCAAACCAGAGTTTGTCTTCGACCAGGGATGTCACGGCCTTTTGCTGCTCCTGATCGCGCTCAAGATGTGGTCGATGTCTTCGATTTTCATGGCACGCTGAGTGCAAAAGGGGTGTTCTGGCGCAACGCCGGACCGCAGGCGTCGTCCATCGCCAGCAATTTCTTTGCGACCTGCTTGGGTTCCGCGTTCAGGATTTCGAACCAGCGCTCGATGTAAACCGGGCTGCACAGCTCACCCTCTTTCCAGAGCTGGACCATGCGCAAAGCGTCCTCCTTGAGCGCAATGGCCTCAGCCCCGCCCAAGGCAAATTTCACAGCCAGTTTCAAATGTTTTTCCCGCGAAGCGGCCAGCTTGACCTGGTGCTCAGCGCGTGCCTGGCGTCGCCGGCTCATGTCCGGGCTTTCCGACAACAATCCAAACCCGACACCGAGTACCTGTCCTGCCAGTTCGAAGCTGGAGACCTGCGCGTCCTTGCCTTTCTCCATCTGGATCAGCGTTGTCCGGCTGATGCCCGCCGCCGCCGCCAGCGCTTGCTGTGACATCCCTTTTGAAAGCCGCAGGGACCGAAGGGCTTGACCGATGTTTTGAGGCGAAGCGTTCATGACCAGTATTCTATACATGTGTTGAATACTGGTCACTTCACCTTGTCTAGAAATGGGTTGATTACACGGACACCCAAAGGTCGCTTCAGGGATCCTGCGTCCTCGGAATACAGAATTCTGACGCCATGGTCGGCACAAATAGCAATGATTAGCGCGTCCCAAACCTGGTATTTGTGCCGGGCGGCCAAGTTCCAGGCTTGTGCATAGGCTTGTCTTGATGCGCCCAGCACGTCCGCTGCTTGTGACAACAAGTCAACTGCTTCAAGGGCTTGCTTATGGCTCATTGCATTTTTCCGGAGTACGACACTCATGAATTCGCTCAGCACCTGTCCGACCAGTGCGGCATGCGGACTCAAAGTCATCCGTTTGATCATTTCTTGCGCAATTTCCCGCTTCGCCAGCGGGGCGTCGGGGTCGGTTGCGTACACCAGAATGTTGGTGTCTATCGACCAGCGCGCTGACTCAATCATCGTAGGCATCGCTGCGTTCAAACTTTTTGCCAATCGAGCGCGTCATACGGATAGACAGCAATTTTTCAATCAATGCTTCGCGCTCCGGCAAACCAGGCTCAAGCGAAGTCAAAGGCGTCAATTTCAGGACCGGTTTGCCATGGCGCGTCACCGTCAGTTCCTGCCCTGCGGCGACGCGGGCAGCGACCGCAGAAAAATGATGAATTACCTCGCGTGAGGTCACGGCATTCATTTGGCATCTCCAAAATTGTGTTAAACAAATTGTATTACAAACGGGCAAGACCACTAAATCAAGCGCTCTGCGTCAGACGGCAACGCCTGCCTGCATCAACTTGTTGCAGGCCCACAACGAAAGCACCAGCTTTGCCAAAGTTTACGGGGGTTTCCTTTGCCAAGCCCGTCGGGCTCTGGTTCAATCCTTCTAACTTCCTGAAATAGGAGGTTGGCCCGGGGTCCGAAAGTAACCATCCGGAGCCCTATGTTTAACCTTGGAGTAAATTCATATGAAAAGATCCCTCATTGCTCTGGCTGCCCTGGCTGTCGTCAGCGCTGCTTCCGCACAATCATCGGTGACCATGTTTGGCGTGGTTGACGCTGCTGTTTCTATCGGCAACGGCGACACGTCCAACAAGACCGCTTTGACCAATTCCAGCTACAACAGCAGCCGTTTTGGCGTGCGTGGCGTTGAAGACCTCGGTGGCGGTCTGAAGGCTTCCTTCCATCTGGAAGCTGGCGTGCAGAATGACAACGGCGCTGCCGCTGCTACCAACACCAATAACCAGGCAACTGGTGGTGCACTGGCTGGCATGAACGGTAGCCAAGGCCTGACTTTCAATCGTAAATCGGTTGTGAGCGTGATGGGCGGCATGGGTGAACTGCGTTTGGGTCGCGACTACACGCCGCAATTCTGGAGCTTCACCGTGTACGATCCGTTTGGTACCAACGGCGTTGGCACCACGCAAGCCCTGAACAGCAGCGCTGGTGGCTTTACCATCGTGCGCGCTTCCAACAGCATTGGCTATATCTCCCCCTCCATGAGCGGTTTTGGCGTCTGGGCACAGACTTACTTCGGTGAGAATGCTTCCAGCGCAGCTTCGCAAGCTGGTGACGGCTCTGCCATCCGCGTATCTTATGACCAAGGCCCTCTGAGCCTGGCTGTTGCTTTCAGCAAGACCACCACCGGCGCTGGCACTGACGTGCAAACCACCAACTTTGGCGGTTCGTACAACATGGGCGTTGCTCAGTTGATGGCTTTCTGGAACAAAGATGCCAACACCGGTGCCAAGGACGTTACTGGCTACACCATCGGTGCTCTGGTTCCCCTTGCTCCCGCTGGTACCGTTCGCGTTTCGTTCTCCAACTCTGACAATGGCAATGGCGCCAAGACCGACAAGTTCGCTCTGGGTTATGTCTATGACATGAGCAAGCGCACTGCCGTGTACGGTACGTTCGCCAGCCTGTCCAACTCCGGCGGCGCTGCTCAAGCTCTGAACGGTGCTGCAACGCCCGCCAATGGTTCGTCCACTGGCTTTGACATCGGTGTCCGTCACGCTTTCTGATCCAGCGCTGACGCAAGTCAGTTAAAGACCTAAAAGTCAAAACCCCGTCGCGGCAACGCGGTGGGGTTTTTTTTGTGGGTCAGACGCCAGCATGCTGCCTGCTCTGTTAAATTCTGGCTTTGCTTGGCTCGGATTAATGTTTGCTTTTATTCTTCGTCGCTTGATTCAGGCCATGGTGGTGATGGTGGTGGTGGCGTTTATCGCCTTCATGCTGTTCCAGTACGTGGGCGATCCTGTTGTGTTTTTGCTGGGGCAGGACGCCAAGCCGGATCAGATTCGCCAATTGCGCACCGATCTGGGTCTGGATCAGCCGTTTTTTGTCCAGTTCTGGCACTTTCTGCTCAACGCCGTGCAGGGCGAGTTTGGCCTGAGTCTGCGCCAGGGTGCCAAGGTCTCGCGCCTGATTTCCGAGCGCTTGCCGGCCACACTGGAGCTCGCCCTGGTGGCAGCGCTGCTGGCCTTGTTGATTGGCGTGCCGCTCGGCGTTTACTCGGCGCTCAAGCGCGGTACTTTCCTGAGCCAGTTGTTCATGACGATCTCGTTGCTTGGCGTCTCATTGCCGACTTTTTTGATCGGCATTTTGCTGATTCTTGCGTTTTCGGTCGGCCTGGGCTGGTTTCCCAGTTTTGGCCGCGGCGAAGTGGTGCAGCTGGGTTGGTGGCAAAGCGGCTTGTTCACTGCGGATGGCTGGCACCACCTGGTCTTGCCCGCCATCACACTGGCAGTTTTTCAGCTCACGCTCATCATGCGTCTGGTGCGCGCCGAGATGCTGGAAGTTCTGCGCACCGACTACATCCGCTTTGCCCGGGCCCGAGGCTTGAGCGATCGGGCCATTCATTTTGGCCATGCTCTGAAAAACACCCTGGTGCCGGTGATTACCATTACCGGTCTGCAACTCGGGCAACTGATTGCTTTTGCCATCATCACCGAGACGGTTTTTCAGTGGCCGGGCATGGGCCTGCTGTTCATTCAGGCCGTAACCTTCGCCGATATCCCGGTGATGGCTGCCTACCTGTGCCTGATTGCGCTGATTTTTGTGCTGATCAATCTGGTGGTTGATCTGCTTTATTTTGTGGTTGACCCGCGCCTGCGCGTGGGCCGTGCGGGAGGACATTGATGCAGACAACGGAGCCGTATTCGGCGCTCAGGATTCAGGGGCGCGCCTTTGCGCAGATTGCCGCCTTTCATCCCGAAATTACCGCTTTTCGACGTGATCTGCACGCCCATCCGGAACTCGGTTTTGAAGAGGTTTATACGGCCTCACGGGTGCAGGAGGCCCTGAAACAGTGCGGCGTTGACGAGGTTCACGCGGGCATTGGCAAGACCGGCGTCGTGGCGCTGATCAAGGGCCAGCGCAACAGCAGCGGCAAGATGATGGCCTTGCGCGCCGACATGGACGCGCTGGCCATGACAGAGCACAACGATTTTTCCTGGAAGTCGGGCAAGGCCGGCTTGATGCACGGCTGTGGCCATGATGGCCACACGGCCATGCTGGTCGGGGCGGCGCGCTATCTGGCAGAGTCGCGCAACTTTGACGGCACGGCGGTGCTGATTTTTCAGCCCGGTGAAGAAGGCTTTGCCGGTGCCAAAGCGATGATTGAGGACGGACTTTTTGAGCGTTTTCCGGCACAGTCGGTGTTCGGCATGCACAACTCGCCGGCGATGCGGCCCGGCACGGTGGGTGTCAGCCCGGGGCCCATGATGGCTGCGGCCGACCGGATCACGATCGAGATCACCGGCAAGGGCGGCCATGGTGCCCACGCTTACCAGACGGTGGACCCGGTGCTGGTGGCAGCCCACATCATCACAGCGGTGCAAAGCATTGTGTCGCGCAACGTCAGGCCGATTGACAACGCCGTTATCAGCCTGTGCGCCATGCGTGCTGGAGAGCTTGGCGCCATGAGCGTGATACCGGGCAGTGCCACACTGGTCGGTACGGTGCGCACCTTCAACCCGCAGGTGCAGG
>Ga0163199_1000992_pt1 | contig 17680 bp, 15 predicted proteins | sample PL_2010_150m_FD_113537 | JGI IMG/M metagenome (GOLD analysis project Ga0163199, IMG submission 113537) | Freshwater microbial communities from Powell Lake, British Columbia, Canada to study Microbial Dark Matter (Phase II) - PL_2010_150m | ecosystem: Environmental > Aquatic > Freshwater > Lake ...
ACGCCGCAGGGGTTGGCGTGCTTGACGATGACGCAGGTCGCAGCGTTGTTGTTGGCGTCGAATGCCTTGACGCATTCCCAGGCAGCGTCGGCGTCTGCGATATTGTTGTAGGAAAGTTCCTTGCCCTGCAACTGCATGTAGTTGGCGATGCATCCGGCGACGGCGTCGGGTGCCAGGCCCTGTTCGCGATAGAACGCCGCCTGCTGATGGGGGTTCTCCCCGTAGCGCAGGGTATCGACCTTGTCGAAGGCGAGGTGCAGGCGTTCGGGGAATATTCCGCGCTGATTCTCGACGTCGAGGCACGTAAGGTAATTGGCGATGGCGGAATCGTAGCGCGCGGTATGGGTGAACGCCTTCTTCGCCAGGGCAAAGCGGGTGGCATAGGAGATCTCGCCGCCGGCCTTGAGTTCGTCGATGATTCCGGCGTAATCCTCCGGGTCGGTGACGACGGCGACGCCGCCCTGTTCATTGCCATGGTTCTTCGCGGCGGCGCGCACCATCGTCGGCCCGCCGATGTCGATGTTCTCGATGGCGTCCTCGAGCGTACAGTCGTGCTTGGCGATGGCCTGCTGGAAGGGATAGAGATTTACCACGACCAGGTCGATGCGCGGGATGCCGTGGGATGCCATGGTCGTCAGATGCTCGGCACGGTCCCGCCGCCCGAGGATCCCGCCATGGACCTTGGGGTGCAGCGTCTTGACGCGACCGTCGAGCATCTCGGGGAACCCGGTGTAGTCGGAGACTTCGGTGACCATGAGGCCGGCATCGCGCAACAGCTTGGCGGTCCCGCCGGTGGACAGCAACTTGATGCCAAGGCTGTGCAGGGCACGCGCGAAGTCGACGGTGCCGCGCTTGTCGGAGACGCTGATCAGGGCTTGTTCGGGTTTCATTTTTCTGTAGGGAGCATTCTAGGGATGGAAATCCTGACGGGGTCGATTCGACAACTCACTGGGTTCCCCGCGGCTGGCGACGATCAAAGCAATTCGTGTTCGTTGAGCTTTCGTCGCAGGGTATTGCGGTTGATGCCGAGCATTTCTGCGGCCACGGTCTGGTTGCCTTCAGCGTGGCGCATGACCGTTTCGAGCATCGACTGCTCGACGTTCTTGAGTACCATGTCGTAGATTGCGCACGGAGTCTCACCGTCGAGGTCGCGAAAATACCTGTTCAGGGTGCGTCTGACGCAGTCGGCGATTTCGTTGGTGCTCATGCGGCAAGCGACTCCTCGTAAGTGTCATTGGCTGCGATGACCTGGTGTTCGTAGCCCAGAAAAAAATCTTCGGCCGCCGCCAGTTGGGCATTGACGCTGTCGAGTTGGTTCATGGCGTGCCGGAAATGCGCCGCGCCGGCCAGTCCCTTCGTATACCAGGAAATGTGCTTGCGCGCGATCTTGACGCCGGTCTGCTCGCCGTAAAACGCATACAGGTCGGCAAGGTGGCGGCGCAGGATCTGGTGGATCTCGAGGGCGCTCGGTGCGGGCAACAGCGTGCCGTTGGCCAGGTAATGTTCGATTTCGCGGAAGATCCACGGGCGGCCTTGGGCCGCGCGACCGATCATGATGCCGTCGGCCGCCGTGTAGTCGAGAACGAACTTGGCCTTCTGCGGCGTGGTGATATCGCCGTTGGCAATGACCGGAATGCTTACGCGTGATTTGACCAGCGCGATCGTGTCGTATTCGGCGTTGCCCTGATACTGGTCGGCACGTGTTCGGCCATGGATGGCGATGGCGCGGATGCCGCTCGATTCTGCAATTCGGGCGATGGCGGGCGCGTTCTTGTTGTCGCGGTTCCAGCCGGTGCGAAACTTTAGGGTGACCGGTGTGCCGGGCACCGCGCCGACGACCGCCTCGAGAATTCTCGCTACCAGCGGTTCGTCCTGCATCAGCGCCGAGCCGGCCAGGACGTTGCAGACCTTCTTGGCGGGGCAACCCATGTTGATGTCGATCAGTTGTGCGCCATGATCGACGTTATGCCGGGCTGCATCGGCCATCATGCGCGGATCGGCGCCGGCGATCTGGACCGAAACCGGATCGACTTCCCCCTCATGGTTGGCGCGGCGCAGGGTCTTGGCGCTGCCGTAGAGCAGCGAATTCGAGGTCACCATCTCCGACACTGCCAGCCCGGCGCCGAGTTGCTTGCATAACTGGCGGAACGGACGATCGGTCACTCCGGCCATCGGTGCGACGAACAGGTTGTTGCGGAGGGTGAAGCCGGCGAATTGCATGTTCGGATGGCGGGGAGGGCTTGGGGTAGCGGGGAATCCGGCGTGTCGGCAAGATCAAGCGCGTGATTCTACCGCAAAGCGTGTTCCGGAGGCGCGCGAGCGCCCCCTCAAGGCCACGCACGGGCGCCATACATCATGCGCCTGGCAAGGAATCCGCGCAGTGGCGGGAACTGGCCGAGGGCGACCAGGCCAACGCCGCGGAACAGCCGGAGCAGTGGATCGTCGTTGCTGAATAACCGGACGAGGGAATCGGTGAAGCCGATGGTACTGCGCCGGTCGATGCGACGCGCAGCGGCATATGCGGTGAGCGTTTCGACTGACCCGGGGTCGCTGGACGATGCCAGGACACGCGCAAGTTCCCAGACATCCCGCAGCGCCAGGTTGAAGCCCTGTCCGGCGACTGGGTGCAGTGTCTGCGCCGCATTGCCGAGCCAGACGCGGCGACTGCCCACGGGATGCTTCCGGTAACGCATGGTGAGCGGAAACACGAAGCGCGGCGTGGCGGAAATGAACCGCAGACGGCTGCCGAAATGCGTCTGCAGGCGATCCAGGAACTCGACGTCGGAAAGCCCGGCGAGTTCCTCGGCGGCGTTCGCCGGGCAGGTATAGACCACCGCCAGTTCTTCGCCGAACGGCAGCAACGCGAGCGGACCTTGCGGCGTAAAGCGCTCGTATGCGAGCCTCGTCGGCGCCGGCCGAACACCGGCAGTCGTCGCATTGCAGATCACTGCGGATTGACCGTAGTCGCGTACCACGACCGCGGCATCGCCTTCGACGCCGCCTTCTGCGTAAACCGCAAGTCGGGCCACGGTGACGCCGCTCGCCGTGGTCAGGCGAATCGCGTCCTCCGAAGCGTCAGCGGATTGGACCCGGGCATTTTCGTGGAAAATGACTTTAGTCCCCTCCAGCGCGTCGTCGAGTGCCTTGCTGAGGCTGGCGGAGGCCGCAACATAGCCGAGCGCCGGCACCCCTGCATCCCTGGCGGTCAGCCGGGTCAGGCCGAAACCGCCCTGCTGCGATACGTGGATGGATTCGATCGCGGTGCTCGCGATGGATGGCCAGACGCCGAGCCATTCAAGAATCTGCCGTGAGCCATGCGACAGGGCGAGGATGCGTTTGTCCGATTTCGCCGTGCCGCGCGGCCTGGCGTCGAGAATCTGCGAAGCGATGCCCTGCCGGCTTAGTGCCAGCGCCAGCGCCATGCCCGCCGGCCCACCGCCAACGATGGCGATCGCCTCAGTCATTGCGATTTTCGCGCATCAGCAGTTCGATATCGGCGATCTCCTTCGGCGCCTCATGAGTGAGGATGTCGCAGCCGGTTTCGGTAACCAGCGCATCGTCCTCAATGCGCACGGCGATATTATGGAAGGCGGGTGGCACATCGTCAGCGGCGCGGATGTAGCAGCCCGGCTCGACGGTAAGCACCATCCCGGGCTGCAACGGTTTCCAGGCATCGCCGTTCTTGTAGGAGCCGGCGTCGTGTACGTCGAGACCGAGCCAGTGTCCGGTGCGATGCATGTAGAAGCGCTTGTATGACCCCGATTCGATCACCCCGTCGAGCGTGCCCTGCAACAACCTCAAGTCCAGCATGCCCTGGGCCAGCACCTTGAGTGCCGCAGTATGCGGATCGAGGAATGTCGCTTGCGGGCAGATGGTGGCAATCGCCGCGGCTTGCGCGTCGAGCACCAGGCTGTAGACATCCGCCTGCGGTCCGCTGAAGCGACCGTTGACGGGAAAGGTGCGGGTAATATCGGCGGCGTAGCTGTCGAGCTCCCCGCCCGCGTCTATCAGGAGCAGTTCGCCATCGACCAAACGCTGGTCGTTCACCACGTAGTGCAGGACGCAGGCGTTGGCACCGCCGGCGACAATGCTCGAATACGCCGGTGCCTGGCAGCCGCGGATGCGGAACTCGTACAGCAGTTCGGCTTCGATCTCGTATTCGTGGCGACCAGGCCGGACGGTCCGCATTGCGCGGCAGTGTGCTGCTGCCGAGATGCCGGCGACCCGGCGCATGGTGGCGATCTCGCTGCTGTCCTTGACCAGGCGCATGGCGTCGAGGGCGGCCCTTATGTCGCGAATTTCCGCCGGGGCCTGCTTGCCGGCACGTTCCTGGGCGCGCACGACGTTGAGGGCGGCGGCAATGCGCGCGTCCCAGGTCGAGTCCTGACCCAGCGAAAACCACAGGGTCGTCTGATCGGCAAGTAGCTCTCCGAGCTTCGCGTCGAGCGACTTGATCGAATGCGCTTCGCCGAAACCGAAAGCCTCGCGGGCCGCCTCCGGGCCCCAGCGGAATCCGTCCCAGACTTCCCGCTCGGAATCCTTGTCGCGACAAAGCAGAATGCTTCGCTGGGCTTCTCCTGCGACGAGAATCAACACCGCTTCGGGTTCGCCGAAGCCGGTCAGGTAGTGAAAGTAGCTGTCGGCCCGGTAGGGATGATGGGTGTCGCGGTTGCGTACCTGCTCCGGCGCCGTCGGGATCACCGCGATGCCATTGCCCATCTGGTTTATCAGGCGGGCGCGACGCTTGGAAAAGGGTGCAATATCCATCGAGCTAGGCGCGGTTCTTCAATGCTTCATCCAAGGAAGCTAGTTGCTGCGGTGTTCCGAGATTGTCCCACAAGCCCCCGAGCACGGAGCCCTTGACCAATCCCGCTGCGATGGCGCGGTTGAATAGCGGCAGCAGGGGATATTTGGTGCCGGGCTCGATCCCGGCAAAGAAGGTCGGCTGAAAGATTCCGATATTCGCATAAGTCAGTCGCGGCTCCCGATCGAGCCGCAGGAACCCGTCGACGAGCGCGAAATCGCCGCGCGCGTGCCATTCCGGATTCGCCACCAGCCAGAGAAAGGCCTGCGTACCATCCTGCAGCAATGCGACGCTTTCAGCGAGGCGCCGATAGTCACATTCGACGAAAATGTCGGCGCTTACGATTAGAAACGGCGCCGGTCCAAGCAAGGGCAGCGCATTCACCACCCCGCCCGCGGACTCGAGGGCTTCGGCTTCCCGCGAGTAGGCGATCCGGGCGCCAAAGTGCCGGCCATCACCCAGCGAGGCTTCAATCTGCGATCCCAGGTGCGCGTGGTTAATGACCAGGTCGACGATTCCGCCGGCGACCAGGCGTTCGACCTGCCAGACGATCAGCGGCTTCCCGCCTACCTGCAGCAACGGCTTGGGACAGTTGTCGGTTAGCGGCCGCATACGTTCGCCGCGCCCGGCGGCGAGAATCATGGCTTTCATTAGGGCGTATTCTCAACTGTTCGGCGTGATGCGTTGCTGCCAAATGCGGATGGCCGCGCGAAGCGAGTCGAAGTCAATGGCCATCCCCCTTGACGAGGCGAGTGACAAAGCGGACGCCACATTTGACAGCAACCCGGAGGGAACGAGGCATATGGCTCCCATTGCGGCGTTGCTCGCTCCTGATTGGGAATGACCCAACCGCGTCGCTCGTGCCTTGCACTGGGAGCCATCTGCCTCGTTCGCACACGTCGATTAGTTGAGAACACACCCTAAAAGCTGTAGCCGCCTTGCGCCGCGCGATTTTCCAGTTCATCCAGAAGCTTGCGCAGCGGCCCGAGCCCGCGGTAGCGCTCGCAGGTCTGCCGCAGGTATTTCGCGACCAGGGGCATGTCCTTGAGATAGCCGTCCTTGCCGTCGCGATGGAACAGGCGGGCGAAGATTCCGAGTATCTTGAGATGGCGTTGTGCGCCCATCCATTCGTAGTCGCGATGAAATTCCCCGAAGTCCGAACGCACCGGGAGGCCGGCCTTGCGAGCCTTTTCCCAATATCGGATCAGCCAGTCGAGCGTTTGCTCCTCTTCCCATTCGACATAGGCGTCCTTGAACAGAGAGACCAGGTCGTAGCTTATCGGTCCGGATACGGCATCCTGAAAGTCGATGATGCCTGGATTGTCGCGTCCGGGCGAGTCGATCAGCATCAAGTTGCGGGAATGATAGTCACGGTGCACGAACACCTGCGGTTCGGCAAGATTCACGGCGAGGACGAGCTCGAATGCCTGACGCAGGACTTCGCGTTGCGAATCGGAGAGCGCCACACCGAGGTGCTTGGCCACATACCAGTCGGGAAACAGGTCCAGTTCACGTTGTAACAGCGCACGGTCATAGACGGGGAGTTTGTTGCGCTCGCCGGATGACTGAATCCGGATCAGTGCGCTGACGGCATCGGCGTACAGTGCGCCAACTTCCAGCGGCCGATCCTGCGCTGAGCGCTGCTGCAACGCGGCAAGATAGGACGTGCTGCCGAGGTCCGAGATCAGCAGGAAACCCTGCTCGAGGTCCAGCGCGAGGACGTCCGGCACGTGGACGCCGGCTTGCTGCAGCCGGCCCTGTACTTCCAGCCACGGAGCGCAATCTTCCCGTTCCGGCGGTGCGTCCATGACGATGCACGTTCCAGGACCGTCTGTACCGCGCTCGAAAGTAACTCGGAAGTAGCGCCGAAAACTCGCATCCGCGGAAGCGGGTGCGAGTGAAAAGGGGGTACCGGGATGAATCTGACGTAACCACGACTCGATTTTCAGCAGCCGTTCCATGTTTGGATCAGGGCCGGTTCAGCGACCGAATGCTAGAATCGCCAAATTCTATCATTGGTGCTGCAATGCATCCGGGGCGGCCTGATTGCCAGTCTCTCCCGGGTTGGCAGGCCAGCACGATCGACAATCAAAGCATGCTCTTAAATCTCCGAGGACCGGTGTTTCTTGTCGCGATGCTCGGTGCTTCGAGCAGTCTTCTCGCCGACGGGCCACGCGAAACGGATCGTTTCCCGCAGGAATTGTCGCCGCGGCCGAGTGCCTCCACAGGGTTCCCAGCGGACCGCTGGGACACGTTGTTGGCTGATCTGACGCTGAAGTCCACGCAGCAGATGATCCCGCTCTCGCGCGACAGCAAGGACCCTCGGCCGACCTTCATTTCCGCCGGACGCATCAGCGGCCGTAACGATGTCGAGACGATTGCGCAAGGCAATGTCGAGTTGCGCAGGATAGGCAGCACGCTGACATGTGATGTCCTGACCTACCGGCAGAGTGAAGATCAGGTCGAGGCGGTCGGCAATGTGCGCCTGACGCAGAACGATGACGTGATCGTCGGGCCCCGCCTGCGACTCCGACTGGAGGATAACGTCGGATTCTTCGACGAGCCTCAGTATTCGATCAGGCGCGCCGCGTCGGCAAAGACCGGCGGTTTTCAGGGGCAGCTGACCACCGGCAGCGGACGTGCGCGGCGCATCGACTTCGAAGGCGAGAATCAATATCGCCTGACTGAGGCGAGTTATAGCACCTGTTCCCCAGGAAATCTGGCCTGGTATGCGCGCGTCGGCAGCATGAGCCTCGACTACGAGCGCGAAACCGGCGAGGCGCGGGACGCCACGCTGGTCTTCAAGGACGTGCCGATCCTGTATGCGCCCTGGATCGGTTTTTCACTGAACAACCAGCGCAAGAGCGGCCTGCTTTCGCCGACCTTCGGCACGACGAGCAAAGGTGGCATAGAGATGACGATGCCCTATTTCTGGAATATCGCCCCGGACATGGACATGACCATCTCTCCCAGGGCGATGGCGAAGCGCGGCGTCCAGTGGAACGGTGAATTTCGCTACCTCGAGCCGAACTATAACGGCACGTCGCGTGTCGAATACCTCCCCGACGATTTGATCGCACACCGCAGTCGCAGCAGTCTGTCGCTAGTCCATGCGCAGAATCTCGGCGGCGGTTTCACCGGGAACCTGAATCTGAACAATGTTTCCGACGATTCCTACTTCAGTGACCTGTCGTCGCGGATTGCCAACATCGCGCAAAACAATCTGCTGCGCCAAGGGGGGGTTTCCTATACCAGCAGTTGGTGGAATGCCAGCTTGATCGCGCAGCGATTCCAAACGCTGCAGGACCCGGAACTGCCACCGGTCGGTGTGCCCTACCATCGTTTGCCACAACTGAGTCTGAATGCCCTGCGGGCGGATTTGCCGCTCGGCACGGCTTTCAACTTCAATGGCGAATTCGTCAATTTCAGCCATCCGGCGCTTCCGCTGGCGCGGCGCGCAACCCTGTACCCACAATTCTGGCTGCCCCTCCAGACCGCCGCCTTCTACATCACACCCAAGTTCGGCCTGCATTTGACGCATTACGCACTGGAGCGCCAGCCAACGGGCACCCCTGACCTCATCACCCGAAAAGTGCCGACCTATAGTGTCGACAGCGGCGTCTTCTTTGAGCGAAACGTCGCGTGGCTTGGCCAGAGCCTGACGCAGACGCTGGAGCCGCGTTTCTACTACCTCTATGTGCCGACCCGTGACCAGCATCTGATTCAGGTGTTCGACACCGGCTTGGCCGACTTCAACTTCGCCCAGATATTTTCGGACAACCGTTATGTCGGCAACGATCGCATTGCCGATGCCAACCAGGCCACCATTGCAATGACCTCGCGCCTGATCGACCCGCTCACGGGTTCCGAACTGCTCAGGGGCGTCGTCGGCCAGCGCTATTACTTCAAGGCTCAAGACGTCTCCCTGCCGGGCGAAAACGTGCGTACCGCCAAAACAGCTGACCTTCTGGCGGCCGTTTCCGGTAAAGTGTGGCCGAGTTTTTATCTGGACAGCGGCTGGCAGTACAATCCGCGTGACCACAAGACCAATCGCCTTACCCTGGCGGGCCGATATCAACCTGAACCGGGGAAAGTGGTTTCTGCCAGCTACCGATTCAACCGCGATTTGCTCAATCCGACCGCCCCGGTCAGCCAGATCAGCCAGATCGATGTGACGGGACAGTGGCCGCTATCGGGGGGGTGGTCGGGAGTTGGCCGTTATAACTACTCGCTCGACGAAAATCGGATCATCGAGGCGATCGGCGGACTGGAGTACAACGCAGGTTGCTGGGCCACGCGATTTGTCGTTCAGCGCATCGCGACCGCAGCAGGTAGTTCCAACAGTGCTTTCTTTGTGCAACTCGAACTGAACGGATTCTCCAATATCGGTTCCAATCCGCTGGACATGCTCAAGCGCAACATTCCGGGCTACGGAAGGATCAACCAGCCGGTCGCCGATCCAGTTTTCGCCGCAGATTGATTGCCCGGATATCAACCCTTACTTATTGACGAACCGCCTATGAAACAATTCAGAATCCTGCTGTTATCGGCCGCCCTTGCGGCGACTGGCGCCGCGGCGCAGAGCGCGCGGTCACCGTCGGCGGTAAAGCCGATCGAGATCGATCGCATCATCGCCGTGGTAAACGACGAGGCGATCACCCTTCATGAATTGAATTCCCGCCTCGCTGTCGTGGAGAGGCAGTTGAAGGCGCAGGGGATCCAATTGCCGCCGCGCGAGGTGCTCGAAAAGCAGTTGCTGGAACGCCTGATCATTGACCGCGTACAGATACAGATGGCCAAGGATACAGGGACCCGCATCGACGATGCACAACTGGATGCTGCATTGCGCCGTATCGCAGACGGCAATCGGCTGACCATGGGAGAATTTCGTGTCGCTCTGGAGAAGGACGGATTCGGCTGGACAAAGTTTCGCGAGGAGGTCCGGGACGAAATGACGATTGCCCGGCTGCGCGAGCGCGAAGTCGAAAGTCGCACCAGTGTCTCCGATGGCGAGATCGACAACTACCTGGCCAATCCGGAAAGCACCGCCGCCGCGAATGAGGAATTGCATATTGCACACATCCTCCTGCGTCTCCCCGAGCAAGCCAACCCAACGCAACTGCTGCGAATCCGCGGACGTGCCGAGCAGGCGCTGGAGCAACTCAGGAAGGGCGACGACTTCGCCAAGGTGGCGGCGAGCTACTCGGACGCCACCGATGCCCTTACCGGTGGCTCGATCGGGATGCGTCCCCTGGACCGCCTGCCGAGCCTCTATGCCGAAGCTGCGCAGAACATGAAAGCCGGCGATGTCAGTGCGATCCTGCGCAGCCCGGCCGGTTTCCATATCATCAAGGTGATCGAAAGGCGCGGCGGCGCCAAGATGCCGCAATCGCAGCGGCAAACCCTGGCGCGGCATATCCTCATCAAGATAAACGAGCTGGTCCCGGAATTCGAGGCACTGCGCAAGGCCAAGGCACTCAAGGAACGTCTGGATAACGGTGTCGATTTCGCCGAACTCGCACGCTTGAATTCCAACGATGCTTCTGCCGCAAAAGGGGGAGAGCTGGGCTGGCTGTTCCAGGGAGACACTGTGCCCGAATTCGAAGCCGCAATGGACAAATTGGCAATCAAGGAAACCAGCGAGCCGGTGAAGACCCAGTTCGGCTATCACCTGATCCAGGTGCTGGAGCGGCGCGTCGAGGACGTCTCGCAGGAACGCAAGCGCCAGGTGGCGCGGCAGGTATTGCGTGAGCGCAAGGCGGAGGAAGAACATCAGGAGTGGCTGCGGCAGATCCGTGACCGCGCCTATGTCGAGTATCGGGTTGAAGAACGTTAACTCAGCCGGTCGTCAGACCACTCCGGCGCAATGAAGTCGTTCAAATACAGGACTAACGCCACCACCCCTAACCCCCGCCCCGGCGGGGGCTGCAAGATGCTCGTCGCGCTCGTCGGTGACCGGGCGTTTCGTAACGGCATTTCACGTTAACTTCGCTCAATGAGGTCACGCCCGAATGCCTGACGGTCGGTTGCCGCTCATTGCCGTGACCAGCGGCGAGCCGGCGGGGATCGGTCCGGAACTTTGCCTGCTGCTCGCCGCGCGGGCGTTCCCGGCGCGTCTGGTGGTGTTTGGCGATCGGGGACTATTTGCCGAACGCGCGCGCATGATCGGGCTCCCGGCAGGTAGCCTGGATATTCGCCATGTTCCGCTCGCCGTCCCGGCGATGCCCGGCAAGCTTGAATCTGCCAATTCCGACTACGTTCTCGCCCTGCTGGATCGGGCCCTCGAGGGTTGTATGTCGGGCGAATTCGCTGCGATGGTTACCGCGCCGGTGCACAAGGGGGTCATTAACGACGCCGGCAAGCGCTTTACCGGGCATACCGAATACCTGGCGGAGAGGACCGGGACGGCCCGGGTGGTCATGATGCTGACCGGCGCGACGAGCGGACTACGGGTTGCCCTGGCGACGACGCACCTGGCATTGAAGGACGTTCCCGCGGCGATCACCCGTGCCAGCCTGGAGGCGACGATCCGGATTCTGCATGCCGATCTGCGCAGCAGGTTCGGGATAGCCACCCCGCGCATTCTGGTTGCCGGCTTGAACCCCCACGCTGGTGAGGGCGGCCATCTGGGTCGCGAGGAGATTGAGGTGATCTCGCCGGTACTCGCCAAGCTGCGAATGCGCGAGCATGGTGGTTTCGATCTGCAGGGCCCGCTGCCAGCTGATACCTTGTTTACCAGAAACGTCCTCGCCGGCTCCGATGCACAATTGGCGATGTATCACGATCAGGGGCTCGCGGTCTTGAAGTATGCGGCGTTCGAAGACGGCGTAAATATTACGCTGGGACTGCCGATCGTCCGCACCTCAGTGGACCATGGTACGGCGCTGGAACTCGCCGGCAGCGGGCGCGCGGACCCGCGCAGCCTGTATGCGGCAATTGACGCGGCGATAGACTTGACTCGGCGCGCCGGGCGAGTACCCGACGCATGTTCGGCCGGAATCGTGGCGGGATGAAACATGTCCCGCGCAAGCGGTTTGGGCAACACTTTCTGGTTTCCGCCGGTGTTGTCACAAAGATTATCTCCGCCATAGGGCCGCGCCTTGATGACATCCTCGTGGAGATCGGTCCGGGCACGGGTGCCCTGACCGGACCGCTGCTGGATCGACTGGCTCATCTGCATGTAGTCGAGATTGACCGCGATTTGATCTCCGCCTTGCGCGAGCGTTTTGGTACCGAGAGGCTGACGATCCACGCGGGCGATGCATTGCGATTCGACTTCGCCACGCTTACCGAGAGCCGGTCAGTCGAGCGGCAACTGCGAGTAGTCGGGAACCTCCCGTACAACATCTCTACGCCGCTGCTGTTCCATCTTGCGAGGTATGCAGACCAGATCTCGGACATGCACTTCATGCTGCAGAAGGAAGTGGTGGACCGCATGGTGGCCGCTCCTGGCGGCCCGGAATACGGACGGCTTTCCGTGATGCTGCAATACCGCTACGAGATGGAGCGGTTGTTTCTGGTCCCGCCGGGCGCCTTCGACCCGGCGCCGAAGGTGGCCTCCGCGATCGTGCGCATGATACCGAGACCGGCTTCGGCGCTGGCGGCGTCCGATCCGCTGCTGTTCGCGAGAGTGGTCACGGCCGCCTTCGGTCAGCGCCGCAAGATGCTGCGCAATACGCTAAGGGAGGTGCTCACCGAAGATCGGTTTGAGGAGCTCGGGATCAAACCGACGGCACGCGCGGAGGAACTCGGCGTTGCGGATTTCGTGCGGATTGCCGATGCGCTGACGGCGGCTGGCACCGACTTCAGTTGAACGACTGATGCCGACTGTACTGGACGGGCCTGTCCTTCCAGGCCCACTGCCCTTCCCACGCCGCCCTCACCATGTTGGGATAATCGGGCTGACCGAGACTGCCGTTGTAGCGGCCAAGCGCGCGATACAGATCACCCCGTTCAATATCCAGATAGTGACGCAGGATCGTGCACCCGTAGCGCAGGTTTACCCGCAGATGGAAGAGATTGTTTTCCTTCCGGCCGATCAGCTTTATCCAGAATGGCATCACTTGCATGTAGCCGCGCGCGCCCGCATGGGAGACCGCATATTTCTTGAACCCGCTCTCCACCTGGATCAGTCCGAGCACGAGCTGCGGATCGAGTCCGGCGCGCTTGGCCTCGTAATACACGGTCTTCAGGAATTCGGTGCGTGCATCGCGATCCGGCATGCGTTTTTCCAGGCGACGTCCCATCTCGGTCAGCCAGTCGATCTTCTCCATGATGCTGGGAAATTCCGGTTCCGGCGCCGCGCGGTCGGAGACGGCTGCCTGCAGGGCTGCCTGGACGCTCGCCGCAAGTGGCTCATACTGCTGAGTGCCGGCGATGGCGCCACCGCAGCACAGCAGCAATGCCAAGTTCAGGGCTGGACGCATATGCGTTCGCGGATGAAAGTCCGCAGATCCCCGGCAGGTATTAGCGTGGCGTCCGAATCGGAGCGTCCTTTGTATTCGATCTTGCCGTCCTTCAGCCCGCGTTCGCCGACGACAAAGCGGTGGGGTACGCCGACCAGTTCCCAGTCTGCGAACATTACGCCGGGGCGTTCGTCGCGGTCGTCGAGCATCACGTCGAGGCCGGCGGCCGCGAGATCGGCATACAGGGCATCCGCGGCAGCGCGCACGGCATCCGACTTGGCATAGCCCATCGGCACCACGACCGCCTCGAACGGCGCGATGGCTCGCGGAAAGACAATGCCGCGCGGGTCGTTTCCCTGCTCGATCGCTGCGCCGATGATGCGCGTGACGCCAATGCCGTAACAGCCCATCTCCATGATTTGCGGTTGACCTTGCTCGTTCAGGAAGCTGCACTTGAGCGCTTCGGCGTACTTGGTGCGCAACTGGAATATGTGCCCGACTTCAATGCCGCGGCAGATTTCCAATGAGCCCTTGCCGTCGGGCGAAGGGTCGCCGCTGACGACATTGCGGAAATCGGCGACATTCTCCGCCGGGATGTCAGGCAGGTCGCGGTCGAAATTCGCCCCGGTCAAGTGAAAGCCAGCTTCGTTTGCGCCGCAGGTAAAATCACTCATGACCTGAACCGCGCGGTCCGCAAACGCCACCGCACCGCTTGCGCCGACGGGGCCTATGTAGCCGGGTTTGCAGCCGAGCGCCGCAACGATTTCATCATCCTGGGCGAAGCGGAACTCGCCAATGACCTTTTGTGCCTTGATCTCGTTCAGATCATGGTCGCCACGCAGCAACACCAGGGCGAAACGACCCGATTCGCCTTCCGGGATTCCGGTACGAACCACGGCGACCGCCTTGACCATCTTCTCGATTCCGATGTGCAGGTATTCGGCAACTTCCGCGCACTTGGTCTTGCCCGGCGTGGCGACCTTTTGCAGCGCCTGGGTCGCGTCACCACGCGCTGTTCCCGGTGCCACCGCTTCGGCCAACTCCACATTGGCGGCAAAGTCGGAGCCCGCCGCTGGGCAAAATGCGATCGCGTCCTCGCCGGAATCGGCGAGGACGTGGAATTCATGCGAGCCGGTCCCGCCGATGGAGCCGGTATCGGCCGCCACCGCGCGGAATCTAAGGCCGAGACGGTTGAAGATCCGGGTATAGGTGTCGTACATGTTGCGGTATTCGCGCTGCAGGTCCTCGAAACTGGCATGGAAAGAATAGCCGTCCTTCATCAGGAATTCGCGTCCGCGCATGATGCCGAAACGCGGCCGGATCTCATCGCGAAACTTGGTCTGGATCTGGTAGAAGTGCCGCGGCAACTGTCGGTAGCTCTTGATTTCGCGGCGCACGATATCGGTGATCACCTCTTCGTGCGTCGGCCCCATCACGAAATCGCGTTGATGACGATCCTTGAATCGCAAGAGCTCCGGCCCGTACTTTTCCCAACGCCCCGACTCCTGCCACAACTCCGCCGGTTGCACCGCTGGCATGAACAGCTCGAGCGCGCCGGCGTGATTCATCTCCTCGCGAACGATTGCCTCCACCTTGCGCAATACGCGCAAGCCGAGCGGCATCCAGGTGTAGATTCCGCCGGCCAGGCGGCGGATCAGGCCGGCGCGCAGCATCAGCTGGTGGCTGATGATTTCTGCGTCGTTCGGGGCTTCCTTGAGGGTGGCGATGAAGAACTGGCTGGCTCGCATGGCGAAGTCGGCAAAGACAGATAACTTGGAGATCGAATTCTACCGCGCGGGCCCCCGGTTAGTGCAGCAGCGCAAATTCGGCCGCTGCAATTGCCTTCTATTCTTGCCGAAACTGTGGAAAAATGGTGGCAACGTTATTTACGAATTGAAGGTAACAACATGCTTGACCGTGAAGGCTATCGCCCGAACGTCGGCATTGTTCTGGTAAACGGCCGCAACGAAGTTTTCTGGGGTAAGCGTATTCGCGAGCATTCCTGGCAGTTTCCGCAGGGAGGCATAGACAAGGGCGAAACGCCCGAGCAGGCAATGTTTCGCGAGTTGCACGAAGAGGTCGGCCTGATGCCCGGACATGTCGAAATACTCGGCCGTACGCGAGAGTGGCTGCGCTACGACGTTCCCCGGCACTGGGTGCGCCGCGAATGGAGAAATACCTACAAGGGCCAGAAGCAGATTTGGTTCCTGTTGCGGCTGGTTGGACGTGATTCGGACGTCTGCCTGCGAGCCAGCGACCACCCCGAATTCGATGCCTGGCGCTGGAGCGAATACTGGATTCCCCTCGAGTCGGTGATCGGGTTCAAGCGCGGAGTCTATCAACAGGCGCTTACCGAGTTGGCCCGGCACTTGTTTCTTCACCCCGCCACCGGCAAGCCGGGATGGGATTCCATGGTATCCATCGAAAGTTGACCGATGTTAGATCGCTGCATCGGTGAATTCGACAAGGCATTGCGCACGGTGTTTGCGCCCGCGTCTACGGTCAGGGAAATGCCGGGCACCGACTTGCCGGAGGCGGAGATGGACGAGGCACAGCGCCAGCATACTGCGGCTCTGATGCGCGTCAATCATGTCGGGGAGATTTGCGCGCAGGCGCTCTATCAGGGCCAGGCCATGGTTTCGGATGATCCGGTCATCCGGCAGGCACTTGGCAAGGCTGCCGCGGAGGAAACCGAACATCTCGCGTGGACCGAACGGCGCATCAGCGAACTGGGCGGCCGCAAGAGCCTGCTGAATCCGTTGTGGTATGGGGGTGCATTGGCATTCGGTGTATTGGCGGGAAAGTTCGGAGATGCCTGGAACCTGGGATTTCTGGCAGAAACCGAACGGCAGGTGGAGGCGCACCTTGAGAGCCACAAGGCGCGGATCGCCGCCGACGACAGGCGGACCTGGACAATCCTCGAACAAATGCGCCTGGATGAAGCCAGTCATGCCGACACCGCGGTCCGCCTCGGAGCCCGGGACCTGCCAGCCCCGATAAGGCACGTCATGTGGTTCGCCTCGAAGGCGATGACCACGACCGCCTACTACATCTGACACCGCGGGATTACAGCGCGTTTCGGTCAGGCTTCGACGATTTGGTAGTCGTGGGTGATATCTGCGGTTTTGCCGAGCATGATGGACGCCGAGCAATATTTTTCCGCCGAGAGTCTTATTGCTCTTTCAACCGCGTCCGGCTTCAGGTCCTTGCCGGTCACGACATAATGCATGTGAATGCGCGTAAATACCTTGGGGTCGTCGTCCGCGCGCTCGGCAGTTAGTTTGACGTCGCAGCCGGAGATGTCGTGACGCCCGCGCTTAAGGATGGTGACCACGTCAAAAGCACTGCAACCGCCCGATCCTGCCAGCACGAGTTCCATCGGGCGCGGCGCCAGGTTCCGGCCTCCCGCATCGGGGGAACCGTCCATGGCCAGAAGGTGACCGCTTCCGGTTTCAGCCACGAAGCTCATGCCGTCAAACCAGCTTACTTTGCATTCCATCATGTTTCGTCCCCAGAATTGAAGAGTTGCGATTGTAGCGTCGGTACTCCGTTGGTATTCGAATGTATTCAGGGTGTTATCCGAAAAGTCAGGAGGCGACGCAACAATAATCGCTGCGAAGTCGTTTTGAATCGTCGGAGATCATGGTCGGTCGAATTTTCATTCATCGCCAGTAATATAATAATGTTCAAACACTTATGATTTGACATCGGCCGAAATGTGACGAAGATCACACGAAACGAATAATTTTCTTGCGTTGCACCAATATCTTCTGCATAATTTAGCCGAATTGAATGTAGTCGGCATCCAGGCGCTCGCTAAGCAAAACGATCCTGACTTCGTTTGAACCGGTGTCTCCTCCACCCTCCTCCTTTGGTGTGGATTAAGCGCGACCTCAACCGAGTCGCGCTTTTTTTTCGCCGCCGCGAGCCCGCTCCGGTTCTGTTCCAGTTTGACACGGGCTGTGCCACTGAATTAGAATGCGCGGTTTCCGAAATTAACCTGTCGCCATATCCGTGGGCGGGTGCCGGATGCCGAGGAACTCATGAAAACCTTTTCTGCCAAGCCGCATGAAGTCAAGCGTGACTGGTTCATTGTTGACGCCACCGACAAGGTGCTGGGACGATTGGCCACCGCAATCGCAAGCCGTTTGCGCGGCAAGCACAAAACCGAATTCACCCCACACGTGGACACGGGCGATTTCATTGTGGTCGTCAACGTTGAGAAGCTGCGGGTTACGGGCAACAAGGCCGAGGACAAGAACTACTATCGGCACTCTGGCTACCCGGGCGGGATTCGGGAAACCAACTTTGCGAAAATGCAACAGCGCTATCCCGGACGCGTCCTGGAAAAGGCGGTCAAGGGCATGCTGCCCAAGGGACCTCTGGGATATGCGATGCTGAAGAAAATGAAATGCTACGCCGGCACCGAACATCCACATGCCGCGCAGCAACCAAAACAACTGGTTGTTTG
>Ga0163199_1000993_pt1 | contig 17679 bp, 14 predicted proteins | sample PL_2010_150m_FD_113537 | JGI IMG/M metagenome (GOLD analysis project Ga0163199, IMG submission 113537) | Freshwater microbial communities from Powell Lake, British Columbia, Canada to study Microbial Dark Matter (Phase II) - PL_2010_150m | ecosystem: Environmental > Aquatic > Freshwater > Lake ...
AGGCGGGGCCGTTCGCCGAGGCCGCCGGTAAACTCGCCGCGCTCGTATCGGAAATCAAAAGCCGCCACGACATTGAATTCTTCAGCATCGGCGGCGGGATCGGAATTGTTTACGATCACGCGCTCGCCAGCGGGCAGCCCGAATGGTGGACATCCACCGACCACCCGCACCGGATCACTCCGGAGGATTACGCCGCTGCTATCATCCCCGCGCTCGCCCCGCTCGGGCTCCGGATTCTTTTCGAACCCGGACGCTTCCTCGTCGGCAACGCGGGGGCATTGCTATCGACTGTGCAGTATGTGAAATCCACACCGGCCAAGACCTTCACAATTGTGGACGCCGCGATGAACGACCTCATACGTCCCGCGCTTTACGAGGGCTGGCACGAGATCGTTCCGCTGAAGGAATCGAACGGCACACCGATCCCGATGGATGTCGTCGGTCCGGTCTGCGAAAGCGGGGACTTCTTTGCGCAGGACCGCGCGCTTCCGCCCCTTGCCGCCGGCGACCGGATCGCGCTTCTGAGCGCCGGTGCCTATGGGTTCGTCATGTCCTCAAACTACAACTCCCGCCCGCTCCTGCCGGAGATCATTGTGGATGGAAGCGAGGCGCTCCTCATCCGCCGTCGCCAGTCGTTCGAAGACCTCATCGCGGGCGAAAGCATCCCCTGACGCGAACGGCGATTGCCCTCAAAGCCGCTAAGAAACTCAAACGAGAATCCGTGCCACTTCAAGAAGGAACGCATCCTGTCCGTGAGCTGCCAGCAGAGACAGACCAACAGGAACTCCGTCCGGAGAAATTGGCAGTGACACCTGAGGCAGGCGGCCGATACCTGCCACGCTCGTAAGCGAAAGGGCGCGGGGGTAATAGGTATTGCCGGATGTCTTGGCAGACCGATCGGGCAAAGGATCACCCAGACGCAGGGGAAGCGCAGGGGCTGTCGGCATGCAGAGCAAATCGCGCGGTCCAAAAAAACTGCGCAGGCGTCGAAAATACCGTTCGCGCCGCTCCACGGCACCGGCGATCCGACCGCGATCGAGCCGGTTCGTCAACTCGAAGCTTGCGGCGGTGGCCGGGCCGAACTCCGGCTTGGCGTCGGCGATCCACGCACCCAGACAACTTGTGATCTCCGCCCACTGGAGCACGCAATACGTGTCGCGCCACGTCTCGAAATTCTCGCCTGTCGTCTCGCCATCGATATCGCTGAGCGAGATGTCCCGGAGGCGATCGCCGAAACGCTCCCGCAGCATCCGCACCGGCTCCATCAGCGCATGCCGGATCTCCTCGTCGGCGAGGGTAAAAGCGTCGCGAACCACGTAAACCGTTTCCGGTTCGTTCGCGACCGCCAGTTCAGTCGACAGTAAAAAATTTGACACCCGTGCGAGAACGTCCGGATTTCCTGCGAAGATCCCGACCGTGTCGAAGGAGGGAGCCAAGGGGTTGACGCCGGCCATCGAAATGAATCCGTGCGAAGGTCGAAGTCCCAGAATGCCGCAGTTGCCCGCCGGAACACGGACGGAGCCACCGGTATCTGTTCCAAGCGCAAAATCCACCAGCCCGCAAGCCACTGCGGAAGCCGATCCGCTCGACGAGCCCCCGGGCACGCGATCGGGGGCATGGGGATTGAGGGGCGTGCCGTAAAAGTGATTCTGACCGAGCAGGCTGAAGGCCATCTCGTCGGAAACCGTCTTGCCGACACAGCGGGCACCGGCCTGCAGGAGCTGTTCGACGCAGACGGCGTGGGCAACCGCAGGAGGATGGGTGTCACGCCAAGCGGGGTTGCCGCATGCTGTCTTCCATCCGGCGATATCGATCAGATCCTTGACGGCAAAGCAAAGCCCATCCAATGGACCCGAGCCCGTTGGCGGCAGCTCAAAGGTCGCCACAAAGGCTTTGCTCTGTGACACGGTGATGGGCGAGGGATTCATGGCTCCGATTGTGTCTTCTCATCCAGATGAAGACCCGTCAACACACGGTGAGGATAAGATTGCCACAAGGTTGCTAATACTGTTCTTTTTATTAGCAATCCTTATGCAACCACTGTTCTTCCCCGGAACCCGTGGAGCAAGTCGTGCGGTTTTGCTCTCAGGCTGGACCGTCTCTTTGGTGGTATCGAGCATCGAACTGCAGGCGCAAGCCGTTCCGCTGATCTCAAAACGAGGAGCAGGATTTTTCGCCGGGATCTGCCTGTCCCTGTTTTCCATCCAACACGCGGCCGCCCTGGATCTTTTCCAGAAGAAGGACGACAGGCCTGGGATTTTTAAATCGCCCTCCAAGCCGGACAAAAAGGGTGCGTCCGCGCATCTTCTCCAGCAGGAGATGATGGACTTCTCCGACCGCTACACGATGGCGATCTGGCAGGCGCTGGACGACTATCTCCGTCAGGAGACCGACCCGTTGAAGCGCTCGGCCGCCGAGCACTGGAAGGTCATCTTTTCGTCGGCATCCATGGAGATCGCCGTCGGCCGAGAGCCTGCCGGAAGCCTTCTCGACATGGCGGTTTTCATCGACTAGGCGGATTGGGTTGCCACGAAATACTGGGTCCCCGAGGTTTTTGGAGCGGGAGGCGAGCCGCTTCTCCGTGCTCAGAAAAGCATCCGGAAGGATTTCGACGTGATCCTCAACCGCGTTCTCACGCCAGAGCAGCGCGGTGAACTGAACGACCTGATCCGCTCCTACAAGCAGGATCATCCGAAGGTGGTCTATGTCGCCGACGTGCGCCTCCGCGACCTTTCAACCGAGCGGGCCGGCCAGGAGCGTGGCAAAGGCGGGATTCCGCTTCTCGCGGATGTGAGGCACGCCGTCGGCGAGATCGACGAGGCCCTCCAATACGGGGAGCGCCTGATGTTCTATGTCGAGAGAGTCACCCGCCTCACCACCATGCAGACGGCTCTTGCGCTGGCGCAGGCCGGCTCCTCACCGGCGGTTCTCTCCCTGACGCGAAGTGCGGAAACGGCCTCCTCGGCCATCGACCGTCTCCCGGCCACCATCACTTCCTGCCTTGAGGAAAGCACAGGCGCCCTCAAAGAATTGCTGCCGGAAATCCATGCGACCGCCACGGAAACGCGCGGCACGGCCGAGTCGGTCGAGCGGATCATGAAGTCTCTTGGAGATACCCCGTCCGACGATCCCTGGACTCCTTCAAAGACGCTCTCCACGCTCACAGAGGTCCGACAGGCTGCAAGTGAGTGGAACTCCACGCTCAAACAACTCGAAAACACCCTCTCCCTTGTTGCCAGCAACGAAGCCCCGGCCCTGCGCCTGCTTTCGGAAACCGAAAGTCGGACATGCCAGACGGTCGATTACGCCTACCGGAAAGTTCTGATCGCCATCGCGTTTTTTTTGGCTGGCCAGGCCGTGATCGTCGTTCTCGCGGCGCGCCTGTTCAAGAGCAAGTGAGAGGATGAGAATCAGCGGCGAATCGTTTTGCCGGATTTAATTCACTTCGCCGAACCACTTTTTCTTGAGGTCGTCGGTCACGCCGTTTTCGTTCAGATTCAGAAGAACCTGGTTGATCTTTTCGCGCAGAGGGCTGTCCTGCTGGAGCCCGAAGCCGTAATTGTTCCGCTCGAACAGGCTTCCCACGAGGACGAAGTCATCCGGCCCGAGTTTGTTCACGTAGTATTTGAGGATCGGCGCGTCGAAGACGACGGCTTGAACCTTCCCGCCTTTGAGCGCGGCGAGGCATGCCGGGATATCCGGGAAGACGCTCAGCTTGACTTTCGCGCCACCGTTGGTGCTCAGCTTCTGGAGCCATGTCTCGGACATGCTGCCCCCGATCGTGGCGACCTCCTTGCCGGGGAGATCGTTCGGCCCGTTGATGTCGCCGGTGAGGGAATTCACCGTCAAGACGGCGCTCAGGGAGGCGGTCAGCAATGAGACCGCGATGACGCTGGCCAGCATCCAGATGGTGGCCACGATGCGTCCGCCCAGACCGACCGGCCCCTTGTTGTCCGCTCCTCCAACCAGAAAAATACTGAGCGTCCACCAGAACGACTCGCCGATGCCAGCCAGGTAGGACCTCGGCCACATTTCCTCGTTGACCGGATGCTCATACAGCCAGACCAGATGCGAGATGATGAACATGACGAGAATGGCCGCGGCAAAGCCTCCCGCGAGCTGCCAGGTGAAGAGGTTGCGGAGCATCGCCCCGATCGAGTCCGCAAGTCCTCCGGCCTTCTTGGAAACCACAATCTGAAGTCCCGATTCGTAGAATGGCTGCGAAAAATCGATCACCTTCTCGCGCTCTGCGGTGATGCTCAACGCTCCAACGGCCACATCGGCGGACTTGCCCTCCAGCGCCGCGACCATGTCCTTCGCGCTCCCGACGCTCGTCAGGCTGTAGTCGAGTTTCAGTTCGCGGGCAACATTGTCCCAAAGCTCAACGGCAAAACCGACACGGCGCCCGTCCCGCTCGAATGAAAACGGCTCGATGTCACGGGTGACGACGCGGAGCTGTTGGGCGGATGCCTCGCCGATCAGCGAAGCAAGGAAGAACGCAATGAGAATGAAGTGGCGCATTTGAATTTCGGATTTCGTCGAAAAGATGACCAATGTCAAATATTTGATATTGACGCCCGCTTGATGCGTCTGGTTGCCTTGCCTTTTGAACGAGATGCGGAAGCGAAGATCCTGCCCTCTTTTCCACGACACACAAAAATCATATTGTGAAAGCTCTTTTCCTGTCATTTGCCATTTCGCTGGCGCTGTCATGGCCGCCAATCGCGCGCGCCGGTGACGTGGAATGGGATACGGATATCTATCCCAAGAGAAATATTTTTCCCTCCTTCCTGATCGGCACCGCGCGGGTGGATTTGCCCGAGGAACTCTTTGCCTCCTGGGGGGACAACCACATAGGCGACCCCCAGGGCGTCATCGGAATCTCCCTTTCCGGAGTTGACGCCGGATCAAAAGTCGAGGTCGTCGTGATGGGGAACGACTACATGTCGGAGAGCCGGATCGTGGAAAAGCTGGAGGAGCCCGCCGAGGATCTGGTCATCCACCCGAAGATCTCCTTCAAATACGGCGCGCTCGCGAAGGTTTCCCAGGCGGTCCCGCTGGACATCACGATTGGCTTGAAGGTGGACGGGAGGAGCATGGGGGAGAAGACCGTCACGACGACCTTGCGCCCGATCAACGACTGCCTGTTCGGGGTGGAGGAGACCGCCGACGAAGGCGAGGAGCCGACCGTGTCGGACTACAGCTGGCTTTTCGCGGCCTACGTCAACGAGAACCACCCCTGGGTGGACCGGATCCTCAAGGAGGCGCTCGACACCGGGCTCATCGAGTCATTCGACGGCTACCAAAGCGGCGAGACCGACACCGTCCTGCTCCAGATTTTTGCGATCTGGAATGTCATGCAGCGGCACGGTTTGAAATACAGCGACATCACGACGACAGCCGCCGTGGACAAGGGGGTTTACAGCCAGCACGTGAGGCTCTTCGATGAAGCGGTCACCGCCGCCCAGGCGAACTGCGTGGACGGATCGGTCCTTCTGGCTGCGATCCTGCGCAAGATCGGCCTGCGTCCGAGTCTCGTGCTGATCCCCGGTCACATGTTCCTCGCGGTGGACCTCGACGACGAATCCACGATCGGGATCGAAACGACCATGATGGGAGCCAGGGACCTCCGTCCGGCAAAAGGCGGGTCCCGCAAACTCAAAAACCTGGAGGACCACAACAACGAGGAATCGTGGGATTCGTTCGAAGCCGCGGTCAATTCCGGCATGGAGACGCTGGAGAAAAACCAGGAAAAAATTGACAGCGACGACCTCGACTACCAGATCATCGACATCGCAAAAGCCCGCGAGATGGGAATCCTCCCGATCACCTACAGCAAAAAGGAATAAAGATATGGACAACGACTCAGTAACAGTAACAACAAGCAAATCCTGGTTCAGCCGCATCGGCAGCGCGATCGGAGGGATCGTCTTCGGGGTGATTTTATTTCTCTGCTCCTTCCTCGTGCTGTCATGGAACGAGGGCCGGGCGATCCACCGGGCGAAGACGCTCGATGCGGGAGCCAAGCAGGTCATCGATATTTCCGCCGATGAGATGAAATCGGAAAATGCCGGGAAGCTGGTGCACCTCACCGGCACGGCAGAGGCGGACGGCCCGGTGAGCGATCCCATTTTCGGCATCACGGCCACCGCCCTGAAGCTGCGACGCGACGTCGAGATGTATCAGTGGAAACAGACCGAAAAATCCGAGACCAAGCAGAAGCTCGGCGGCGGCGAGGAAACCACCACCACGTATTCCTACTCGAAAGACTGGTCGTCGAGCCTTATCGATTCCTCGCAGTTCCACACCCCGTCCGGCCATGCCAACCCGGATTCCATGGCGGCGGACAGCGAAACGTTTGTGGCCGACGGGATCCATGTCGGAAAGTTCGATCTGCCCGAAAGTCTGGTGAACCTCATCAACAACTACACGCCCCGCCCGGCCACTGCGGAGGAGGCGGAGAAGGCCGCGGCAAAGCACTCGGCGGACATCCGGGTAACAACCGGCGGCGCGCTCTACGTTGGACAGGATCCCGCCAGCCCAAAAATCGGAGACCTGCGCATCAAGTTCCAGGCCGCCCCCTCCGGAGCGGTGAGCATCGTCGCCGGCCAGGTCGGGGATACGTTCGAGCCCTTTGCCATCGGAAAACTGGGAACGATCGAATTGCTGAAGACCGGAACCTTCAGCGCGGACGCCATGTTCCAGCAGGAAAAGGAGAGCAATACGATGCTGACATGGATTCTGCGCCTCGTCGGATTTTTGATGATGCTCTTCGGTCTCGTGATGATCACCAACGTCATTTCCGTGATCGCCAGCGTGATCCCCTTCTTTGGAAACATCGTGGGGATGGGCACCGGCTTGCTGGCTCTGGCCGTCGCGCTGCCGCTCAGTCTGGTCACCATCGCGCTTTCCTGGCTGGCGTTTCGCCCGCTCGTGGCCATCCCGATCCTTCTCGCCGCAGTCGCCTCGATCGTTTTTGCAGTCTCGCGCGCGCGAAAAGCTCCGAAGCCAGCCTGAGCGGTTTTCCTCCAAACAGGGGGCAGGCGGCGTGAAATCATTGATCTATCTCAAGAATTGCGAGGATTTCCGGTGTTTTTGGCCGTAATCCTTTGGTGATGTCGTCCGGAAGGCATACGTTCTACCCCTTATGTCCTTGATGCCCCAATGCGAGTATGAAGTGCTCGAAACCGCGCACGGAACGCCGCGCATTCTCTTTACAAGCGTCTTCGGTCCTTATGCAAGGGACGACGAATTCGGAAGCCGGGCGATCAACCCGATGGAGCTTTACCACAACCAGGTCACGCGGCTGCAGGGGCCGTTCTCCTTGCGGATGTTTCACCGCTCGTGGGGGATCATGTTCATCCGGGAAAATATCTCCGCACCAAGTTCGCTCCTGGATTTTCCGACCCGCGAACGCTTCATCGAGGAGCTGAAATCCGAGCGCTACGACATCGTGGCCATCACCGCGATCCCTCCAAATTATCTGAAGGCAAAGGAAATGTGCCGCCTCATCCGCGAGATCCAGCCCCATGCCAAAATCATCATCGGCGGCCACATCTCGGGCCTTCCGGACATCCAAACCCGACTGGGAGCGGATCATGTGGCCCGCGGAGAAGGGGTCCATTGGTTCCGTTCGTTCCTGGGCGAGGACGTCAAAGCCCCGATCCGCCATCCGCGGATCCTCTCCGGCATCGGAACCCGGACGATGGGATTCCGTGTGAGCGAGCGGCCCGGCGACGTGGCGGCAGCGCTCATTCCCTCGGTCGGCTGCCCGATGGGGTGCAACTTCTGTTCGACCTCCGCCATGTTCGGTGGAAAGGGAAAATTCATCAACTTCTACGAAACCGGCGACGAGCTTTTCGAGGTCATGTGCGGGATCGAGAAGGACATGCAGGCCCAGTCGTTTTTCATCATGGACGAGAACTTTCTCCTCCACAAAAAGCGGGCGCTCCGGCTGCTCGAGCTGATGGAGAAGAACGACAGGAGCTGGTCGCTCTACGTTTTCAGCTCCGCGAATGTTTTGAAATCCTACTCGATGGACCAGCTGGTCCGGCTCGGAATCTCATGGGTCTGGATGGGCCTCGAGGGGAAAAAGAGCCAGTATCAAAAACTGGCTGGCGCGGACACTCACGAGCTGGTGCGCGAGCTTCAGTCGAACGGGATCAGCATTCTGGGTTCCACGATCATCGGGCTTGAGGAGCACACGCCGGAAAACCTGCCGGAAGCGATCGAGCACGCGATCTCGCACGACACAGAGTTCCACCAGTTCATGCTCTACACCCCGGTCCCGGGCACGCCGCTGTTCGAAGAGCACAAGTCGCAGGGCACGCTTCTGGATCCCGAATGCAAGGACCCTTCGGATATCCATGGCCAGCTCCGGTTCGCACACAAGCACCCGAACATCCCGGCGGGAATGGAAACGAAGTTTCTCCTGGACGCATTCTCGAGGGATTTTGAGGCCAACGGCCCGAGCATCATGCGCATGGCGCGCACAACGCTCCGCGGTTGGAAAAAATACCACAATCATCAGGATCCCCGGGTCCGGAAACGCTTCCACCGCGAAGCCACCCCGCTGCGCTTCCAATACGCCGCCGTGCTCTGGGCCACCCGGCATTGGTATCGGAACGACCCGGCCATGCACAAAAAAGCGGATGAGGTCCTGAAAGATCTGATCAAGGAATTCGGGCCGGCCACGCGCCTTGCGGCAAGCCTCGGAGGAAGATTTGTCTACAGCAAACTCCGCGGCGAGTCGAAAAAACCCGCGAGCGAAGCCCCCGAGCCGCCGACGTTTTACGAGAAATCGGCAGCGGTCGCTCAGAAATAGCTCCGAATTTTCGATTGCGAAAACTGACCGGACGGCCACAAAGTGCCCGAGGCAACATGTCATCACCCTCCCTCCGGCAACTCAAGAGTCAGGCCCAGCTCCTCAAACCGTCCATCAAGCTCGGAAAGGCCGGGGCCTCCCCGGAATTTCTGTCGGAGTTCCGGGACCTCCTGAAGCGCAAGCACCTCGTCAAACTCCGCTTCGAGGGATTCAAGGACGAGAGGAAGACCCTCTCCAGGGAACTGGCAAAACTCACAGACTCTGTCCTCGTCCAGCAGGTCGGCCACACGGCGGTCTATTTTCAGGGCGCTGCGGAAACCAGCCCGGAACAGTAAATCCCTGATCCGGACAGATTGTTGAAGCGGGAGTTGTCAGGTGGACCCTGCTTCTTCTATGCTCACCGGCATGGGTGGCATTTTTCTCCCGCTGGCTCAGGCGGCGCAACCGGGGAACGGAATTGTCGAAACGGGTTTTCGTTTCGTTCATATCGCCGGGATCTATCTTGGCTGCGCGATCGCGGTTTATCTGGTGATGCTCCTCGGCGGAAGGACCTTGAAGAGACGCTTCCAAGTTCCCCTGAGCTGGGTTTACCATTTGTTTTGCATCGCGGCGGCGCTGTATCTTCCGACACTCCTGCCGAACATTCCAATCCCCGGGGAACAGCACATCCGCGCGGCGCTGATCATCTCGGGGGCGTTCGTGCTTGTCGGGCTCGTGCGTCACTTCTTCTTCGATCTTCTGCTCCGGAGGGGCGAAGGAACACAGGTGCCGAAATTCCTCGGGGAGTTTGTGTCGATCGCGATCATCGTCGCCGCCGTACTGGCAGTTCTGGAATTTATTTACGGTCAGAAGGTTCCAGGTCTGCTGGCGGGGGCCGGGATTATCGGTATCGTGCTCGGTCTCGCCCTCCAGGACACGCTGGGGAACATCTTCAGCGGGTTTGCCATCTACTTCGGCGGGCAGTTCAAGGCGGGCGACTGGCTTCTTGTGGAAGGCCACCACGCGGAAATCGTCGAGATCAACTGGCGATCCACGCGCCTCCGCACGAACGATGACGTCTGTCTGGACATCCCGAACAGCAGCATCACGAAGCAGACGGTCATCAACTACAATTTCCCGGACAACATCCACGGGATGCGCATGGAGATCGGCCTGGAATACGGCGCCCCGCCCAGCCTGGTGACGGAGGTTCTTGTGGAAGCGGCTCTAGACTGCCCTCAGGTCCTCCGCAGCCCCGCACCCAACGTCTATCTAAAAAACTTTGCGGACTGGAGCGTCATCTACGAACTCAGATACTGGCTCGATGATCACTTCCACCTCAACGCCGTGGAGAGCCACATCCGCACCACCCTCTGGTATTCCCTCCGCCGCCACGGCATCGCAATTCCGTTCCCGATCCATCATGAACTCCGCATCACCAAACCGCCGGAGTATGTCGAGGACCGGGATCTCATTCGCGACTCGATCAAAAAGGCGGTTTTTTCCCCGGTCCTTTCCCCGGTCCAGCTCGGCGAAATCGTCGATGGCAGCCGGATCGTCCGCTTCGGACGCGGCGAGAGCATCATCCGGCAGGGCGCGGAATCCGGACCGATGTATGTCCTCGTGAGCGGGCGGGCGGAAGTCTGGATCGAGAATAACGGGCTTCGCACATCGGTCGCCATCCTGGAGGCTGACGCCTGCATCGGTGAGAATTCCGTGCTTACGGGAGAGGCCCGGAGCGCAACGATCCTCGCCTTGGAGGATTGCCTGACCGTCGAGGTTCAGAAATCCACGCTGGCTCCTATCATCGGTGCCAGCCCTGAACTCCTGGAATCTCTCAGCGATCTTCTCGCCCAGCGGCGGATGAAAAACGAGGGGCTCGTCGCCGAAACCGCCGGAAGCGGCAACCAGTCCACCAAGAGCAGCTACAAGGCGGGGTTCCTGGGCAAGCTGCGCACATTTTTTGAAGTGTAAGGCGATCCCTCTTTTGCTGTCGCATATGAAATTCTAATCGCCCGGATCAAAAAAATTTTGAGGGAAGGACAAATAGATAAAAATGCACCCAGCGGAATGGAGGGTGTTTCCACAGAAATTTTCCAAACTGAGAATCACAGGAGCCATGTTGAGATTTTTTGCGAGCGGACTGGCCGTGGCTGCGCTGGCCGGAACCATATCAACTGCCCGGGCGGAAAACTTCCTTTCCGAGTGGTGGCAGGGACCCTGCGCAACCGGCAACTGGATGGGTGGGCGGGATATCCTGGTGGATCATGGGGTCACATTGAGCGGCGAATGGAAGGCGAATATCCTTTGGGACGTGGACGGGGGGGCAGAACAGCGGTTTGGATATGATGACGAGTGGAAGCTTCGTGCGTTGCTGGATGTCTCCAAGATCACGAACTGGAAAGCGCTCGACGGGCTGACCCTGTTCTCCGATGTGCGTTACCGCGGTGGGTCGGGGGTAAACAAGTGGGCCGGTGCCACAGGAAATTTTGCACCAAGCGCATATCAAGGAGGTCATCTTTGGAGGTTTCAGAATGCGTATGCCACCTATGCGGTTCCCGAACTGTTCGGCATCAGGAATCTGCTTACGGTATCCGGCGGATGGCAGAATCCGACCGACCATTTCATTAGGCAGCCGCTGAACAAGTTTTTCGTGAACAACACGTTTTCGTCGGGTCGCGGGCTGAGTGCCAACGGGATTCCCTGGGGCGGGAGTTATGCCGCGTGGGGCGGTTACCTGAATGTGAAGCCAGTGGATTGGTATTACGCGCAAGCCGGGCTCTATCTGGCGATTCCGCAGGGAACCGCGACAAATAACCATGGCCTAGCCTTTGCCGGCTACCGGATCAACCCTGACCTGAACGGCCTCTACTTCCTTGCAGAAACGGGGGTGACGCCGAAATTTGGATCCGCTCAACTGCCGGGACGTTACGCCGCGGGCTTTATCTATTGGGGGGTCGAAAACCGCTCGTTCTTCGGGCAGAGTTGCGATGAAAAGGTGGCGGTCTACTGGCAGGCCGACCAGATGCTCTTCCGGGAACCATCGCCAGTGGAATCCGTTCTCCTGCCCGGAAAGGGCGCGTCAGACGGAAAAACGGCGGCGGCTCCAAAGTCGAAGCCCGGCGAGCAGGGGCTCTCGCTTTTCTCGCTCGTGAACTTCGCCCCGAAGTTCAACAACAATGTGCCGTTCTATTTCCAAACCGGGCTTGTTTACAAGGGCCTCATCCCGGGTCGCGACGACGACCAGGCAGGTGTGGCTCTGGCATTCGGCGACTACAGCTCCAGCAAACAGATTGTAGACGAGAACTCCGGAAAGCCGGTCCAGACATATGAGGGGGTTCTTGAGTTTGACTACCGCCTGCAGATCAACAAATGGGCTTACGTTCAGCCCACGCTGCAATACATCATCCAACCGGGTGCAACGAGCCTCCTCTCCAACGCGACCGTCATCGGATTTCAGACCGGCATCACCTTCTGAACCTCAGAAAACCAGCAAAAGACTTGCTTTGGGGTTTTCCCGAACTCCCCGCTCCCAGGCTGCTGAATGCGCCGAAACGACTTAGTGATGAGGAGCAACCACCGCCGCACCGACGCCGAGGACCATGGCCAGAATGGCGATGACGATTCCAATGATCATCAGGACCGTGGCAATGATGCCCAGAATTTTTCCGATCTGGGTCAGGGACTTGCCTTCCGGATCCATCGTGCCCGCGGCGATTTGCTTGAGGTCGGCACTCCCCATCACCCATGCTGCAATGCCAACCGGTTGGCAAATGATAAGGCCGAGAATTCCGAGAACCAGGATCAGTGTGCCGCGATGGGGTTTCATAGGATGAATTGGTTTACGAGCCCTGCCTAAACGAAAAATCTTTGAAAGCAAAGTCTATTTCCACGCGTGTGTCCGGATTTCAAAAACCGCATGCGTTTCATCTGCAACCGGGCCGCGAACGAAGATATTTTTGATCCCGGCTTGCGCCGGAGCGTTTCCTTCGTTTTGCTTGGTGCCAAGATGAAGTTCAGGCTCTTCCCCCTGTTCGCGCTGGTCGCCTGGGTTCCGCTCCTCCAAGCGGATTCCCTGCTCAACGATCTCAATGAAGCCCAGCGGTTGGAGTTGGAGCACGGCGGACAGGTCGTCATCATGCAGGAAATGGAGGGCAAACCCTGGCCAAGGGTGCGGCTCTACCAGCGGGTGGACGCCACGCCGGAAGATGTCGCCGCCGTGTTCTTCGACTATCAGAACGCGAAAAGCTTCATTCCGAAAGTCATCAAGTCCGACATCTCGCGCCAGGTCAGCCCGTGCATTCTGGAAGTCGATTACGGCATCGATATCCCGATACTGCCCGATGAATTCTACACGGCCCGGAATGAACTGACTGCCGGGAAGGACGGCAGTTATTGTGTCAGCTGGAACCTCGTGCGGGCGTTGCAAACGAAGGCCAGCGAGGGCAGCCTCTACATCGAACGCTTCGGGGAAGGCTCCGTGATCCGCTACACGAATCTGGTGACCCCCGGCTCGTCGATGGCGGTCATCCTGAAAGTGCCCGCCATCGATCAAATGCGCGGCACGGTCAGGGCCATCGTCCGGCAGGTGGAGCGGCAGAAGAAGGAACACCCGGAGGCCTTGAAAAAAGAAATCCTTTCTCTCCAGGAGGCGCTTTCAAAAAAACCGCAGGAATGAACCGCGGCAATCGGCTTGCGAAGCGGGGGCGGGTGGACTAGCACGGACGGGTGAACATCTACGCGAGGGCACTCCGTTACTTCCGCCCGTTTTTCTGGCCGACCCTCGGGGGCGTCGCGCTAGCCCTCACCTCCATCGCGTTCAATCTCCTGAAGCCGTGGCCGTTCAAATTCATCGTGGACGGGATCCTCGACACGGCGAAAGGAACCTCGGAGGCCCGGGAGTTCGTCCACAGGTGGTTCGGCGAGGGAAATCCCGCCGGCGCGATTCTGGGCCTTTCGCTCGCGATGGTGGTCATCAGCCTCCTGGCCGGACTGGTGAACCTGGCTTCGAACTACCTGTTCATCCGGGTCGGGCTGAAGGCTCTGCTGAAGCTGCGGACCGATCTCTACTCGGCACTGCAGTCCCTGCCCTTGAAATTCCACGACTCGCGCCGAAGCGCCGACTCAAGCTTCCGCGTCGCCTACGACTCGCAGAGCATCCAGACGATCTACAACAAGGGGTTTGCGAGCATCCTCTCCTCGTTGGTGATGCTTCTGAGTGCGCTCGCGATCATGTTCCGCATGAACTGGCCGCTCACCCTGACGTGCCTCGCGATCCTTCCATTTGTTGTCTGGGCGATCCGCCATTATGCCGAGCGCGTGCGGATGCAGTCGACGACGATCCAGGAGCGGGAGAGCGATCTGCTGACACTCGCGCAGGAAGGGCTCAGCCAGATCCGGATGGTGCATGCCTTCGGGCGCGAGGCCTTCGAGGTGCGCCAGTTCCGGAAGCGGGCCGCACAGAGCCTTGAAGCCAACATGCGTTTGAACATGACCTCGGTGGCCAGCGCGCTGGTGGTTGGCACCCTCATGGCAATCGGAACCGCGCTTATGTATTACGTGGGCTCTCTACAAGTGCTGAAGCCCGGCGGCGCATTCACGCTTGGCGATCTTCTCGTTTTTTCCTCCTACCTCCTGATGCTCTACCAACCGCTTGAGCAGTTGACCTATACCGCATGGGCACTGGAGGGAGCCACCGCCGGCGCAACAAGATGCTTTGAAGTTCTCGACCGCGACAACGATGTGCCCGAGGCACCGGACGCCAGCGTCCTGGACAAGGCGGAAGGCCGGATCACTTTCTCGGCCGTGTCGTTCGGATACACCGACGAGCAGGTGATCATCAGCAACATTACGTTCGGAATCCAACCCGGCGAAACCGTCGCCTTTGTGGGGGGAACCGGCACCGGGAAAAGCACTCTCCTGAGTCTGGTGCCGCGGTTTTACGATCCCGGAACCGGAACCGTTTCGGTTGACGGACACAACCTCCGCACCCTCACCAAGAAGAGCCTACGCGCCCAGATAGGAATGGTCCTTCAGGACACCCTCCTCTTCTCCACAACGGTCCGCGAAAACATCGCCTATGGGAAACCCGGAGCCACGAACGAGGAAATTCTCGAGGCTGCCCGGCGCGCGCAGGCGTATGATTTTATCATGAAGATGCCGCAGGGATTCGACAGTCCCGTCGGCGAGAGAGGAGGGCACCTCAGCGTCGGCCAAAGGCAGAGGATCGGGATCGCGCGCGCATTTCTCAAGGATGCGCCGATCCTCTTGCTCGATGAACCCACGAGCGCGCTGGACCCCACCACCGAGCACGCCATCATGGAGACGATCGAGGAGTTGATGCGCGGCCGGACCACGCTCATCGTGACCCACCGGCTTGCGACCGTTCATTCCATCGGCAGGATTATCGTGCTGAAGGACGGGAGGATTGTCGAGGACGGCAGCGGACCGGATTTGCTGTCAAAGGGAGGAACCTACGCCTCCCTCTACAAATCCGCCCAGCTGGAATAACAGATTCCCGGCTGGAGAATCAGGGCTTCATTTGAAGCAGCTGTTCGAGGGAGGGGTCCGGATCCGAACCGTGTTGCAGCGCTTTCTCGTAATGCTTTTTGGCCTCTTCCAGCCGCGGAGGTTGGCCGGTGGCATAGAGCACGGCCAGATTGAAATGGGCGTCCGGATATTCGTCACGGATGCCGATGCTGCGCTGGAACGACTCCTCCGCATCCTGCTTCTGTCCCTTTTCCCCGTAGCAGATTCCGAGGTAGTTGAACGCGATGTGGTCCTTGTCGTCCGAGGCGACCGCTTCCTGCAGTGAGGCGATGGCGTCGTCGAACCGGCCCTGCTTGCAATAGACCACACCGAGATTCGTGGCCGCAAAAGCGTCTTTCGGATTGATGTCGATCGCCTTCTTCAGGGCGACTTCCGCCGCGGAAAGCTTGCGCACCTGGATCTGGGTAACCCCCAGGTTGGACAGCGCGAAATAATTGTTCGGCGCGATCTCCACGATTTGCTGGTAAAGCTTCTCGGCATCCTCGAAGCGATGCTGGTCGAAGAGCTTGCGCGCCTGCTCGACCATGTCGCGCGTCGCATCGGGCAGCGACTCAGGACCCTCGGCGGGGGTTGGCACGGGGAACCCGTTCGCCGGCTTTGCCACAGCCATGCTAACGGAGAGCGACGAGGGATCGGCTTCGTTGAGCATCGCGATCGGTTCCTTGAAGAGAAGCTTCTCGTCCTCCGAGAGCCGGAAAGCCGGACGCCGGAGCACATCGATCTGCTTGGTAATGTTGTCCGACTTGATCTGCAGGTTCTGAATCTCCTTTTCCAGCTCAGTGCTTGCGGCGTCCCTCTCGGCCTGATCCTTGATCTGCCGGAGGATAATCGTTCGAAGCAGGTCGTTCTCGACCATCGTCCGCTTCTCATCCGCGGATGGCTGGGGGTTGAGTTTCAGCCGAGCCGCTTCACCGGAGGATTCATCCAATTGCTTGGCAAGCACCTTGATCTGGTCATCGCGGGAGGCGATCTGGGCCTGGCTCTCGAGCAGGCGGTCGTTGAGGGAGTTGAGCTCGCTGCGCAGGTCGTCCAGCACCTTTTCGTTCTCCTCCGGCTTCTTGGCGGCCTCGGCGAGCTTCTTCTCGCTTTCCTCCAACCGGGCGGCGAGATCCTTGTTTTCCGCAGCCAGTTTTTTCAGTCTCTCCGGGTCGGTCGCCTGCGCGAGTTTGGTTTCCAGCTCCTTCTTCTCCTTTGCGAATGTTTTTTCGAGCCCCTCCTTTTCCTGGGTGAGGCGATCGATGGTCTCGGAGTTGTCCTTGATTTTCTTCGACCGGGCCACCGCCTCGTCGCGCTGCTTCGCAATGTTCTTGCGGTCAGTCTCGAGAACCTTGCGGCCCTCATCGGCCCCCTCGATATACTTGGCGGCGGATTCCAGCTTTGCGAGAAGGCGCTGGTTTTCCTCCGTCAACGCCTCGCTATCCGCCTCGATCCGGATGATTTTTTCGTTGAGCTCCGCAACGCGTTTGTCGTCGGGCGGAGGGGTCTTCGCGGCGCGGATCTCGCGGTCCCGGATCGCGTTTTCCATGGCATCCTCCGCCTGGGCGAGCTGCGCCTTGAGTTCGACAACCGAGACCTTTGTCTTGTCGACGGCGAAAAGGGCGCTCTTCAACTCCGCGGACTGGCTCGCAAGTTTATCCTTGAGGCGGTCATTCTCCGCCTTGGCGGCCGCCAACTGCTGGCGGAGCAATGATGCCTCGCTGGTTGGAACAGTTGAAGCGGAGGAGGTTCTTGGGGTCGGCATTGGAGCCGGGCGGGCCGGCATGAGAGGCCGGTTGGTGTTGATAGCGGGCGGAGGCAGGTTGATGGATTCCGCCTGCGGCAGGGCCCCCTCCGGACCTTCATTGGCGGCAGGCAGTTTCGCCACCTCGGACTCCAGTCGCGCGATGTTTTCCCGCGTCTTTTTCAAGCGGTATTCCACAACCGGCGGTTGCCACTCGGGGTCCGATTTGACGATCTGATCCAGCAGATTCGCGGCGCTTTGATAATGTGCAAAAGCTTCGCGCGGGCTTCCATCCCGCTCCAGCTTTTCTCCGTTCTGAAAATCCTGATAAGCCCGTAGGAAAAGATCCGAAGGATCCTGAGCCAAAGCCAAAAACGAACCCTCCACAAGGGCGCAGGCAATCAGCATGGTTTTCCGCAGGTTCATGGTCACAAGAAGAACTCGTTATGATGCGCCCGGCTTCGAGGAATATCAACTTGAAACATGCCATCTGTGGCGCTGCAAACAAACCTGGACAAAAGTGCGCGATCAAAGCTGGACAGGTCTGGAAGTTGGGAAATGGAGGACCACGAGAGGGAGAGAACCGTGTTCGGGAGGGCGATGGAGG
>Ga0163199_1000994_pt1 | contig 17645 bp, 12 predicted proteins | sample PL_2010_150m_FD_113537 | JGI IMG/M metagenome (GOLD analysis project Ga0163199, IMG submission 113537) | Freshwater microbial communities from Powell Lake, British Columbia, Canada to study Microbial Dark Matter (Phase II) - PL_2010_150m | ecosystem: Environmental > Aquatic > Freshwater > Lake ...
TACCATAATGTTAAACACCTGTTTATCAGTCATTATTGTATCTCGTGGTCATTCAATAGTGTTAATTTTTTTGACACAAATCGTATAAATAATGAACAGCTCTTCGTCAAGAATAAACCCTCACTTCCGATTGAGATATTGTCTCCACTCACATCTCCTCACCACTTCGTTTTAATCATCTTGTGCACCTTCCGTCCGATCCGGAGATTCGTGTTTTGTTGAATTTTTGCATGCGGACGGTGATTGTATGGCATTCCTCACCCGGGGTGCCGCTCCTTCGTCGCTTTACCCCGGGCTATTGATATTTAACCCTTTCAGGGTATAGAGCCCTTTGTCTCATTATCCCATTTTCTAATTTTCTCATCTTCTCATTTTCTTTTTGCAATTTATATTTCTGACTACTCCAATCTTGTTAATCCTTTCATCCTGAGCATCCTGATTCAGAAATTATTCATACCTCAACGCCTCCACCGGGTTCCTTGTCGCAGCTTTCCAGCTTTGCCAACTCACCGTCAGCAGTGCAATACCAAGTGCCATCATTCCAGCCAGGGCGAAAATCCACCAGCTTAGTTCGGTTTTGTAGGCAAAATTTTCGAGCCATTTTTGCATGGAGAAATAAGATATCGGTGTGGCTGCAGCATAAGCAATTACTACCCATTTTATAAAATCCTTGTTGAGCATGAGCAATACTTCAGAAATTCTGGCACCGTTTACCTTTCGGATGCCAATCTCTTTGGTACGTCTCTCTGAACCATATATTGAGAGGCCGAATAAACCTATGCCAGCAATGAAAATGGCGAGAAAAGAGAAAGAGAAAAGTAGATTCTCAAATCTTTTTTCCGCTTTGTATTGTAAATTGAATGTTTCATCCAGAAAGTTGTAATCAAATGCGAAAGCCGGACAAATTTCACCCCAGACTGTTTTCATCCGTTCCAATGCCCCGGAAACATTATGATTGTTGACCTTAACATTTACATAGTTCAAGTGTTCTGGAGTATAGAACAGTAGCAATGGCGTCTGCTTGTAATTTAAACCCCGGTAATGAAAGTCGTGAAAAACGCCGATAATCTGACCTGAGATGCCATTCCCGGGCAGGATAACCTGACCCACCGGATTTTTTAAATCATAAAGTTTGATGGCAGTCTCGTTAATCAGGTAGGTTGTTTTTGCATCACCCGGATTTTCCGCAGAAAAGTCCCGCCCCTCTTTTATTCTGATCCCCATTGTTTTCAGGTAATCAGCATCAACATAATTATTAAAGTACTGTTTTTCTTTGCCTTCCAGTTTAACACAACACCATGACCCCCAGTATTTCCCGGGTATTCTGCTTGAATAAGAGATGGAACTTATTTCAGGATATTTCAACAACCTTTCCTTGAACAAATCCACGTGCTCTTTTAACTGAGCATTAATCTTAAGATTTACTACATCCTTTTTGTCGAACCCAAGATCCATCCTATTCATAAACCGGAATTGCTGATTCGCAATTAAAGTGCAGCATATTAAAGTAATCGAAACCAAATTTTGAAATAGGATCAATCCATTACGGATGCCAAAATGGTTTGAGGATCCATAAGCCCCAGCCTTACTTGAATTGATGGTATAAGAACCAATATGGATACTTGGATAAATGGCAGTAATTGACATGAAAACCAGGAAGCCGACAACGAATATCAGCAAGTTTTTAGGTGACCATAATCCGGATGAAAGAATCGGGAATCCTGCTAACGAGGATAACCAAGAATTGAAAATACCCAAAAGGAGAAATGCCAAAACCAGGGAAATAAAAATTAGGAGAACCGTTTCAAATACGAATTGAACAACAAGCTGAAGTGTTGAGGCCCCCTGCAGCTTTTTCATGCTAACCTCCTTTGATCGTGCAAAAGCATTGGCAATGGTCAAATTGATGAAATTGATGGCTGCCAGCAACAAGATAAAAATTGAAACCGCGATTAGAATCTTGTTGTACAACAGATTGCCATGTTTGGTATTGCTTTCATTTTCAAGTTCAGGGGAGTAATAAATGTCGTTGAACGGACGTAAATGAAACGTATCATTATACCCCAATTTTTTCAGAAAGCCAGTGATTTTAGCTTCATATTCTTTATCCGTACTACCTGCAGGTTTCAAAAGATAGGTTGGATAACTCCATCCATCATATTGCTTGAGAATTCCCTTGTACCCAATTTGTTCGAGAATTATCATGGAAGCCAAAAGATCGATTTTAAAATGCAGGAAAGGTTGATCCTTGATGATGGCGGTAACATTGAAATCAAACCTATTCTCGAATCTGACAGTTTTCCCAATTGCATCTATGCTTCCAAATAATCGTTTTGCCATGGATTCTGTCAACACAAGTGAAAATGGTTGAAGTAGCGCATCTTCAGGTTTCCCTGCAATGAATTCCAATTGAAATACTTTAAAGAACGTACTATCGGCAAATGCGAAATCCTTGATATTAAATGGATTATTATCCACCTGAACTCCTACATCACCCCAGAAACACAACCTCGTTGCTACTATCTGACTGGTCAAATCCTGGTTCATGGAATGACCAATAAATGTCGGCATACTTGCCCAATGCGACTCTATACGAAAAATCTGCCCACTGTTTGGAATTCCCTTGTCAAATTTGTTTTCATTAATCACATAAGACCATATCATGATCACGGAAGCTATGCTTATGGCTAATCCCAGGATTTTGATCACCGAAGAGGTAATATTTCCTTTAAAATTTCTGAACGTGATCCTTAAAATTCCTTTTAAATACATGTATATTAATTATTTAACTTGAGTATAATCAGGTTAAAATTATTCATACCTCAACGCCTCCACCGGGTTCCTCGTTGCCGCCTTCCAACTCTGCCAACTCACCGTTAGTATGGAGAGAATAATTATCAAAAGAAAAGCCATTGCATAGGTAGTCCACGAAAGGCTTGTACTTTTTGCACTTCCCTGTTTCAGTTCCTCAATAATAAAAATTACGATAGGAAAGCTGATGATTGCAGCAAGAATAACCATGTACATAAACCTCCTGTTCATCAAAATTAATAACTCCACTAATGATGCACCGTTCACTCTTCGTATGCCAATTTCTTTCACACGTTGCTTGGCTGTGAATATGGAAAGGCCAAACAGGCCGAGTAATGCAATGAAGAAACTAAAAACTGCAACAGCACTGATGAATCTTTGCAAACTATGAAGTTTCAGGATGAAGGCATCATTCTTTATTTCATCCATAAGGAAACCAGAAGTAAATGGGATGTTCTGAAATTGCCTCTTCCAGACATCTTCAATCATCATCAATGTTTCCTTTTGATAGATGGGATTGATGCGAATAAACATGGCATTAAACCGATCCGGATCATTATTAAACACTACCCCCCTGGAATCATCATAAGCGGGCCGGTATGAATAGTTATCTATAACACCAACAATTTGACCACTTGAAAGTGTGACCCGTTTACCTTCCGAGATAAATGTCAGAACGATACTTTTCCCAATCGGATCGTCAATACCCAATTGTTTCATAGCTGACCTGTTTAGCAAGAAAGTTGACTTGGAATCTGTTTTCAAATCAGGGTTGAAGCCTCTTCCATGAACGGTTTTAATTCCTAAATTTTGAGTAAATCCGGCATCAATTGATATATATGGGAAAGGGAGTACCTCGCCACCATCTATTTGTATATTAAACATACCTGCTCCTGAAACAGCAGGAACATTGGATGAAGCCGAAACAGAAAGAATATTTGGATTTCTTAATAGTTCTGTTTTAAATAGTTCATAATCCTTTCTGATTGTTGAATGTTCCATGTTAACGACAAGCAGATCCTTCGAGTTGATACCCACATCCATCTCAGTCAAATGATTAATTTGTTTTGCGATGTAAATGGAAGACAAGATCAATATAATTGAGACTGTAAATTGGGATACTACAAGAACATATCTTAGATTACTACCCCTTGGCCCTTTAAATCCACTTTGCAACGCCCTGATGGGATTGACCTTTGCAATAACGAAAGAAGGATAGGCTCCTGCAAGTATTGTGACCAAAAACAGAATCGATGATGCCGCTACAAAATATTCGAAATAATTGACCTGAATTTGACGGTTCAATATGGAACTTACGAAAGGGAGAAAGGCTTGAACAATAAGAATTGAAATGACCACTGCGATAAATGATTGCAGCCAATATTCGCACACAAATTGAAAGAATATCTCAAACTTTTTAGACCCATATACTTTTCTCACACCCACCTCTTTTGTACGACCAACAATTTGGGCAATCGCAATGTTTATAAAATTGAAGCATGCTATTCCAATGATAATTAAACCCAGGATTTCAAAAAGGTAAATTATATATAAGGTAAATTTGGTTAAGTCAAACTCACCATAGTAAGCATCAGACTTGCTGTTCGAATGAATTTTCTCAAGTGGTTCCAAAAAGAGTTTGACCGAAGTATAATTTTCCTTTTTTATGTGGTTATCAGTAAATTGCGTAAATTTCTTTTCCAATTCAGAGGTATTTGTATTCGCTCTCAATAGAATGTAAGTATAAACATTCATGTCGATGGTTTCATTCTCCATTTTTTTAAAGTATGGGAACACATCATAAATAGAAGCGTATGAAGCCAGGATATCAAAGCGGAAATGAGAATTGTCCGGCACATTAATAACACCTGTTATTTTGAATTGCAAATTGTCATCGAGGTATTTACCAACCGGGTTCTCCTCGCCAAAATATTTTTTGGCAATCCTACTACTGATGATAATCGATTTGGGATCGTTTAATGCTGTATTGCTGTCACCAAGTTTCATTGGAAAGGAGAACATCGTTAAAACAGAAGGATCGGCGAACATGAATTTTGTTTCCTGATAATTTTGATTCTTTTGAAGGATATTTACATCACCCATCCAAGCTATTCTTGATACTGACTCTATTTCAGGAAAACTATTTTGCAGCAGAGGTGCAAGGTTAGGTCCGGTCTTTGCCTTATCGGCATCACCAAAATTTGGTCTAACCACATGATAGGCGACCCGATAAATTCTGTCCCCATTTTTATGGTAGTTATCGTAACTGTACTCGAAGCTCACATAAAGATAAATTAGCATTACAGCTGAAAGCCCTATCGCTAATCCTACAATTTTAATGGTGGAAATAGTACTGTTTTTCCACAGGTTACGAAGGGCAATCTTTAAAAAGTTTTTTATCATTTCGTTTGCGATTTTAGGCTAATAACATCCATTTCAAAATCAAATCAAATTATTTATTCATACCGCAACGCCTCCACCGGGTTTCTCGTTGCCGCCTTCCAGCTTTGCCAGCATTTGTCTGAATCAGGATGCTCAGGATTGAAGGATTAACAGGATTAATGTTTGCGAAAGAGGCGCTTAACTTCCATGCTGTTCGACCCCAAAATTGATAAGCAGTCCCTTTTCAAGCTGACCATCCTGATTCAGACATCCTTTCAGCTCCTGATCATCCCATCCTCCAACCTGATGATCCTGCTCCCATATTCGGCAAACTTTTCGTTGTGGGTCACCTGGAGGATGGTCATCTCCTCCTTGTTCAGTTTTTGAAGGGTCTCCATGATCATTTCACCCTGGTCGGATTGCAGGTTCCCGGTAGGTTCGTCGGCCAGCAACAATTTGGGTTTTCCAATAATGGCACGCGCGATACCTACCAACTGTTGCTGCCCTCCTGAAAGTTGAGTAGGAAAGAGCTCTTTTTTAGCCACCATGTTGAAACGGTCGAGCAGGTCGGCCACCATCGCCTGACGGTCTTTGCTTTTGACCCATTTGTAAATCAACGGGGTTTCGATGTTTTCGTAAACTGTCATCTCTTCGATCAGGTGGTAGGCCTGGAAGATGAAACCCATGAAATTGCGGTGGTACTCCACCTTGGCTTTCTCTTTCAAATCCAGTACAGATTGGTCGTAAAGCGAATATTCACCGGCTGACGGTTCATCCAGCAATCCGATAATATTGAGCAAAGTGGATTTTCCGGACCCGCTGGGACCCATGATGCTGACGAATTCTCCCTCCTTCACATCGAGGTTAATGCCTTTTAATACGAATGTCCGCTGGAACTTGGAGTCGTAATACTTGTCTATTTTTGCTAAGTGTATCATCTTTATATATTTAGTTAATTTCAATTTATTTTTCCACTCTCCCTTTTACGTATTCGATCTTCCCGTCCGATCCCATCCAAATTCTATCTTAAAAATGCTACCGCGGACGGTGAATTCCATACATTTGCTTTCCCCCAGTTGAAACCGGGGGCTATTGATGGCCAACGTTTCCATGGTTATAATCTTTAAACTGCATATTCTGTTAATTCTGTAAATCCTGTAAATCCTGATTCAGACAATTTATTCACACCGCAATGCCTTCACCGGATTCCGGCTGGCAACCCTCCAGGTTTGAGACAGAACGGTAATCAGAGCCACTGCTGACGCCAACAATGGTCCTGCCAAAAATGCCCAGACGGGGATTTCCGTGTGAAAATAAAATCTGGCAAGAAAGAGCTTTCCCAAAAGGTAAGCTACCGGCAATGCCAAAACTGAGGCAATGGACAGCCATTTGGTATAACTGGTCAGTAGAAGTTTGACAATGGAGGAGATGGTGGCTCCGTTGGTTTTTCGGATGCCTATCTCTTTGGTCCGGCTCTCCGCTGTGAATGAGGCTAGTCCGAAGAAGCCCAGGCAAGCCAGCAAAAGGGCTATTACAAACGCTAATCCAACAAGGTTCGATGGCACATTCAACTCAGAAATAGAGAGAAGATCACGTAACAATCTGGGCTGAAACAAAGCATCAGGCTCGTAATGTTTGTAGACCTTCCTTATTTTTTCGGCTATCGCCGGAAAGCTTTCCGAGCCATATTTTACCAGCAATATTGGCCGGTCGTTTGGTTGGATGCGGAGGATGGTAGGAACGATGGGCCCGGCCAGATCAATGGCATGAAAGTCTTTAAATATCCCGATAACAGGACCCTGTTTGCCTTCTACCGTGATGATTGAACCAATCGGATTCTTGTGGTTCATTATTCTTGCAGCCACATCGTTGATCAGGTAACTGGTGGAATCGGATGAAAATGAGGGATGAAAGAATCTTCCCTCCACCAGATTGACCTCTACCGTCTTGTTGTAATCAAAATCGGTGTTGATGCACCAAAAATGGAGCTTCTGATCCGCCTCCTTCCCTTCCCAGTTTACCTCACTCGTAGGCCTTGTTCCCCTTGTCGGAATGCAGTTGGTAAAACTGACGGCATCAATCCCTGGGATAGCCAGTAACTCTGTTTTTACGCTTTCCAGATGTTTTTGAATATTCGGCGAATTGTCCAAAACGATAACCTTTTCCTTTTCTACACCAATGTTGTAGTTTCGCATATACCGGTCTTGCGTTTTGATGATCATCATACATATAATCAGAATGATAGGGATAACAAATTGAAATACAATCAGACTTTGCCTGAATTTGCTGTAGCTATGGCTGGTGACCATCTTCCCTTTCAGCGCATTGACCGGGTTTGATGATGCAAGATACAAGGCCGGCAACAAGCCGGAAACCAGACCTGTAAACAGGGTTACTGCTATGAAAAACAGTATCATTCTGAAATTCAGCAACTGTAGCTGAATATCATTGTTAAATAGGGTATTGAATCCAACAAGGAGCAATCGCACAAGGATAACAGCGCTAAAAAGGCTAAACAGGGTAATCACAAATATCTCCCCCAAAAACTGAAACACAATAGCCGATTTCCCGGAACCAACAACTTTTTTAAGGCCTGCTTCACGATATCTCTTAATATTCATCGCAATAGAAAGATTGATGAAATTGAAACAGGCAATTAAAAGCAAGATAAAACCGATGGACCCGACGATGACCAAGTTTTGCATCTCCTTCCACACCCGTCTTCCTCCGGCATAAGAATAAAGAATTTTGTCTTTTAGCGGGAAAAGAAAAAGCTCCTGGTTCAGGGTGGCCTCCTGATTTTTGATCAGGTTTTTGATTTTGTTCTCAACCAGTTTACTGTCAACATGATCTTTTAACAAAAGCCAGGTTAGGTTGGCCGTAGCTCCCGTCTCCGTAGCCCAACCATTTCCTGCCAAAAATTTCGCAAACGGAATCACAAAATCGAACTGCAGGAACGACTGTCTGGGAATCTTTCGAAATACCGCTGCCACTTTAAATACTTCCTCCTGCCTCTCCTCTTTCATGACAAGTGCTTTGCCAATACATTCTGTACTTCCGAAAAATTTGACGGCCATAGTTTCAGAAATAACGATAGAGTTAAGATCGTTCAATACGTTGGTATCGCTCTGCATCAGGGGAAAGGAAAACATATCAAAGAAGTTATTATCTGCATAATATCCCTTTTCGGTGAATTTTTTGTCCCCAAAGGCAAACGAAAAATCACGCTCTGTAACCCGTGTCATTGATTCTATTTCGGGAACCTCTGTTTTAAGCAGATCTGCCAAAGAGGCAGATAGGTAACTTTTCGGAAAACGATCCCCGTTGAAAAAGGTGACATATGCCTCAGCTGAATAGAGCCGGTCGTAGTTTTTGTGAAACCTGTCGAAGCTGAGGACATTGAGGATGTGGAGTACCGCGATAATAGTGCAGGTCAGTCCAAATGTGAGGCACACAAAATTGAGCAGACTGTAGGTCTTGTTGCGCCACAGGTAACGCAGCGCGATTTTGAATGACATTCCGAACATAAAGCTCTGGTTTTATTGTTTTTTATTCAGTTTTTACAATTCCTTTCTCCGGTCTCCCTTCTCCCGTTATTCGTTCCTTCCGTCCGATCCCATCCAATTTCTATTTTAAAAATGCTACCGCAGACGGTTGGTTGTCGGCATTCTCTTACCCGGGGTAACGCTCCTTCGTCGCTTAACCCCGGGTTATTGATCTTTAACCCTTTCAGGGTATGCTTCCCTAATCTTCATCCTTGTGGTCAAAAGCAGGGAGCTTTTAGTGACTCCAATCTCCGGAGTTCCACTCGCCCACTCTCCCCCTCGCCAAGTCACCCCTTCCTTTCTCCATGCTCTGTGCTCCCTACACCATATCCCCCATCTGTTTCTTGAATTCTTCAGTAATAACCTGGCCATCAAATAAATTGATTACCCGGTGTGCAAATTCGGAGTCGTGCATGGAGTGGGTTACCATCACAATGGTGGTTCCTTCGCGGTTGAGTTCGGTCAGCAGGTTCATTACTTCCAGTCCATTTTTGGAGTCGAGGTTCCCGGTAGGCTCATCCGCAAGGATCAGCTTGGGGTTGGCTACCACAGCCCTGGCAATCGCCACACGTTGTTGCTGTCCTCCGGATAGTTGTTGCGGGAAGTGTTTCTTCCGGTGACTGATTTTCATCCGTTCCAGCACCTTTTCGACCATCTCCTTGCGCTCTTTAGCGCTCAATTTCAGGTAGATAAGAGGAAGCTCGACGTTTTCATAGACATTGAGCTCGTCGATCAAGTTGAAACTCTGGAAAACGAAGCCGATGTTGCCTTTGCGGAGCAGGGTTCTGTTTCGTTCCTTAAACCCACCAACTTCATGGCCGTCGAAATAATATTCTCCGGAGGTTGGATTGTCGAGCAATCCGATAATGTTCAGCAATGTGGATTTGCCGCATCCCGATGGCCCCATAATAGCCACAAATTCGCCTTTTTGAATGTGCAGGCTCACCTCATTCAAAGCACTGGTTTCGATCTCTTCAGTGCGGAACACTTTGTTCAGATTAACTGTTTTTATCATTTTGTAAGTGTTGCAGAGAGCATGGGGCTGAGGGCATAGAGCGCTGGTGTCCCAAACTCTGATTTATTAATATTTAAATTTATTTCTAATATACTTCAAGTTACATAACAAAAAATCAATACCTCATTTCTTACTGCATTGCTCACTGCACTTGTATTTGTTCCTTCCGTCCGAAATGATCTTTTCTTCTGTTTTCAAAATACTACCGCAGACGGTTTCGTTTCGGTGTTCCCATACCCGGGGTAACGCTCCTTCGTCGCTTAACCCCGGGCTATTGATATTTAACCCTTTCAGGGTAAAGCGTCGGAGTTGCAACTCCCCGTTGCCCCGTTTCAGTTTCGCTCTCTATCTGTCTCAGGGAGCAATATTTGGGAGATCCACTCGCCCCTTCTCCCCCTCGCCAAGTCGCCCCCTCCTCCTTCCAGTCTCTCCATCATTTTTCAGTCTCCGTTTTCCCATTTCATTTTTGACCACTCGCCCCTTCTCCCCCTCGCCAAGTCGCCCCCTCCTTCTTCCAGTCTCTCCTTACTTCATGGTAATCCGCTCATTCGTCCCGAACACTTCGTACCCGGAGGTGATCACCTTTTCGCCGGCTTTCAACCCTTCCAGCACTTCGTAATATTGAGGGTTCTGTTTGCCTATTTTGATGGAGCGCTTGATGGCTTCAGTTCCAGCTTCGTTTATTACGAAAATCCATTGGCCTCCTGTACTCTGAAAGAAGCCACCCCGTGGGACTATAAGTGCCTTTTGTGATTCGCCCAACTCCAGTTTGACATGGTAGGTCTGTCCGGTGCGAATATTTTCCGGTTTGGATCCTTCAAATACCAGGTCAATCTTGAATTGCCCGTCGCGAACATCCGGGTAGACCTTCTTTACTGCCAGGTTGAAATTGGCGCCGTTACGGTCCAGTGAAGCCATTAGCCCGCGAATTACCCTGTCGATGTAATGCTCATCAATTTTGGCATTTACCTTGAAATTATCGAGAACATTAATCTGGCCTATCCGCTGTCCCCCGTTGATCGATTGCCCGATTTCGGCATCCAGCATTCCGAGCTGACCATCGACCGGGGCTTTTACATTCAGGTCGCCAAGCCGCTCATGAACCAGATCGAGCATCTGTCTCATTTTGGCAAGATCACTTTCGAGCGTAATCATCGAGGTAGACCTGAGCAAAGAATCATTCAGTGCTTTTATCTTATTTATATTCAACAGATTAATTTCGTATTCAAAATCTTCTTTCGATTGAAGAAACTCTTCCTTTGAGATAAGCTCCTCTTTGTAAAGAGTTTCGTATTGGTGAAAAGTTCGTTTCTTACGGGTGACTTTGAACTCACTGTCCAGAATATTCCGCCTGGATTGGATCAATTCTGACTCAAAGCTGATGCGGGTGCTACGCAGGTAGTTCTCTTTCTCGGCCAGTGCAGCTTCACTGTTCAGGATTGTTTGGTACAGCTGACGGTTCCCAAGACGTAAGATTACATCCCCCTTTTTGACCATAGCTCCCTCTTCTATGAAACGATCTTCGACTGTTCCTCCTTCAACAGCATCAAGGAATATGGTTGTGATCGGTTCAACCTGACCTATCACGGTAATGTAGTCGTTAAAAATACCATCTTCCACATTGCTGATGACCAATTGATCCTTTTCGGCACGAAAGACCGAAGAGTGGTCGCCGAATACCAGTTTAAAAATCAACAATGCAAAAAGCAATATCCCGGTTCCCCAGAAAATATGCTTTTTTTGAATCCCCTTTTTCTTTTCTATCACCCTATCCATTCCCATGACAATGCTATTTTAGATTTTGGAATTTCGATTCGGTCCCTGAGCCCGTCGAAGGGTTGGATTGCGCCGCAATCGATATTCGTTATGTTTTTCTCTTCCCTCCTCCGGTTTTCGTTCTCCCTTTTCCAGTTTTGTTCCTTCCGTCCGATCCAATCCAATCTCTTTTTTCAAAAATCTATCGCGGACGGTGTTCTTTCGGCATTCCTGAACCCCGGGTTCCGCTCCGCTTCACCCGGGGCTATAATATCTGCCGCCACGGTGTGGCTGGATTCCCGCAATAATATCATTGTGGTCGAAAAGGATATCTTTTTAATTTCATCACACCCTCCCATCTTCTCATTTTCTCAGTTCTCAACACCCAATCTCCGAAGCTCCACTCGCCCCTTCTCCCAGTCCCCAAGTCTCCTCTTCTTCCTCCATCCCTCCGTCATTTTCCCTACTTCGTTTCATTTTTTCATTTCCCTTATTGCAGTCTCAAGGAGCAATACTTGGGAGTTCCATTCTCCCACTCTCCCCCTCGCCAAGTCGCCCCCTCTTTCCTCTATCCTTCCCAAAACCTGTTCCCCTTATAAAAGTCGATGACACGCTTTTTCACCTCGTACATCAATTTGGCATGCAAAACCTGGGCTGAGGAATTGGCCAGTCGGTTTTTGGTGGTATTCAGTTCAATGGCAGTGATCATCCCCTGTTCAAATTTCTTTTGAGCTGCCTGAAATGCCAGCTGATCAGCCTCCATCTGCTTCTCCGCCTGCCTAAGTTCCTTTTCAGAGGCAGTCAGTTCGTTGTAATTTCGCTCCATCTCGTACAGGAGTGTCTGTTTAGCCTGATTGAGCCTAGTCAATGCTTGTTCTGACTCAATTTTAGCACTCTGCACATCAAACCGGACACTGTTTTTATTGAATATTGGGATGGAGAGGGTGGCACCCACGAACTGCCGACGGTTGTTATTTAATTGATCACCGAATGCAATGACCTGATTGTTGGCATCTTTATTCGTTTCGTAGAATCCGGTATTGTAGGTAGCCTGCAACCTGATGGAGGGTGAAAATCCACCCTTGCTGATGCTCACGTTTTTCAGGCTGGCCAGCCACTCCTGTTCATAGCTCCTGATAAAGGGAGACCACGAAGTATGTTGAATGTAGAGCTCCTTGATATCTGTCGTATTCGCAGTTGATAGCGTGTCTGTTGTTGGTATGAGCAAAACCAACGATTGGTCTGTAGGCAGGTTCATTGCCCTTTTCAGACCAATCCTTGCAGCAGCAATGTTATTGTTGGTCTGGATACAGAAGAGTTCCTCCTTTTCATAGTTTGCCTTCACTTCCAGCAGATCTGACTGAGACTTCAATCCTGTGGTGATCAGAATCCGGACCTTCTTTACGTTCAGCTGCGACAATGCCTTCTGGTCGTTGGCAATCTTCAGCAGTTCTTCGTAATAGATAACATTAAAAAAATTGTTCATCACCGTAAATGCCACATCATCAGCGACGTTAAGCTTACTGCTTTGGGTTGCCTCCTTTTTGAATTCGCGGTACCGGATCTGGTTTTGGGCCATGAAACCCTTGAAAAGATCGACCGATGCACCCAGGTAGTATGAGTTGTTAAAAAAGGCGGTATTGACATAGGTGTTGGTGGCCGGGTCCACAGATCTACCGAAGTTTTTACCCGCATCTGATCCTGCTCCAATGGCTGGAAGCATATTCCATTTGGATTGATTGTAGCTAAGTGCAGCAAGGTCTGCATTCATACCGGCGTCCTGCAACTGCATATTGTTTTTTAAGGCATAATTGATGCAGTCGTTGAGTGTCCAACTCTCCTGGGCAACCAGTTGCAGACTGGTACATATCAAAGTAAAAAACAGTACACGGAATCTCATTTTTCCAACTTTTATGGATTTTAGGCATCTAAAACAATGCCAAAATATTTATTGGCTGATAATCAGCAATCTTTATCAGACTGTCCTACTCTCCCAGTATAATTAATTGACATTATTCTGTCAAAATATTTTACACTTTCTTGATTTTGATCTTAACATCGCGTAACTTTAAAAAAAAATGGCGAGAGGAACTGTCCTGATTGTTGATGACAACAAGAGCATATTAAGCGCCCTGGAGATATTGCTCTCCTCTGAATTTCAGACTATCACCACTTTATCCGATCCAAACCAGATTCCGACCGAATTGCGAAGAAAGGAATACAACCTGGTGATTCTCGATATGAATTTCAATGCAGGCATCAATACCGGCAACGAAGGTATTTACTGGCTTGGACGGATCAAGGAGATCAATCCTGAGATTTCGGTAGTGATGATAACTGCATTTGGTGACGTAGAGCTCACTGTAAAGGCGCTGAAGACCGGCGCTACCGACTTTTTTCTTAAACCGTGGGACAACAACAAATTGCTGGCAACCCTGAAATCGGCCATCCAGTTAAACTGGTCCAAGAAGGAGGTCAATCAGCTCAGGGAAAAAGAAAAAGGGTTGAAGAGCGAAATCAACCGGGAGCACAAATTCATTGTCGGCTCCTCACCGCAATTGATACAGATGATGAATCTGGTGCGGAAGGTTGCAAAGACCGATGCCAATATTTTGATCACCGGTGAAAATGGTACCGGCAAGGAGCTGATAGCGCAGGAAATCCACCGGATATCAGAACGCTCCCAGGAAGTAATGGTCAATGTCGACATGGGGGCCATTACCGAAACCCTCTTTGAAAGTGAACTCTTCGGCCATGTGAAAGGGGCATTTACAGATGCCCGCGAGAATCGTCCCGGCAAATTTGAGGTAGCCGACAAAGGAACCCTGTTCCTGGATGAGATCGGGAACCTCTCTTTTCACCTGCAGGCAAAACTGTTGGCGGCTATTCAAAACCGCCAGATATCGCGCATCGGTTCTAACCTTCCGGTTCCTGTCGACATCCGGCTGATCTGCGCCACCAACAGGAATCTGGAAAATATGGTACAGGAAGGATTATTCCGTGAGGACTTACTCTACCGGATCAACACCATCCAGATAGAGGTGCCTCCGCTCCGCGACAGGGGGAACGATGTACTGGTTCTTGCTGATTTCTTTCTAAAAAAATATGGTTCCAAATATGCCAAACCAAATTTAAAAATCAATCAGCCGGCACTGGATAAACTGATGAAATACCAGTGGCCCGGAAACATACGTGAACTGCAGCATACCATCGAGAAGGCAGTAATCCTGAGTGAAGGCTTTGTACTGAAGCCGGAAGATTTTTTTATGCGGCCGATTCATCCGGGGAAATCAGTCAAAATAGAGCTTACACTGGAGGATATGGAAAAAAGGATGATCAGTCACGCCATCGAAAAACACAACGGTAATCTAAGCGCTGCAGCCGAACAGCTCGGAATCACCCGACAGACACTTTACAACAAAATCAAAAAAACCGGACAATGATTAGTCAAAATTTATACTTTCAATTGATTGTCAGGACGATGGTGATTGTATTCCTGGCATTGGCGGCCGGAGCGTTAAAGGCCGTGAACGCTTCGAACCTCTTTGTTCTGTTATGCCTGACGATTGATGCAATTGTGGTTGTCAATCTGATCAACTACCTGAATTCTACCAACCGAAAGCTACGCTATTTCCTCGACGCGGTTCACAATGAAGATTCTACCCTTTCATTTCCGACCAATATAGCCGATAAACCAACCCGCGAATTGTACCAGGGACTTAACAAGGTCAACAAGCAAATTCAGTTGTTAAAGATCGAAAGTCGCCAGCAGGAACAGTATTTTCAAACATTAATTGAACATGTTGGCACCGGAATTTTAACGTTCGATCCGAAAGGATTCGTTCTTCATGCCAATACCGCTGCCAGGAAAATGTTTGCCGTTGAAGTTCTCACCCATATCAGCCAGTTGGAGAGAGTCAACAAAAGTCTGTCTTTGGCCGTCCGTGGCATCAGACCATTTGAGCAAAAACTGGTGTCATTCGCATCTGAGCGTGGGACTATTCAACTTTCCCTGAAAGCTACCTCCTTTAAAACCAATGACAATGAACTGATTTTGCTTTCTTTGCAGGACATTCGGAATGAGCTGGATGAGAAAGAGCTTGATTCATGGATGAAGCTGATCAGGGTACTGATGCATGAGATCATGAATTCCATTGCACCAATTACATCGCTTTCCGAAACTCTTTCCAGGTATTATCTCCCGGGTGGCATCCCGGTCTCCCCGGATGAAGTGGATGAAGCAACGATCCAGACGACGATCAAAGGGCTGAATGTCATACGCGACAGGGGAAACGGCCTGATGCAATTCGTTGAGTCCTATCGCAAACTGACACGCCTTTCCAAGCCGGAGATGAAACCTTTTAGCATTGTTGATCTTTTTGACAGGATGAAAATTTTGTTTGCTACACTCGAAAACAGTGAAAATGTCAGGCTATCGGTTCATGTCAACCCTCCCGGTATGGAACTTCTGGCAGATGAAAATCAGATTTCGCAGGTTCTTCTTAATCTGCTGAAAAATGCGCTGCAGGCGACAGAGAACAAGCCTGAGGGCAGAATTCAGCTGATATCTGGACTCAATTCGGACCATCGCACTGAAATAAGGATAATTGACAATGGATCAGGAATTCCCGTTGAAATTTTGGAACAAATTTTCGTGCCCTTTTTTACTACCCGCGAAAATGGTTCGGGAATAGGACTCAGCCTTTCAAGGCAGATCATGCGGCTTCATGGCGGAAGCCTTCAGGTCCGTTCGGTTCCTGGTAAAGAAACTGTTTTCAGTATGATTTTCGCTTCCGCCTCTTTGAACTAATATTACTTATTTTGCTTTACCGATCAATCCGGAAATAAATTTAACAGATGGGACACAACCGACTACTGATGATCTTATGCTGTCTGGCAGTTTGTAACGGAACCAAGGGCCAGCATGTTCCGGCAATGACAGCTCAAGGAAGGGTATATGACGTGGCTGCCTTTTACTGGCCTGCCTATCATCCTGCTGAACGATTCAAAGAGATTGCGGTTTTCCCGGATGGGAAGGGGGAATGGGAAGCCATCTACAAATCAAAACCCAAATTCTCAGGAGAACAGTTGCCCAAAGTTCCCTTGTGGGGATACCAGGATGAATCTGATCCAAAAGTGATGGAGCAGAAAATTGAGGCTGCCACAGCTTATGGTGTGAACACGTTTATTTTCGACTGGTACTGGTACACCGGGAAGCCCTACCTCGAAGAGTGCCTCAACAAAGGGTTTCTCAAGGCTTCCAATAACCAAAAGATGAAATTCTACCTGATGTGGGCCAACCACGACCACAACAGTTACCTCGATCCTGCCAATCCGGATAAAAATAAAATCTATTGGAAAGGAGGGGTCGATAGCCTGACATTCATCAATATGATCAACCATGTGATCAACGACTACTTCAAAAAGCCCAATTACTACAAAATAGATAGAATGCCGGTATTCAGCATTTACGAACTAGGCACTTTCATCAAAGGAATGGGTGGAACGGAGAAAGCTAAGGCAGCCCTTGAGAGTTTTCGCAATAAGACCGTTGCCGCTGGTTTCCCCGGACTGCACCTGCAGGCCATTGTCTGGGGCCAGATACCAAAAAACCTTGACGGGGTTCCATCCGACCAGGTGAAAACGCAAAACGACGCACTTCTATACCTCGGCTTCAACAGCATGACCAACTACCAGTGGATCCACTACACCAACATTGCACCGCAGGAAGATTATGCTGAATGGGCAAAAAAGGGAATTGCCAAATGGGCAGAATACGATTCAACGTTTACACTCCCATACTTTCCTCAGGTATCTATCGGCTGGGATAACAATCCAAGATTTCCCGTCAAAGTACAACACGCAGTGGTTAATACTTCGCCAGCCTCTTTCAAAAATGCACTTCAGGAGGCAAAAAAATACCTCGACAACCATCCCGGCAGGCATAAACTGGTCACCATCAATGCCTGGAACGAATGGGCCGAAGGGAGTTACCTCGAACCTGATACAACTTTTAAGTATGGCTACCTGGAGGCCGTGAGGGAGGTGTTCAGGTAGTGAGGGCAGGGAGTAAGGGAAAAGAGGGGGAGACTTGGCGAAGGGGAGAGGGGGCGAGTGGTTAAAAAGAAACGGTGAAA
>Ga0163199_1000997_pt1 | contig 17621 bp, 19 predicted proteins | sample PL_2010_150m_FD_113537 | JGI IMG/M metagenome (GOLD analysis project Ga0163199, IMG submission 113537) | Freshwater microbial communities from Powell Lake, British Columbia, Canada to study Microbial Dark Matter (Phase II) - PL_2010_150m | ecosystem: Environmental > Aquatic > Freshwater > Lake ...
CATTGGAAGTGGGAAGACCACCCTTGCTCGCAAACTGTCCGAGCGATTTCCTGTGAATTTATTGCTGGAAAAAGCTGAGGCCAATCCATTTTTAGCCAGGTTTTATCAAGACCCTGAACGTTACGCACTCCCTACCCAGCTGTTCTTTTTATATCAACGCGGCAATCAAATCCGTGACTTGAACCAGCATGACATTTTTGGCGATGCCACGATTGCGGATTTCTTTTTAGAAAAAGATCCCATCTTTGCACGCCTGACTTTGAATGATGAAGAGTTTTCACTCTATCGCCAAATTTATCAAAGCATGCATGTGCATGTGACAAAGCCAGACTTGGTCATTTATCTACAAACGCCTGTAGAAGCATTGATCGATCGGGTCGAGCAACGAAACATTAGTTACGAGCAAGAGATTTCTCGGGAATATCTCACGCGCCTCTCGGAAGCTTATAGTGAGTTTTTCCATGTTTACGATACCTCCCCTTTGTTAATCGTGAATAACGAAAAAATTGATATCACGACCAGTGAAGAAGCACTAGATTTACTCGTTGAGCGGATCATGCAAGTGCAAAGCCGTCGAGAATTCTTCAATCCCAACTGGGATTAATGGAATGTCGCTAGAAAAACTTCAAAGCCTCATTGCACGCGATGAAAAAATCGCCATGTTGACTTGTTATGACTCAACATTTGCCAAGCTCAGCGTGGCTGCTGGCATCGATGTGCTTCTAGTGGGCGACTCTCTTGGCATGGTTTTACAAGGCTCGGAAAACACTTTAAATGTTACGATGCAGGACATGGAATACCACACAAGGTCCGTCGTAGCAGGTGCCAAAGATTGCTGCATCATGACCGACATGCCAGTAGGCAGCTACGAACATGAAAAAGAAACCGCACTAGCAAATGCCAAAAGACTGATTGCAGCAGGGGCAGACATCGTTAAGATTGAGGGCGGCGGCGAGATCGTTAATACCGCAGAATATCTGATCAAACAAGGCGTTCCTGTGTGTGCCCACTTAGGCTTTACCCCTCAGTCCGTGAATAAATTTGGGGGATATCGCATACAAGGAAAAACGGATGAAGGGGCGCAATCCATTTTGCAAGATGCCATTGCGATGAGCAAGGTTGGAGTCACTTTTGTATTACTTGAAATGGTGCCCGCCGCCCTTGCAAAAACCATCACAACCTCCATTAGCACCCCGACGATAGGCATTGGGGCTGGCATTGATTGCACGGGGCAAGTCCTGGTCTTGCAAGACTTACTTGGGATTTATACAGGGGTCGCTAATAAAGCGCCTGAGGATTTTAAATCCCCACGCTTCACTAAAAATTTTCTTCAAGATGAGCGTAGCATCCAAGGCGCGGTAAAAGCCTACGTGCAAGCGGTCAAAAATAAAACCTTTCCTAGCGCTGAACATAGTTATTAGTTTTCATGCAAATCGTCAACACCGCCCAAGCGCTATCTCAAGCATTAGAAAACCAAAGCGCCATCGCCTTTGTTCCCACCATGGGCAATTTGCATGCGGGTCATATCCAATTGGTGGAACTCGCTAAAAGCAAGAATGCCTGTGTGGTGGTCAGTATTTTTGTGAACCCTCTTCAGTTTGGTCAAAATGAGGATCTCAGCCAATATCCTCGCACCTTAGACGACGACTTAGAAAAGCTAAGAGCGGCTGGCGCTGATGTGGTTTTCACGCCTAGCGAGCAAGAGATTTATCCTGATTTTGATGTGGAGACGAATGCCACCCATCAAAATATCACCATTAATTTACCGAAGCTTGCCAATGAATTATGTGGGGAAGTGAGGCCTGGCCACTTTTCTGGGGTTGCGACGGTGGTCCTAAAATTATTCAATTTGGTCTTTTTTAATGGCGCAAAAACCAAAATTGCGATCTTTGGGAAAAAAGACTTTCAGCAGCTATTCATTATTCAAGACATGGTCAAAGCGTTAAATTTACCGATTGAAATTATTGCCGGCGATACTAAACGCGAATCTGATGGACTGGCCATGAGTTCACGTAATGGCTATTTAACCCCAGCCCAAAGGCTAGAAGCGCCACGTTTATATCGTGCATTAGGCTTACTCGTTGATGCCATCAAACAAGGCCGTACTGATTTTTCTGTATTAGAAACTCAAACCACCCAATTTTTAACGCAGCTTGGCTGGATTGTGGATTACATCTCTATAAGATCAGCAGCGTCCATGCAGCCAGCGGCCTCTAGCGACCGAAAACTAGTTGTGCTTGGTGCGGCGCGGCAAGGGAACACCCGTTTAATTGATAATATTGAGTTCACGCTTCCTGCTTAATCGCTTGTTCGGCATGGGAAAATAGCAAGTTTCTGTATTTTTGCGCGTCCGACACTAAGCGATTATAATGTGCAAGCTTTTCAATTGAATACATAGGAAATCCATGCAAAGAACCATGCTCAAATCCAAACTCCATCGAGTGCGCTGTACGCATTCGGAGCTGGACTATGAGGGCTCATGTGCAATTGATGAAAACTTGCTTGATGCGGCTGATATCTATGAGTATCAACAAATTGATATCTACAACATCAGCAATGGTGAGCGCTTCACCACTTATGCCATTCGTGCCCAACGCGGTTCCGGGATCATTTCCGTGAACGGCGCGGCCGCTCGTAAAGCTGAGCCAGGCAATTTACTGATCATTGCAAGCTATGCCAACTATAGCGAACTAGAACTAGAGAAATTCAAGCCACAATTAGTGTACGTTGACCAAGATAACCGTATCATCGATCAACGTCGTGACATCCCAGTACAAGCGGCTTAATCGCCTTAAACTTGATCCTTGCTAGACAATCAATACAAGAAAGTAATCCTATGGATTTAGAAGTGATGAAACAAGCCGTGGTCGACGCGCTTGAAGATATTAAAGGCTATGACATCACGGTGATGGATGTGCGTAAACTGACCTCGATGGCGAGCTACATGATTGTTGCCAACGCCAGTTCAAGCCGCCAAACAAAAGCGATGGCAAACAATGTCAGAGAAAAATTAAAAGAACTTGGGGTAGAAGCGCGCGGCACTGAAGGCGAACGCGAGGGTGAATGGGTATTGGTGGATTTGGGCGACATTATTGTTCACATCATGCTGCCCGCCACACGCGCATACTATAACCTCGAGCAGCTATGGGGTGCAGCCGAAGGTAATCGTCACATCACGAACGATACAAAAGCCCCTTAAGCCCCAGCACGCCCAGTAAGCACCGCCATGAAAATACGCATCATCAGCGTTGGTCACAAAATGCCAACATGGGTGGAGCAAGCTTGCGCTGAATACATCAAACGCATGCCCCGCGAAGCCAGTGTTGAAATCGTCGAAATTAAACCTGATAAGCGTGCTGCAGGTAAAAACTCCACCGTCGTTCAAGAGGCAGAAGCCAAGCGTATTTTAGAGGCTTGCGGAAAAGATTACGTCATTGCTCTTGATGAGCGGGGCGCCGAAGTCACTACCTTACAACTGGCTGAACGCATGACGGATTGGTTAGGAAATGGCCGAGATGTCTGCCTCATTGTTGGCGGCGCAGATGGACTGCATACAGAGATCAAAACCAATGCCAATTGGCTTTGGAGCCTATCTAAGCTGACATTGCCCCACGGAATGGTCCGTGTTGTGCTCGCCGAGCAACTTTATCGCGCCTGGTCAGTCATAAATCATCATCCCTACCATCGAGAATAATACGAGAAAAAATCTCGTCTCTAATCCTACCATGCACCACTTCACCAAATCCTTAGTATGGTTTCGCCGAGATTTACGCGATTATGACCATGCCGCACTTTATGAGGCGCTTAAAAGCTCCGAACAGGTGTTCTGTCTTTTTGTATTCGATACCGACATTATTGATCAACTTCAAGAAAAGGCCGATAGACGCGTTGAGTTTATCTGGGAATGCCTAAAAGAACTGAAAGCGGCCCTACAAGGGCATGGGGGTGACCTGATTGTCGCCACAGGTTCAGCAAAAGAAGTCATTGTCAAAGAAGCCCTTAATCTTGGCGTTGAAGCCGTTTTTAGCAATCGCGATTACGAACCCAATGCCGTTGCCCGGGATGCGGATGTGGCTGAAAAACTAGCGCAACAAAACATCGCTTTTCATCAATTTAAAGATCAAGTCTTATTTGAAAAAGACGAAATACTGACACAGCAAGGTAAGCCTTACGGGGTATTTACGCCTTATAAAAACGCGCACCTCAAAAAATTGGATGATGTCTTGTTGCAGGCCTACCCGGCGGATCAATACCTCCAACATTTAGCGAAACATCAAGCCCCGCCGATCCCAAGCCTTGCTGATCTTGGGTTTACGCCTAGCAATTTAAGCCAAATGAAATTGCCCACCGGTATGTCGGGGGGGTTGCAACTTTTTGAAGATTTCAAAGGCCGTATTCAGCAATATCAGGAAGCGCGCAACTTTCCTGCCGTTAAAGGGCCATCTTATCTTTCGGTCCATTTACGATTTGGCACCGTATCTATTCGACATCTGGCTAGAACTGCAAAAAACATGGGCGGGGCGGGGGCGGAAACCTGGCTTAATGAACTCATTTGGCGGGATTTTTACTTTCAAATTTTAGATCACCACCCAAGACTGGCCCATGGAAAAGCCTATAAGCCGGAGTTTGATGCACTGCCCTTCCCAAATGACGAAGCACTTTTTGAGGCTTGGTGTACTGGCAAAACAGGTTACCCACTGATCGATGCTGCCATGCGACAACTCAACCAAACCGGTTACATGCACAACCGATTACGGATGGTGGTCGCAAGCTTTTTAGTCAAAGATCTACTCATAGACTGGCGCAAAGGTGAACGCTACTTTGCAGAAAAACTCATTGATTTTGATCTCAGTGCCAATAATGGCGGATGGCAATGGGCCGCCTCTACTGGCTGTGACGCACAACCTTGGTTTAGAATTTTCAATCCCATTACGCAATCAGAAAAGTTTGACGGCCGAGGTAAATTCATTCGTAAATATGTGCCAGAGGTTGCCCAATTGAGTGACAAAGAAATACATGCCCCTTGGTTAATCTCCACGACGAGGCAAGAAGAACTCGATGTTTGGATTGGTAAAACTTACCCAGCTCCAATTGTTGATCATGCCACCCAGCGAAATTTAGCGCTGACACTGTATAAAAACTGCTCGCCAACAGCAACAACCTAAGATTTTATGCTGGACAAGTAGCACTTGCTAAGTTAGAGTTCCCCCTAATTGCATTATTGATTTATAAAATACTGTTTCATCATTTGGATAATAAATGCGAAGTAAACTACTTACCCTGATCACCCTTGTCATGATGACATTGTTAACTGGCTGCGCCACGTTGGACAATAATGACCCATTAGAGGCCATTAACCGCGGCGTTTACAAATTTAACGACGTATCAGATAAAGCCGTATTTAAGCCAATTGCTGGCGCGTATAAAGCCGTGATGCCCTCCCCTATTCGTTCAGGCGTAAGTAACTTCTTCGCCAATCTAAGAACATTTGTGACCGCCATCAACCAAGTACTTCAATTCAAATTCAACAAGGCAGCAGAAAGTGCCGGCCGCTTTGTAATTAATAGTACGATTGGTATAGCTGGTTTATTTGATGTGGCCTCTAAACAGGGCGTACCGCAATACAAGGAAGATTTTGGCCAAACGCTGGGTTATTGGGGTGTGGGCAATGGCGCTTACCTCGTGATCCCATTTATTGGTCCAAGCACGATTCGAGATACTTCTGGAATGGTCGCTGAGTCATTCACGGTTGATCCATTGTCTTACGTCAACGATCCAGCCACACGCAACACATTGTATGGCACGATGTTTATTAGTAAACGTGCTGAAATGTTGCCAGGGAGCGATTTACTGGATGAGGCAGCCCTAGATCCATACTCATTCATGCGTGACGCTTATCTACAAAGACGTGCCAACCAAGTCGCTGATGGCGAAGTCATCCCGCTCAATGACAATTTTGAAACCAATGATCCAACAAAACTGAAGTAATTCAGCCAGTTGAAATAAAAAAGCCACATATATCATGTGGCTTTTTTTTGTTCCCAACATGACTTAGTCGCCTGCAACCGTCATATTCTCAATGAGAACGGAACCCATCTGTTTAGAACCCTGAATTAAGACATCATTGCCGATCGCAACAATTTGCTTAAACATCTCACGCAAATTGCCCGCTATGGTGATCTCCTCAACGGGGTGAACAATCACCCCATTTTCCACCCAAAAACCAGCCGCACCGCGTGAATAATCTCCAGTGACCATATTAATGCCATGCCCAAGGAGCTCGGTCACTAATAAGCCCGTGCCCATAGTCTTGAGCAAGCCATTAAAATCTAACTCCCCGTGACTCACAATTAAATTGTGATTACCGCCCGCATTCGCGGTCGTGGTCATGCCTAGTTTGCGCGCTGAATAGCTAGACAACACATAGCCCTGCAAGACACCGTCTTTGACCAAGGTACGGGGAGACGTCGCGACCCCTTCATTATCAAAAGGACTGCTTGATAAGCCTTTGAGCAAATGGGGCTCTTCTTCAATGGTGACGATCGATGACATCACTTGCGTGCCTAGGCTATCTAACAAAAATGAAGATTTACGATACAGACTGCCGCCAGAAATGCCAGAAATTAAATGTGAAATCAAACCGGATGACACTGAGGCATCAAACATGACCGGGACTTGCGCAGTTTTGATGCGCTGACTGCCTAGCCTCCTTACTGTCCGCTCCCCTGCTAAACGACCAACATACGCAGCCGTTTCTAAATCTTGCGCGTCTCTTGCTGTGCTATACCAATAATCACGCTGCATATTATCTTCGCCATCATCTGCAATGACGGAACAGCTTAAGCTGTGTCGGGAGGTGGCATAGCCACCATTAAACCCGTGGGAGTTGGCATAAGCAAACATCCCTTCATAGGTTGAAACTGCAGCGCCTTCTGAATTGGTAATGCGGGTATCGACATCACGCGCTGCCGATTCACACACTTTTGCTAACTCGATCGCTTGGTCAACATTAAGCGCCCAAGGATGATGTAAATCCAAATTAGGGATATTTTTTGCCATTAAATTGGCGTCGGCCAGACCGCAAAACTCATCCTTAGCTGTATAGCGCGCGATGTTACAGGCAGCAGACACTGTATCGTATAAGGCTTGCGGGGAAAGATCTGAAGTGCTTGCATGCCCTCGCTGTTGACCGAAGTAAACACTCACAGAGATGCCCTTGTCTCGGTTGTATTCAATGGTTTCAGTTTCATGCATTCTCACTGAAACATTCTGACCAAAGCCCAAACTGACTTCTGCTTCTGCCGCACTTGCACCAGCATCCTTAGCCAGTTGTAAAACGCTATCGCTCATCTCTTGTAGTTGCGCTAATGAATAACTAAATCGCGGCTCACTCATGGGTTTTGTACCGTTCTCATTCAAGGGAAGTTCTAAAAACTGCTATCATATCGCACTATGAGACCGAAAAAGATAGATCCCAACGCTGAAGAGGTCGATTTAATCGAACCGATCAGCAAAACTAAACTTAAAGCTGAGGCCGACGCCTTACAGGAAATTGGCGTCAAATTAGTTGCCTTACCGAATAGCAAACTCTCACAATTAGACTTGCCAGAGCGCTTAGTGGATGCCATCGCTGAAGCTAAACGGATTACCGCGAATGGGGCAACTCGCCGCCAAAAGCAATACATTGGCAGTTTGATGCGGGATATTGATGTCGGTCCGATTGTCGAGCAAATGGAAAAATGGGAAGGTAAAAATACAGCAGAAAATGCTTATTTCCATAATCTTGAACGCTGGCGCACACGCTTGATTGAGGATGAGGGCGTGCTTTCAGAATTGATGCAGCAATACCCAAGCATTGATAGCCAACAAATTCGCACCTTAATTCGCAATGCGCGCCGCGAAGCTTCTTTAGCAAAGCCGCCAAAGAGCAGTCGAGAGCTCTTTAAATTACTCAGAGAAGTGACGGCTGATTCTCAAGACGCGCCTGCAGACAGTGAATCTTACGAAGAGCCGATTTAATCTAAAGTCATTTTAGTTTCATCGCGCATCGTATTTCTGACATACACAACGTCGAGCGTTTGCCCTGCATATTTTTTGACAACTTCGGCTAAGTCTGTGACTTTGTTTAGTTTGATCTCCCCCATACTGATGAGGTAATCCCCTTTTAACAAACCTGCTTTCTGAGCAGAAGATCCATCGAGCACCACCAACAACTGCAAACCTTCAGAGGTATCGTCCTTTTCAGGGACCTTGACGTGCACGCCTATCGAAGGCTTGGCAATTTTTGCCCAATAGCTAGCAAAATAGGAATAACTAGCACCCGCCTCAACGGGCGCTTGACCGGTCTTTTTGGCCTCACGTAATTGCTGCACTCTTGCGCTTGCGGACGGCTTATCTGAGCGCTCGCTATAAACTAAGACGATCTCAGCATGTATTTTTTTAGCCTGTGGCATGGCCAAGTCTGGCGAAACATCGCCTGCCTTAAAGTCTGAGTACCCAATGAGTTCAAAGCCTTTTTCTTCCATGCGTTGCTTATCAGCGATTTTGTCAGCGCCGGCATATATTTTTGGATCAACATCAGGGACAATATGTTTAGCGTTAGAGGGCTTAGATTCAAAAAAGGCGCTAGTGAAGAAATTTTGCTGCGCAACGATCTCCTCGATAGACTGTTTTTCCTCGGCGAGGGTCAAATTGGACACGAGCAATAGTGCCAGTCCCATTAAGCAGTCAGTCCTTAAACGCATCGTGTTTCCTTTTTAATATGAGGGGTTCAATCTAAGCAAAAAACTAGGATGACCATATCTACTCATAATATGGGATGATTTCATCTTTGTTATCAATTGCCTCATTCATAGACCATGATTCATACCAAATAATTCACATGACAGATCAAACAATTAAAATCGGGCTGGTTTCCATTAGCGACAGGGCTTCAACAGGGGTTTACCAAGACTTGGGCTTACCTCATCTTCAGGAGTGGCTAGGTAAAACCCTCATCACCCCATGGCAAGCTGAAACTCGTCTTATTCCAGATGAAAGGGCTGAAATCGAATGTACCTTAAAACAATTAGTGGATGAGGTAGGTTGTCATTTGATTTTAACGACCGGCGGCACGGGTCCATCCATTCGCGACGTGACCCCTGAAGCGACTCTTGCAATCGGAGATAGAGAGATGCCAGGATTTGGCGAACAAATGCGCCAGATTAGTTTAAATTTTGTGGCAACGGCGATTTTGTCCCGTCAAGTGGCTGTCATTCGTCAACAATGCTTGATCATTAATTTACCTGGACAACCTAAAGCGATTGCACAAACCCTAGAGGGATTAAAAGATGCGTCAGGGAAACAAATCGTCCACGGTATTTTTGCGGCGGTTCCCTATTGTTTAGATTTAATTGGCGCCCCTTATATTGAAACCAAGCCAGAGATTGTGTTAGCGTTTAGACCCAAAAAACATTAGCCCGAGAATGCGATGAGACTTGAAATTACTCCATATTATGCTGCTATATTAGCCTTGCTTTTTATTGTGCTATCCATCAGGACCATCAAAGCTAGACGTGAACATAAAGTGCCGATAGGAGATGGCGGGGAAAAAAGTATTTTGCGGGCGTCAAGAGTGCATGCCAATTTCTCAGAGTATGTGCCCTTTACCCTCATTTTGATTTCCATGGTTGAACTTCAATCCTATTCGACCTGGATAATTCATGGCTTATGCCTCACTTTATTGACCGCGCGGCTTGCTCATGCTTACGGCGTGAGTCAATCGAATGAGAATTTTAAATTTAGAATTTTTGGAACGGCAACCACCATCAATATCATTGGCATTTGCGCCTTTTTGATTTTAATTAAACCCTTGATTCCGAGCATCTAATCTCCCATGCAAGCTTATGCCCTCTGAATTTAATCTCATTAAGAAATACTTTACCCGCCCATGCACACAAGCAGATTTAGGCGTGGGTGACGATGCTGCCCTGATACAAGTCAGCCTTGGCTATCAATTAGCCATTTCAACCGACATGCTCGTGGCGGGCACGCATTTCTTGGCCGATTGCAAGGCATGGGACATTGGCTGGAAATCACTCGCCGTGAACCTCTCTGACATGGCTGCCATGGGCGCAACTCCAAAGTGGGCAACGCTTTCAATTGCTTTGCCAAACGTCGATGAAGTTTGGCTGGCTGAATTCTCAAAGGGCTTTTTTGCTTGTGCCGACAAATTCGGGGTGGGTCTTATTGGCGGAGATACCACGCGTGGACCACTGAATATTAGTGTGCAAATCATGGGGGAGGTCCCTAATGGCAAAGCCCTGCAAAGAGACCGCGCACAAGCCGGAGATGAAATTTGGGTTTCTGGCACCTTAGGAGAAGCCGCATTAGGCCTTGCGTATCTACAAAACAAACTAGAGGCGCACACCTTATCCGTCACAGAAATAGAATTGTGCGTGGACGCATTACAACAACCTGAGCCTCGCATCCCATTAGGATTAGCGTTACGTGATATCGCGCATAGTGCGATCGATGTTTCTGACGGACTGATTGCCGATTTAGGTCATGTATTAACACAGTCTCAATTGGGCGCAGATTTATATTGGGAAAAAATCCCCCACGTTCACGTGAACGAAACCCTAGATGCCGCAACGCTTCAAAGTTTCAGTCTTGCAGGCGGTGATGATTATGAGCTCTGCTTTACTGCGCCGCCCACGATGCATAAAGAAATCCTTAAGATTGGTGATAAGCTTGATTTGAAACTCTCGCCCATCGGCATCACCACGCAAGGATCGACACTGAATATTTTTGATGCTCATCATCAACGCATTGAATTGAAAGCCGCAGGCTATGACCACTTCAGCTAGTCCAGTGACCCCCAATTTAAAGTTTTTACTCAGCCACCCCAGCCACTTTATTGCGCTTGGATTTGGCTCAGGACTGTCTCCCAGGGCGCCGGGCACTGTCGGGACGCTTGTCGGCTTTCCCTTGTTTTGGTTGCTGACTTTTGCGCCAGAAAACGCTCAATTCATGATGCTGGGTTTGTTGTTTTTAGTCGGCATCCCGCTTTGCACGCAAACAGGGAAGGCTTTAGGGGTGTCAGATCATGGCAGCATTGTTTGGGATGAAATTGTCGCGATGATGTTGATTCTTAAATTCACGCCATCAACACCCTCAGGGTGGGGCATGGCGTTTGTGTTATTCCGTTTATTTGATATTTGGAAACCCGCGCCGATTAGACAGTGCGATGCAAAACTCAAAGGCGGATTTGGCGTCATGTTTGATGATTTACTCGCGGCCGTTTATGCCATCATTTGCCTAAAGTTAATCGCCTATGTTTAGTCCTGAATTAAAAGCCCTGTCTGAAGACATCGGCAAACTGCTCACCTCGCGTCAGCAAGTACTAACCCTCGCCGAATCATGCACCGGCGGTCTAGCGGCAGCCCTGATCACGAATAGTGCTGGCAGTTCCGCTTGGTTTGATAGTGGGCTAGTCACCTATAGCAATCAAGCCAAAGAAGACTTACTGAAAGTACAAAAAAAGACTCTAGAGAAGTATGGCGCTGTCAGCGAAGAAGTCGCGATGGAAATGGCCATTGGCGCACTTCAACAAGGTAGAGCCACCATCGCTACGAGCGTCACAGGCATTGCCGGACCTGGCGGAGGAAGCGCCAGCAAGCCGGTTGGCACCGTTTGCTTTGCTTGGACCAGCGAAACCTTCGCCTCCAAATCCAAGACCTACTTATTTCAAGGCAACCGCGAACAAATCCGAGAGCAATCCGTGATTGCATTATTGATGGGCTTAAAAGACCTACTCAGCTAGGCGCATCATATTTTTTAAATAATTACTGTACGTTCGTACAATGCTTTGTTAAAATCAAAAAACCAGCACTAAAAACGCTTCCAAATGAAGAATCGATGGCAATTAGTCCTTGGCTTAGCCTTACTTTTAGCCATGATTTGTGGAATAATTACATTCTTGATTTGAAGACTTTTTTAGCATTTTGATGGCAAAAAAGCCAACACTAATCAAGGTTTAAAACCAGAGGACGACATGGACGACAATAAGAGCAAAGCACTGGCAGCAGCACTTTCGCAAATCGAAAAGCAATTTGGTAAAGGCTCCATCATGCGGATGGGGGATACCGATGTCGCTGAAGACATCCAATCAGTCTCAACGGGGTCATTAGGCCTGGATATTGCACTGGGCATCGGCGGACTTCCGCGCGGCCGTGTGATTGAAATTTACGGTCCTGAATCTTCTGGTAAAACGACATTAACGCTTTCTGTCATTGCACAGATGCAAAAACTCGGCGGCACCGCTGCCTTTATCGATGCAGAACATGCGCTTGACCCGCAATACGCGCAAAAACTCGGCGTGAATGTGAGCGAGCTGCTCATCTCTCAACCTGACACAGGCGAACAAGCCCTCGAAATTGCTGACATGCTAGTACGCTCAGGCTCAGTCGATATCGTGGTCATTGACTCTGTGGCAGCGCTGGTCCCAAAAGCTGAAATCGAAGGCGAAATGGGCGATTCACACATGGGTCTGCAAGCTCGCTTAATGAGCCAAGCCCTGCGTAAATTGACCGGCAACATTAAACGTACCAACACCATGGTCATCTTCATCAATCAAATTCGGATGAAGATCGGCGTCATGTTTGGTAATCCAGAAACCACCACCGGTGGTAATGCCTTAAAGTTCTACGCTTCGGTTCGTTTAGATATTCGCCGCACAGGCGCCATCAAAAAAGGCGATGAAGTCATCGGCTCAGAAACGCGCGTGAAGATTGTGAAAAACAAAGTGGCCCCGCCATTCAAACAAGCAGAATTTGATATCCTCTACGGTGAAGGCATCTCTAGAGAAGGTGAGATTCTAGAATTAGGCTCTGATCTCAAGATCGTTGAAAAAGCCGGCGCTTGGTATAGTTATAAGGGCGAAAAAATTGGTCAAGGAAAAGACAATTCACGCGAATACTTGAAAGAAAATCCAGAAGTGGCCAATGAAATTGATGCGTTAATTCGTGCCAATGCAAAAGGCAATTTGGATGCTATCGTGAAGACCGTCAATCCGGATGACGCAGCAGACTAATCAGAAAAAAAAGCCGCAGGTTTCGCTACGCCAACGTGCGCTAGATTACCTTAGTAAACGTGAATATAGCATCGCGGAACTTGCGCAAAAACTAAGCAAAGTCGCTCAGCAATATGAATTAGATGCAGAAGAAATTCCTGAGATATTAGTGGATTTTAAAAAACGTAATTGGGTGTCAGATACCCGATTTACTGAACAAATATTACACGCAAGAAAATCAAAATTTGGCAGTATGCGCATTGCCCACGAGCTTAAAGAAAAAGGCGTTTCAGACGAGCTCATTAGTGAGGCGATGCAAGAAGTTAAAGTAGATGAATTGTCCAATGCTAAGGGCGTTTGGCAGAAAAAATTTTCCAGCCCTCCTAGTACTAGGGAAGAATGGGCAAAGCAAGCGCGCTTTTTACAAAGCCGTGGCTTTAGTTTTGAAATCATTAAAAAAGTCATCAACGAACAAGAACACGACATATAGCAGGGCCGTCACTCCAGGGAAGAAATAGGCTAATTGAATGAGCAATCCAATCTCCGTTAAAGAAATCCGACAACAGTTTTTAGACTTTTTTGCCTCTAAAGGCCATCAGGTCGTTGCGTCTAGTTCATTAGTCCCGCACGGCGATCCAACCCTGCTTTTTACCAATGCCGGGATGAATCAATTTAAAGATGTGTTCTTAGGTTTTGATAAACGTCCCTATACGCGGGCAACCACTAGTCAAAAGTGTGTTCGCGCCGGCGGTAAGCATAATGACCTAGAAAACGTGGGTTATACCGCGCGTCACCATACCTTTTTTGAAATGCTAGGCAACTTCAGTTTTGGTGATTACTTCAAAGAAGATGCGATTAAGTACGCTTGGGAATTACTCACTGAAGTGTACAAGCTCCCTAAAGATAAGCTGACCGTCACCGTCTACGCAGATGACGATGAAGCTTATGAGATCTGGGCGAATGATATCGGGGTGCCAAAAGAGCGCATCATTCGCATCGGTGATAATAAAGGCGCACGCTACGCATCCGACAATTTCTGGATGATGGGCGATACAGGACCTTGCGGCCCTTGCACGGAAATCTTCTATGATCACGGCGAGCATATTTGGGGCGGCCCACCAGGCAGTCCGAATGAAGACGGTGATCGATTCATCGAAATTTGGAACAACGTGTTCATGCAATTCAACCGCGATGAAGCGGGTGTGATGCATCCGCTTCCTAAACCATCCGTGGATACCGGCATGGGCTTAGAGCGCATCTCAGCGGTCCTACAACACGTGCACGCCAACTATGAAATCGACTTATTCCAGGCGCTCATCAAAGCGGCAGCCCGCGAAACAAAAACAACGGATTTAGAAAATCCATCTTTAAAAGTATTGGCCGATCATATCCGCGCATGTAGCTTCTTGATTGCCGATGGCGTCATTCCAGGCAACGAAGGTCGTGGATACGTGCTACGCCGTATTATCCGTCGTGCGATTCGTCATGGTTACAAACTAGGGGCTCGCGCTGCCTTCTTCCATAAAATCGTGGCGGATTTAGTCGCGGAAATGGGTGAAGCCTATCCAGAACTCAAAGAATCGCAAACCCGCATCACGGAAGTCCTCAAACAAGAAGAAGACCGCTTCTTTGAGACCATTGAAAACGGCATGGCCATCTTAGAGTCTGAATTAGCAGAGATGGCAAGTGCTGAAAAGACCACGTTCAATGGCGAAACCGCGTTCAAATTGCATGACACCTATGGGTTTCCACTAGACCTGACAGCGGATATCTGCCGCGAACGTCAAGTCACCGTGGATTCCGCCGCCTTTGATAAGGCGATGTCGCGTCAAAAGGAACAGGCCCGGTCTGCTGGTAAATTCAAAATGGCTACCAACCTTGAGTACGATGGTGAAGCCACCAAATTCCAAGGCTATGAGCATCTAGAATCGAAGGCCACAGTCCTGGCACTATACAAAGATGGTGCTGCCGTTAAGGAACTGAGCGAAGGCGATTTAGGCGTGGTGGTATTAAATGAAACGCCTTTCTATGCCGAGTCTGGCGGTCAGATTGGTGACTGTGGTGAATTAAAATCGACGAATGGGATTTTTAGTGTGGAAGACACCCTTAAAATTCAAGCGAGCGTATTTGGTCATCATGGAGTCCTCACGACAGGAAAACTCAGTGTTGGCGACGCGCTGCAAGCTCGCGTGAATAAAGCCGCACGATCCAGCACCATGCGTAATCATTCTGCAACCCACTTAATGCATAAAGCATTACGTGAAGTGTTAGGCGAGCATGTACAGCAAAAGGGGTCATTAGTGGATACGGATAAAACCCGCTTCGACTTTGTGCACAATGCGCCGATGACCGATGAAGAAGTAAGCCGCGTAGAACGCATTGTGAACGTAGAGATTTTAGAAAATGTCCAAACACAAGCGCGCGTCATGGATATCGAGTCTGCACAAAAGACCGGCGCGATGATGTTATTTGGCGAAAAATATGGCGATGAAGTGCGTGTCCTGGATATTGGCTCATCACGCGAACTCTGTGGTGGCACACACGTGAGTCGCACTGGCGACATTGGACTATTTAAGATCACAACTGAAAGTGGCGTGGCAGCTGGTGTACGCCGTTTAGAAGCAACGACTGGTACGAGTGCACTTAACCTAGTCCAAAACCAACAAACCTTGGTGAGCCATTTAGCGCGTGAACTTAAAACACCAGAGCAAGATCTCAGTATTAAAGTCTTACAATTATTAGACACACAAAAGTCCTTGGAAAAAGAGCTCGCTAGATTAAAATCTAAACTCGCTTCTTCACAAGGCGATGAAATTGCAGAACAGGCCATCGAAATCAATGGGGTGAAAGTATTAGCGAGCTTGCTAGAAGGTGCTGACGCGAATGCCTTACGCGAAACGATGGACAAGCTGAAAGACAAGCTCAAATCTGCAGCGATTGTATTGGCGAGCGTGAATGACGGTAAGGTCAGCATTGCTGCCGGGGTGACACAAGACCTGATTGCAAGACTAAAAGCGGGCGACTTAGCGAACCATGTGGCTAGCCAAGTCGGTGGCAAGGGTGGCGGAAAACCAGACATGGCAATGGCAGGCGGTACCGATGCCAGCCAACTACCTCAAGCGCTTGCAAGTGTGCAAGCATGGGTTCAACAAAAACTTAATTCACTTTAAAAACTAAATCCTATGGCACTCATTGTTCAAAAATACGGCGGCACCTCAGTTGGTAGCCCAGATCGCATTAAAAATTTAGCACGTCGCGTTGCACGCTTTAAAGCACTCGGCCATCAAATCGTCGTCGTCGTTTCTGCCATGTCGGGCGAAACCAACCGATTAATTGGACTGGCAAAAGAGATTATGAGTGAGCCAGATCCAAGAGAGCTAGACGTCATGGTCGCAACCGGTGAGCAAGTCACCATTGGACTCACAGCCATGGCACTGATGGAGCTTGGCTTAAAAGCCAAAAGCTATACAGGCGCACAAGTTCGAATTGTGACAGACAATGCCCATAACAAAGCGCGCATCTCCCATATTGAAGAAGAACGCATTCGCAAAGACTTGAATGATGGCTACGTTGTAGTGGTCGCTGGCTTCCAAGGCGTGGATGAACAAGGCAACATTACGACACTTGGTCGCGGTGGATCAGATACCACTGGGGTAGCATTAGCGGCTGCACTTAATGCGGATGAATGCCAAATTTATACGGATGTTGATGGCGTTTACACCACAGATCCTAGGCTAGTGCCAGAAGCGCGCCGCTTAAAATCCATCACCTTTGAAGAAATGCTGGAACTAGCAAGCCAAGGTTCTAAAGTATTGCAAATTCGCTCTGTTGAATTTGCAGGCAAATATAAAGTAAAACTTCGCGTACTCTCAAGCTTTGAGGAAGACGGCGAAGGCACTCTCATCACATTTGAAGATCCAGAAAATAAGGACAGCAACATGGAACAACCAGTCATTTCAGGCATTGCATTTAACCGAGACGAAGCAAAGATTATGGTATTGGGCGTGCCAGACAAACCTGGTATTGCTTATCAAATTTTAGGCCCAATCGCTGATGCCAAAATTGATGTCGACATGATTATCCAAAACACGGGTGCCGACGGTACCACTGACTTTACCTTCACCGTTCACAAGAATGAAATGTTCAAGGCACTTGGCATCCTGAATCAAGTTCAAACGCATATTGGGGCGCGAGAAGTTCGCGGTGATGACAAAATTGCCAAAGTGTCCGTCGTTGGGGTTGGCATGCGCTCACATGTTGGTATCGCAAGCCAAATGTTCCGCACTCTTGCAGAAGAAGGCATCAACATCCAAATGATCTCAACCAGCGAGATTAAAATTGCTGTCGTGATTGATGAAAAGTACATGGAGCTCGCCGTTCGTGTGCTTCATAAAGCGTTTGAATTAGAAGAAGCATAGATTGATTTTTAAGGAGTAATGAAGTATCGTTACGCCCTCGTAATACAGCAACAAAACGGAGAGCTGGCCGAGTGGTCGAAGGCACTTCCCTGCTAAGGAAGCATACGGGCTTAAATCTGTATCGAGGGTTCGAATCCCTCGCTCTCCGCCAA